>ENA-OQJH01000657-OQJH01000657.1-human-gut-metagenome-genome-assembly--contig:-NODE-657-length-17586-cov-4.826851_pt1 | contig 17586 bp, 16 predicted proteins | sample MGYA00242597_ERZ504763 | MGnify/ENA primary metagenome ERZ504763 (study PRJEB26092, sample SAMD00036359) | human gut metagenome | host: Homo sapiens | study: EMG produced TPA metagenomics assembly of... | reverse complement strand
TAGTGAAAGTATTTTTTTGCGTTCTAAATGCACTTGTTCCGGGAGTTATACTTGGAATTGCAATTCCATTTTTAATTAATTTATCCATTCGGAAGGCTTTCCCGGTATTGTATCATATTCCGTGGGCGGCATTATTTGGGGGTATATTTGTTTTGATAGGAATTGTGTTTTTTATCACACGAACTGAAATTCACAAGTTAAGAGATAAAAGTATTATTGATGAAATAAGAATGGATATTGTATAAATGTCAATGCTGTTGTGTTCCCTTATCAGAGTTCGTAAATCCATATGGGAAGATATAACATAAGGAGGAACGAAATGTCATATAAATTAGTAATTGCTGAGAAACCCTCGGTGGCGCAGTCCATCGCAAAGGTAATCGGTGCAGATAAGAGAGAGGACGGATACCTGGAGGGCAATGGTTATATTGTCGGCTTTGCGCGGACCGGAGTGGTAACGGAGACAGTGGAGAGGAAAGAAATCGGAACCTCCGCAACCAAGGGCAGCGACGATTGAGAAGCTGGTCCGTATGAACGAAATCGAAGGTATGATCACAGAACTGGTCAGAACTTATAAGATCATTGAAGATGCAGAAGTGCTCATGCATCCGGTACTGGAAGAAATCGGAGTATGTCCTTGCTGTGTGTGAAACTTTGTCTGTAAATAGCTAATAACAGCAAGGCCTTCTATGGTAAAATATAAATCATGCCATCATTATTCCGTACGAGATAATGGAGTAATCAGAAAACTGGCTGCCTACGTCATTCTTGGCATCAACACAGAAGGGAAAAAGAGGTTCTTTCAATCACTGTCGGTGCTAATGAAAGTTCAAAATACTGGCTGTCTGTCCTGAATGAGCTGAAGAAAAGGCTAGACTGGCTCTGGATCGTGTTACTGAAAAATGGACCGCAAAATACCCGAATTCTATGAAACGCTGGTATGATAACTGGGATGCAATAACGCCGATTTTCAAGTTCTCACCGGATGTCAGAAAGGTTATTTACATGACCAATGCAATTGAAAGTCTGAATTCTACCTACCGTAAGCTCAACCGTCAGAGAAGCGTACTTCCAAGTGATACAGCGCTCCTGAAAGCCCTGTATCTGGCAACTTCGAAGCTACTAAAAATGGACTATGAGCATTCGGAACTGGGGACAGGTCTACGGCGAACTCAGCATTATGTATGAGGGACGACTCCCAGAATAACAGAATCTATATGCATGATGAGAAGGACGTTTGACGTCTGCTCTTGACATGCCCGAAATCATGGCGTATATATAGCAAGAGCTGGAAACTCCAATTTAGCGCTTCCAGCTCAATCATTATCATAGAAGATTATTATTTACAGACTTTTCTTCATAGTCTCTAAATTTTAGCTATGCACCTTGAAAATTCAATATCTGGCAGTTATTCAGTTGTCAATGTTCAGCCTTTATGCAGCCTGCAGTCGTATTTTCATCATAGTAGGAAGTGCATTCATAAATGCATTCGCCAATTCATTGATTTTTTCGTCTGAAAGTTCAGTGTTATCTGAAAGCATTGTCCGGAACATTTGAAGCAGCATTTGAAAAGCCTGTATCCATGTGATATCAGACATTTTGTCAGAAAAGTATAAAAAGAGCTCCCCAAGTGACCGGTTATCATTGGGTTCCCTTTTCCATAGACAGCTTTCAAGGCTGAGGAAATATGAAACCTTGTGAAAAATCGTTTGATAGATTTAGAAATCTGCTTATCATTTTGAGTCGCTTGTGTTATACTTTTATTCATAGCATGAGCCTCCGGTTTGTAATTGTTTTTTGGCGACTCAATTATACCAAAACCATTGGTTTCATGTTATTTTTATGCCAGTTATTATTGAATTTTCAAGGTGCAAAGGCACATTTTAATGTGCGAAGTTTGAGTCAATAATTTACAAAGGAAGGGAAAACTATCATGGAAAAGATCAAAAAGCGTATAGCTAACTTAAAGGTTGCAGGAAAATTAAAAGTATATCAAATGACAGTGCTTGTTATGACATTATTTTTAGTGTTGGTGGCACTGATCTCGACATTAGTGATCCGTTCAAATATAGAGAAGATCACGGAGGTCTGGTCTCCGTCATTGGAATATCTGCAGGATTTAGAGACAATGACTGCGAAATACAGAATCAAACAGTATCAGCATCTGGTAGAATCAGATGCAGCAGTCATGAACTCCTGCGAAGAAGAAATCCAGAAGCTGGAGAGTCAGATCCAGGATACCGGTGCGAATCTGGATGCAATCATGTCTGCAGACAGTGATGCTCAAAAAGGACGGGATGATTATGAAGTAGCAAACGCTGCATGGGAAGAATACAGAGCTGCTTCAGATGAAATCCTGAAGTTGAGCCGTGAGGGTAAACAGCAGGAAGCAGCAAAGCTGATGACCGGAGAGGTGTATGAAGAATATAAAGCTTTTGCTGAAAAATTAACTATATTATGTGACAAGTTCCAGGTAGAATTAGATCAGGCAAAGGCCATGGCTAATGTATGCATTGTAATCATATTTATTGTGATCGTGGCAGCGGGTCTTGCGATTGCTGTAGTGACGACACTGATCGGAAGGATCATTACCAATTCCATTACCGAGCCGGTAGAACAGATAGATGCAGCAGTTGCCAGCCTGCGTAAGGGCGAACTGTCTAATGTAGAAATGCTTACCTATGAGTCTGAGGATGAGCTTGGCGATACCATCAGGAATCTGAAAGAAGCCATGGGTATTCTGGCAGATTATGTCAGCGAGATCTCTGTGGAGGTAAAGGCAATAGCGCAGGGTAACCTGACCAGAAATGGTGATGATATTACAGATTTCCTAGGCGATTTCTCGGAATTGAAGACATCACTGCTGTATATTCTGAAACGGTTTAACAGTACCCTGACCGAGATCAGCAATCTGGCAGAACAGGTATCATCGAATTCATCCGAGGTGGAAAAAGCATCAAAATCCCTGGCGGACGGTGCAACAGAGCAGGCAGGAGTCATCGAGGAATTGAATGCCACCATTGATACGGTCGTGGATCTGGCGGCAGATACAGCGAAGGTAACACAGAACGCATCGGCACGTGTAAAAGCCTCTGCAAATAAAGCGAACGAAGAAAAAGAAAAAATGAACGATCTGCTCAAGGAAATGGAGCACATTACAGAAATCTCCAAGGAGATCGGTAATATTATCACAGATATCGAGGATATTGCATCCCAGACCAACCTGTTATCCCTGAATGCTTCCATTGAAGCTGCCAGAGCAGGAGAAGCAGGAAGAGGCTTTGCAGTAGTGGCAGATCAGATCGGCAAGCTGGCAGCAGACAGTGCAAAATCTGCTGTAAATACAAGAGATCTGATCGATAAGACCTTAGTGGAAATCGAAAAGGGCAATACGATTACAAGAACAACAGCAGACGCATTCAATCAGATCATTGCAGATATGGAGTCCTTTGCAGAGCTTGCAGAGAACACCATGGAGAAAGCCAACTCCCAGGCAGAGTCCTTGGAGCAGATCGGCCAGGGAATTGAACAGCTGTCCGGCGTAGTACAGGGCAATGCTGCATCCTCCGAAGAGAATACTGCGATCAGTATTAATCTGGCAGAGGGAGCAGCCAAGATGCGTGACCGTGTGAATATCTTTAAGCTATTCTAGAAAATGGCAGGAATAGAGTGAAGTTGCCGGAAGGAAAGTTTTTGTTGTGATTAATGATATATTTAGAGTGTTTGGAGAGCAGACAGCAGAAATCTTATTTGAGATCATTACAGAATGTATGGATGATTACCTGTATATATTTGATCTGCAGAATAATACCTTTGAGATTTCACAGTCAGCTGTGGAACGGTTTAATATGTCGAAAAATGTTCTGACAGATGCTGCAAATGAAGTTATGAAGGTAGTATATGAGGAAGACCGCAGGATGCTTGCAAAGCATCTTGCGGATATATGCGAAGGAAGAGAAAATGTACATAATCTTCATTACAGGTGGCTTGATAAAGAAGGTATGCCGATCTGGATTAACTGCCGTGGTATCGTGATCATTGATCAGCAGGGAAAGGCAGAGTATCTGGTCGGGTGTCTGAATGAGACCGGCAACAGGAGAAGAGCCGATAATGTCACAGGACTGCTTGGCGGTCCGGAATTCCTTGCTTACCTGCGTGCACAAAAAGAACCCATTACCAAGGGATTTTTTATGCATGTAGGAATTGATGACTTTGGAGCGATCAATAGCTCCAGGGGAGCTGATTATGGTAATTATATCCTGAAAAGCGTAGCCGGCTGTATGAAGGAATGCCTTTCAGACAAGCAGAGAATCTACCATCTGGTAGCGGATCAGTATGTGATCGTGGATCTGGAAGCTTCCTCCGCAGAAGACGCTGTGGCACTGAAAGAAAAGATTACAGATAAACTTCGTAATTTCATAGTAGCCGAAAATTATGAAGCTATATTTTCTATTTCTATTGGTGTTATAGATGCAGCAACATTTTGTGAGGGAACCGAAGAATGCCGCAAAAAGTTTGAATTTGCCTTGAAACAGGCAAAAAGCATTGGTAAAAATGGATTCTATATTTTTGACCAGGATGACTATGAGGTCTTTTTACGAAAAGGAAGAATCATAGCAACACTTCGTAATGCTATTGTGAACCATTATGATGGCTTTGAAGTATACTACCAGCCGATCGTGGACTGTCAGTCCGAACAGATCATTGGAGCAGAGGCACTGATGCGTTTTTCCATGATAACGGAAGAAGGGCGGGAGTTTGTTTCACCGATGGAGTTTATCCCATTATTGGAAGAGACCGGATTGATCATTCCCGCTGGAAGATATATTTTGAACGAAGCTGCAGCAATGTGCTGTGAAATGCAGAAATATATTTCTGACTTTCGGATGAATGTAAATGTATCCTATGTTCAGATCCTGCAAGGCAATGTGGAGCGGGATATTCTGGATGCAATTCAAAAATATTCATTACAGACGGAATGCTTATGTGTTGAAATGACAGAAAGCGGATTTATGGATATGACACCTTCGTTCTGTAAATTCCGTAAAACTCTGGACAAGAACGGGATTCCCTTTGTGATCGATGATTTTGGAACAGGATATTCGAATCTTCATTGTATCCGTGATATGAATCCAAGTTACGTGAAAATGGATAGGGATTTTACTGCCAAGGCGATGAACAGTGACAGGGATTATGAATTATATAAAAATATCATCCCCATGGTACATAGTATTGACGTCAGGATATGCGCAGAAGGCATCGAGGAAAAAGAATGGCTTCTGAAAATGAAAGAAATGAAGGTTGATTATCTGCAGGGATATTATTTTGGAAGACCATGTGGAAAGAAACAGTTTCTGCAGCAATATGCCAGTGGCATCAACGTTAAATAAAGAGAGTAAGGCAGACTCAGCTATGTGGGGCTGCCTTATTTTATGGTCTTATCAGAAGGATGGATCCATAACGGCTTCTTTCAGTTTTTCCAGGTCATTGGCATCAGGGTGAGACAATGCACAGTCAAAATTCTGGATCAATACATCAAGATTTGCCGGATGATCAGGAGCTTCCTTCATTTTCAAGTAGCGTTCCCGGACAGACTGCGGCATTCTGCCCTGACACATATACTCTCCGACGATAACATTGCTTGCGTCAATGAACTGCTTAACCTGACTCAGGATTTTCCGAAAATAGATATCACTGCCACCAAAGCCTGCAGTTCCAAACAGAAAAATCTGTTTATTCTTTAACTGCGATAATAGCTGTAATGTCCTGGTATCTGCATTACCCTTGTCTGTCCAAATCCGATATAGAGCAGTTCGGAAGAAGGGATCACTGTGTCGGACACACCGAAATACTCACATTCATCCTGAGGTAATGCCTCGTGGATTGCATCAGCCAGCACCTTGGTATTACCTGTTAAGCTGCTATAAACGATGGAATATTTTTTATTCTTCATATCATGTTGTCTCCTTTCATAGGATCATGAAATTATCATATCGCATTCTTATTTTAGTTCGGAAAGCATGATTTGTCGAATGAATTTTCCATAAACATTTTACAGAGCGAAATGGATAGTTGCTTTTCCTGCTACTTGTGATAAATTAGAGTAAATAATGGTCAAAAAACCATCGACATCCGACCTTTGGCACGTTAGAATTATTTGAAAAAGTAAGCTAAAATACAGGAAAAAGAACAGGTAGAGGGGAAATAGTATAAAAAATAAGATTTTTCACACGCAAGAATGGAGGTTATTATGGAATATTCAGCAATTTATCATGATATGGACAAAAGATTCTGTTACGCAATTGATAAGGATCTGTTTGTGATACGTGTGCAGGTTAAAAAAGATGATATGAAGGAGATCATCCTTCACTGTGAAGATAAGTATATACCAATGGAGTGCAAGGATACGCGGAAGACTATTCTGATGAAGAAGATTGCCACTTCACAGTTTCATGATTATTATGAAGCACAGCTTCAGATGCATCTGATATGTCTCAGATATTATTTTGAATTTACGGACACGCAGGGTGAAAAAATATATTATGGCAATTATGAGTTTTCTAAGGAATGCATCACAAACAGGGACAGAATGTTTGATTGTCCGCAGAATCTTCGGGAAGAAGAAATGTTTGAGGTGCCGGACTGGGCAGCAAATAAGGTCGTGTATCAGATTTTTCCGGCCCGTTTTGCAGCATCGCAGCAGGTAGATAAGGAACAATGGTATAAAGCACCAATTTCGTCTATGGATGATCTGCATGGTGATCTCAGAGGAATAATTGAACATCTGGATCACGTTCAGAATCTGGGAATCGATGTTTTGTATATGACACCTGTCTTTAAATCAAATTCAAGTCATAAGTACGATACCATTGATTATTATCAGATCGATCCATCATTTGGAACGACAGAAGATCTCAGGGAACTGGTACAGGAAGCTCATAAGCGCGGAATGAAAATCGTCATGGATGCAGTGTTTAACCATACAGGAAGAGAATTTTTTGCATTTGAAGATATCATGGAAAAGGGAGAAAAATCGAAATATCTGGACTGGTATTATATTGAGAAATTTCCACTTAAAAGTGAAAGAGGAGAGATTCCAAACTATAAATGCTTCGGATACTATGGCGGAATGCCTAAGCTAAATCTGAAAAATCCTGAAGTTGAGAAATTCATTACAGATGTTGCGTGCTATTGGATTAAGGAATGTAATATTGACGGATGGCGAATGGATGTAGGAGACGAGATCAGTCATTATTTCTGGAAGAATTTTAGAAGAGCGGTCAAGGCTGTAAAAAAGGATATGCTGATCATTGGAGAAATCTGGCATTATGCAGGAGATTTTCTTGAGGGAGATGAATGGGATACGGTCATGAACTATCCGTTTTATCTGAATCTGATCGATCTGCTGGCAGATGAAAAGATACAGGTCAGTCAGTTTATACAGAATCTTGGATATTTGAAGGGACGTTTAAATAAAAAATGTTATCCTCTTATGTGGAATCTGATTGACAGCCATGACACAGCAAGATTTTTACATCTGTGTAATGGAAATAAGAAAAAACAGCATTTGGCAGCGGCTTTTCAGCTGTTATTGCCGGGAATGCCAATGATTTATTATGGGGATGAGTTTGCGATGCCGGGAGCAAACGATCCGGATTGCAGGCGCGGTATGTACTGGGATGAAGAATATCAGGACAAAGAGATGTATGAATGGTATAAACAGCTGCTTTGGATCCGGAAAAAACATGCGTGTATTTCAGAAGGCGAACTGATCGGGGCAATTACAAAGGATGAGGAAGAAACAATAGTCCTGATTCGAAAAAATGTCGAAGAGACAATTGCCTTGATTTTTAATTGCAGCAGTAATGCAAAGAACTTTAGCGAGTATGAGGGAAAATATAATTTGCTTAGAGATGAACCGTTTAATGGAAAAGTTGAGGGGCTTGATGCTGCGGTAATCGTGCTTTAAGAATATATAAGAATGACTCCTGTTTGCATATATTATCTGCAGACAGTATAATCGTATGGTCAGTCAATTGTTATATTTAAATTCTAAGAACTAAGGAAGAACTACTGTATGTTAAATAAAAAAGATTTTTTAAAATATGCATCGACATTAGCATTTCCGATTATGCTCCAAAATCTGATCGGAACATTGGTAAACATTGCAGACACGGTAATGCTTGGATACGTGAGCCAGACTGCCATGTCGGCTTCATCGCTTGCGAACCAGTATACGTTTATTCTTTTCTGCTTATATTATGGAATGGCAACAGGTACTTCGGTTTTATGTGCAGTACTGGGGAAAGGTGATAAAAAGACAGTTGAGAAGATTCTTGGTCTCGCAGAACGTATCTCCCTGATTATTTCTCTTATATTTTTTGTTATCTCTTTTACTATGCCAACGGCAATTATGAAGATTTTTACAAACAGTCCTGACACGATCGCTGCCGGAAGTGAGTATCTGAAGGTGATTTCATTTTCATTTTTATTCATGGGATTCTCACAGATTTTTATGAGCTCTCTCCGAAGCATCGGGAAAATCATGCTGCCGTCGGTTACGTATATTGTTTCGCTTTGTGTCAATGTACTTTGTAATGCATCCTTTATTTTTGGATTGTTTGGTCTTCCAAAGCTCGGTGTTACCGGTGTTGCACTTGGCACTGTGATTGCCAGAATCTCAGAAGTGTTGATTTGTCTGATTTACTCATTACGCAGTTCAGACGTCAGATTCAGAATAAAATATTTCTTTGCAAAATCAGATATTCTGTTTCAGGACTTTATAAAAATTGCCACTCCAGCCGTGATAAATGACGTTGTCTGGAGCTTTGCCAATTCAGCATTTGCAGCAATTCTTGGTCATATTAGTGATGATATGGTTGCAGCAAATGCCGTTGCTGTTATGGTGGTAAATATCGGCGCTATCGCCTGCCGTGGTTTTGCCAACGCTACTACGATCATTGTCAGTCAGGAACTTGGGAAAGACCGCATCGATACAGCAAGAGAGTACGGAAAACGAATGCTTAGAATAACATTTATTGTCAGCCTGATCGGATGTGTCGTTATTCTGGCGATCCGTCCTATGATACTGAATTTCTACCGGGATAAATTAACAGAGACGGCTATTTATTATCTTGGCATTTTTATCATTATGACAACCTGGCGTTTTGTGGGCGAAGGTATTAATACCTGTCTTATATGCGGCTGCTTCAGGGGTGGCGGTGATACCAGATTTGGAATGATCGTAGATACTATATTTATGTGGCTTGTTGCAGTCCCACTTACTTTTCTTGCTGCATATGTTTTTAAACTGCCGCCTGTCTGGGTATACTTTGTCATGACACTGGACGAGTTCGAAAAAATGCCTGTGGTATTCATTCACTATTTCAGAAATAAATGGCTTACGAACATTACCAGAGATTTTGAGTGATTGCAGTTACCGTAAAGTTTTCTAAACAAGTTGATAAAAAACAAGACTGTCAGATTAAAGTTTCGGTAAATAAGGGGTAACATCATACTCCTGAATGAATTTTACAAATTTAGTTAACTGATCCGGTACAAAAACACCCTTTTTCCAGATGATACCAAATTTACTGGTGATTTCCGGGGATACCGGGATCACAACAAAATCACGGGGATTGGTAGCGAGAGAGGAATACAAAAAAGCACCACATTTACCACCCCGGACAAAATTAAGGACAGTAACGAGCTGGCTGCAGTACATGTGGACATTTGGTGTGATCCCGGCACTGCGCAGACGGGTGATGACTGTCTGGGTTTGAACAGAGTCCGTATTGAATAAGATAATGGCTCATCTTTTAACATATCCATTGTAATTTCTTTTTCACCGGCATACCGGTGCGTCTTGGAAACACAGTAGACATATCTGTCTTCCATCATGACATAACTGTTATATTTATCCAGATTATAAAAATCCATATTTGCCATGGCGATATCTAACTGTTCATTGTCGACTAAAGTACGGGCGCGGAGGGAGCCATATTCTAAAAGCTGAATGGGTATATTATACTGTTCCTGAAACTGGTCGGTCACCCGCGGAAAAAATACCGTGCTGATCATAGGAGGAATACCGATCCGCAGCGGGTGCCGCTTTTTTTCAATATTTGAAAAGTCGGTGTACAGTTCCTGCGTTTGTTTTAGAATAAATTCTGCTTTCTGATAAAAGCCTCACCGTCTTTGGTGAGGGAAATTCTGTTCTTTCCATGGTTAAAAAGTTTCAGATGAAATTCTTTTTCCAGATCCCGGATCGAAGTGGAGATCGTAGGCTGGGAAACATAGAGCGCGTCAGCCGCGCGGGTAATACTATGGTAGCGGCATACCATACAAAAGTATTCTAATTGTGTCAGTGTCATAGAATCCTCCGTCATTGTACAGAAAAATTATACTATAGTTTCAGTATAGGAAAAAACTATGCTGACGTCAAGTATATGAAATGTACATTATACTGAAAATGCGGTATGCTGTGTTTACAAAAGGAAAACGACAAGGCCATGTCACTTTTTAACACGATAAAAAAGAGAAAAAAGGAGGTTTTCTATGAGCCCGACAGTAATTACATTAATATTTCTGGCATTTGCATTATCATGTTTGTTACAGAGAAGATTCCACTCGGTCTGACATCCATGATTGTCTGCGTTGGTCTTGTGATTACCGATGTGTTGAGCGTAAGTGATGCTTTCAATGGATTTATCAACAGTAACGTGATTCTGTTTGTTGCCATGTTCATTGTAGGCGGGGCATTGTTTGAAACCGGTATGGCAAATGAGATTGGAAGTCTGGTAACAAAATTTGCAAAAACGGAACGCAGTCTGATTATCGCAATCATGGTGATTGTGGCAGTTATGAGCGGATTTCTTTCCAACACCGGTACGGCAGCAGTTCTTATTCCGGTTGTAATTGGAATTGCAGCGAAGTCAGGGTATAAGCGGTCAAGACTTTTAATGCCGTTAGTATTTGCAGCAGCAATGGGAGGAAATCTTTCACTGATTGGTGCACCCGGCAATATGATTGCACAATCTGCACTTGAACCGTTGGGATTGAAATTTGGATTTTTCGAGTATGCGATTGTCGGTCTGCCGATTCTGATCGTTGGTATTCTATTTTATGCTACGATCGGATTTAAAATTTTACCGCATCATGACACGACGGATGCAGATGATTCTATTTTTGATGAGTCACAGGATTTTAGCAATGTTCCAAAGTGGAAAAAAGTATTATCGCTGGTGATTCTGATTGCCACCCTGATAGGGATGATTTTTGAAGAACAGATTGGTGTAAAACTTTGTATCACAGGCTGCGTAGGAGCAATTTTATTAATCCTCACCGGTGTCATTTCTGAAAAGAATGCTTTAAAATCCATTGATTTAAAAACTATTTTCCTGTTTGGAGGTACGCTTTCTCTGGCAAAGGCACTCGAGGTTACTGGAGCAGGAGAACTGATTGCAGATAAGGTGGTTGGAGCATTGGGTGAAAATCCTTCTCCGGTACTATTCACTTTTGTGGTGTTTATTCTGTGCTGTATCATGACAAACTTTATGTCAAATACAGCTACTACAGCCCTGATGGCACCGATTTGTATATCCATTGCCCAGGGAATGGGTGCAGATCCAAGAGCAGTTCTGATGGCATGTGTCATAGGAGGTTCCTGTGCCTACGCTACTCCAATCGGAATGCCTGCCAATACGATGGTAGTCGGAGCCGGCAACTATAAATTTATGGATTATGTAAAAGCCGGAATGCCGTTGATCGTCATTGCAACCGTGATCAGCATGATTATTTTACCAATAGCATTTCCATTTTATCCGTAGGATAATTTTTATCACGTAGGATAAATTTCACTTTTAAATTATATTATTAAAAAATCTGGAGGAAAAAAATATGTCAAATGAAGTACAAGTAAAGAAACTGACTGATATTATGGCGCAGTTCGTAGGATTTACAGCAAAGAAGCTGCCGGATGATGTTATCGCAAAACTGCAGGAACTGAGAGACAAAGAGGATTCTCCTATGACGAATGTCATCTACGATACCATGTTCCGCAACCAGGAACTGGCATTGAAATTAAACCGTCCTTCCTGTCAGGATACCGGTGTATTACAGTTCTGGGTAAAATGTGGAACAAAATTCCCACTGATTGATAATCTGGAAGCATTACTGAAGGATGCAGTGATGCAGGCTACAGTTGCAACACCGCTTCGTCACAATTCCGTAGAAACTTTTGATGAGTACAATACAGGTAAAAATGTAGGAAAAGGAACCCCTACTGTATGGTGGGACATTGTTCCAAATTCCGATAAATGTGAAATCTATACTTACATGGCAGGTGGAGGCTGTACGCTTCCTGGCAATGCCACGGTTTTAATGCCGGGCGAAGGCTATGAGGGAGTGACCAAGTTTGTATTAGATCGTATGACAACTTATGGATTGAATGCATGTCCTCCACTTTTGGTTGGTGTCGGCGTTGGTACTTCCGTAGAAACAGCAGCATTAAATTCGAAAAAGGCACTGATGCGTCCGGTAGGTTCTCACAATGACAATGCTAACGCTGCTAAGATGGAGAAATTGTTGGAAGACGGTATTAATGCCATTGGTCTTGGACCGCAGGGTATGGGTGGCAATTATTCTGTCATGGGAGTTAACATTGAGAATACCGCACGCCATCCATCTGCGATTGGTGTGGCAGTAAATGTAGGCTGCTGGAGCCACAGAAGAGGACATATTGTATTTGATAAGGACTTAAACTTTACGGTAGATACCCATACCGGTTTTGAATATAAGGAAGAGAACTAATTCAGAAGGGAGAGAATAATTATGGCAGTAGAAATAAAAGATGGTAAGAAAATTCTGGTAACACCTGTATCGGCAGAGGATTTAAAGGATATTCATATTGGAGATATTGTATACCTGACAGGAGATATTACAACCTGTCGTGATGTGGCACACCGTCGTGTTGTAGAAGAGGGAAGAGAGATTCCTGTGGATGTCAGAGATGCTGCAATCCTGCATGCCGGCCCGATTATCCGCCCCTTGGGAGATGACAAATACGAGATGGTATCCGTAGGCCCTACGACATCTATGAGAATGGAAAAGTTTGAGTATGAATTTGTAGAGACCACAGGCGTCCGTGTCATTGTAGGCAAGGGCGGCATGAAGGAAAATACCGAGAGAGCCTGCAAGGACTTTGGTGCAATCCATTGTGTATTTCCTGCAGGAAATGCAGTCGTGGCAGCAGTAGAAGTGGAAGAAATCGTGGAGGCACAGTGGAAAGATCTGGGAATGCCTGAGACTTTGTGGCATTGCCATGTAAAAGAATTTGGACCACTGATCGTATCCATTGATTCTTATGGAAGAAACTACTTTGAAGAGAAGAAAGTGGAATATAATAAAAAGAAAGATGAGCAGGTCGAAATCATCAGCAAACAGGTCGGGTTCATCAAATAAAATCCGAACATAGTAAATATGTGTAGAAAAATAAAAGACCTTCTGTGGAAAAAGCTGGATTCATCAAAGGATGAAACAGGCTTCTGCAGAAGGTCTTTTTAATACCATAAGCAATGCTGATCATATATCACGGGCTGGACCAATGCGTATTGTGAAGAAAAAATAATTGACATAGCAGAAGTATTACCCTATAATCGTTCTAAAAAGAACAATAAGGAGGCGCAGATGTATTTCTGGGACAAGCATAAGACGATTACAAGCTATTATGAATTACTTTCTGGCGAGGTGTGCGATCAATATGAGTTAACACAGATGGAATACGATATAATTATGTTTTTACATAATAATCCACATCATAATACTGCAGCGGAAATAGTAAGGATCAGAAAATCAACGAAATCACATGTTTCTTCTTCATTGAAAAAATTGGAAAACAAAGGTCTTATAAAAAGAAAACAAAGTAAAGATAATAAAAAACATATTGAAATTGTCCTTCTGGATGATGCGGCACTTATCGTGGACGCAGGATTAAACGCACAAAAACAGTTTGCACAGAATGTTTTAAGAGGGCTGACAGAAGAAGAAAAGCATGTGTGTATGAATGTATTTGACAGAATTTGTAACAATGCGGAAGAACTATTAAGAGGAGAGAGCAAATGAAAAGAGTAATTATAAACCAAAGATTCCGGATTTGATGGAAGCAGTCTTTGATGCAGTGTATCTGACTTTTGATCTGGCAGCAGCAGTCTTATTTTTTTTATTCTCAAAAGGAAATATCCTGTATGTACTATATGGAATACTGACATTGACACTTTGTGGAGGGGATGCTTTTCATCTGGTGCCAAGAATTATAAGGCTGTACGTGGAACCAATGATAAAATAAAGAGACAGCTTGGAATTGGATTGCAGGTATCGTCTATCACAATGACGATGTTTTATATTCTTTTAATGTATATATGGAAATATACATTCCCGGAATTAAAAATACCAGTAGTCATTGAGGGTGTTATATGGATATCAGCGGTTATCAGAATTGTGATATGTATGTTTCCGCAGAATAACTGGTGTACAGATGAAGGAAATATGAAATTATCTGTTATAAGAAATGCGGTCTTTGCTGTTACCGGTATAGGTGTAATGATCTTATATCTGATTTCCGGAAATACATATGGATATCATATGACGAGGATGGCTGCAGCATCATTATTTCTTTTGGATGTTATCTTCCGGTAACACTGTTCAGTAAAACAAAACCGCAGGTCGGATTATTAATGATACCAAAGACCTGCGCATATATGTGGATCATTGTAATGGGGCTTCAGCTTCTGTTCTAAGAGCAGTAATATCTGCAGAAAGGCAGGAAATTATAGTGAATGTAGAAAGATTTGTAAAACTAATGACAGGACATTTTGATAACAAAGAACAATTTACAGAAATGAAAGAAGCGGGGAAAATATTTCCATATGCACAGCATGTGAATACTGTCTGTAACGATAAAATAAAAATCTGAAAAGTTTACACCAGCTATATATCAGGAAAAGGATGGTGTCTGGGAAGGGGGCAGTGTGAGCCAATTTACCCCGGTTATGGTATTCAGGCTGTGGGAGAAGTTTTCAGACACTTGTCTGGAGGTATCCGAAAGTATGGAAGTCCATGGAAAGAGAACATTTGGATATGATGTGCCGATTAGATATAAAAGGGCAGCAAGTGAGGGATAAAGCAGGAAAGTTCATTGGTATTTGCCAGAGCAGAGTCTCTGGGAAAAGGGAGAAATATGATAATGTCAAAAGATGAATATTTAATTACAGATGAGCCCTTAAAGCACTGACAATATTTGCACTGCCGATGATTCTCGCAGTTTTTTTCAGCAAGTGTATAATATGGCTGATTCCATCATTGTTGGTCAGTTTGTCGGTTCCTCTGCACTTGCAGCTGTCGGTGCCTGTGCTGCACTGACGAATGTATTTATTTGTGTGGCATTAGGTGCCGGTGTCGGTGCCGGTGTGCTCGTAAGCCGCTATTTTGGTGCCGGAGATTATGGTAAAATGAAAACAATTGTGTCAACATCGTTGGTCAGTTTTCTGATTTTAAGCCTGCTTCTGGGTGGCTTTGGTTTTTGTTTTTCACATTCAATGATGAATTTATTACAGACACCAACTGATATACTGGAAGAAGCAGTACAGTATCTCCGCATTTATTTCGCAGGATTTCCATTTCTGTTTATGTATAATATTTTTTCAACGATGTTTAACTCAATTGGAGAATCAAAAATACCATTGGGTCTTTTGATATTTTCTTCTATTTTAAATATTCTTATGGATCTTTGGATGGTGGCAGGACTTGGTCTCGGTGTGTTCGGGGCAGCTCTTGCAACCCTTATTGCACAGGGGATTTCTGCGGTATTTTCATTTCTGATTTTCTTTTGCCGGATGCGTCAATATAAGAGTCAATTTCAGTGGTTTGATGGTCAGGAATTACATTTGATGCTCAAAATTGCTGTACCGTCGATTCTCCAGCAGTCCACAGTGTCAATTGGTATGATGATCGTACAGGCAGTTGTAAATCCATTTGGTACACAGGCACTCGCAGGTTATGCGGCAACAATGAGAGTAGAGAATGTTTTTTCGTTGATATTTGTGTCCATCGGCAATGCGGTTTCACCGTATGTCTCACAGAATCTTGGTGCAAAGAAAATCAACCGCATCAAAAAGGATATCATGCTGCGCTGGTATTAGACCTGTGTTTCGCAATTCTTGCCTTTGTAGTTATTGAAACCATGTACACACAGATTTCTTCATTATTCCTGGGTAAAGATGGAACTGACTTAGCATATCAGGTGTCCGGGGATTATATGAGATGGCTTGGCTGTTTTTCATCTTCATGGGTATTAAGATGGCAACAGATGGAGTTCTGCGTGGACTTGGGATTATGCGCCCATTTCTTATTGCAAATATAGTTAACCTTGCAATCCGCCTGTCTGTTGCATGATTTTTGCACCATGTTTTGGCATTGCATTTGTCTGGCTTGCTGTACCGGCTGGCTGGTTTGCAAATTTTCTGATTTCTTATATGGCACTTAGGAAATCATGGCCGGTTTCAACAGTCTGTAACAGTGTTGCGAACGGATAGTTACTGTTCACAGGCAGCATTTTCTGAACTGAAAATGCCGTATGATACAGTGGTGGCAGCAGATTTGCCGATTTGGAATGCGAAGCATCGGCAAAATCCGTTACTGGAACGAGGTACGAGTGAACAGTAACAACGGATAAGTGACGGGATGTAAATATTTTATAATGGATGTTTTCAGGCTTGTTTTAATGTGTTAAAATCTCATCTTTGACAGTTGATTAGTTAAAAAAGTGCCACAATCCCTGTAAATACAAGGGGTGTGGCACTTTTATCTGCATACACGAAATATAGTAATGTTTTATCTCCGCTTACTTTTTTTCTGAATTCCTTTCATTTTCCGTTTTGTTATGAATTGATAGTCCGTTCTGAATCCGCAGGTTTCATGGAGATCATCAGTGATTTCCTGACGTTCATATACCGGCATGAAGCCCTGTTCTTCTATATCCGTAAATTTTATGTCTTTTAAAGTGTGAAGTAATTGTTCTGTGGTATAAGTCCCTTTCAAGGAGCGGTTTAATAACCGGAAATGTAACAGAGCAAGAAAGCAGGTGAGGAAATGAGCTTTAATCCGATCTTCACGGTTTAAGTAAACGGGTCTGGCTTCAAAGTCTGTTTTCATAGTTCTGAAACAGTCTTCAATCTGCCATCTTCCTTCACTGACTTTTAAGATATCTGCAACGTCATCATCAAGCAGGTCTGTACATACCGCATAAAGTCCGTCATACATTTCTTCTTCAGCAATCTTATCCGTATCGAGATAATAGTGGATCTTAGCTTTTTCTCCTTCGTTGGTTACAGCTACCTTATTTACAAATCTTGCAGGATCATTTGGATTTTTACGCTGTTTTTTTAGAGAGCCATTTGCAACCATTTTTTCTGCCCGACAGATCTGCTCCGCACGGATGGCTTTCTGATAAGCGGCATATTTAGGGGAGTAGGTTATGATTAATTTTTGATCCAGTTTTTTTGTTGTCAATGGTTCGTCTTTATAATAAAG
>ENA-OQJH01000656-OQJH01000656.1-human-gut-metagenome-genome-assembly--contig:-NODE-656-length-17591-cov-4.199668_pt1 | contig 17591 bp, 20 predicted proteins | sample MGYA00242597_ERZ504763 | MGnify/ENA primary metagenome ERZ504763 (study PRJEB26092, sample SAMD00036359) | human gut metagenome | host: Homo sapiens | study: EMG produced TPA metagenomics assembly of... | reverse complement strand
TCTCAATGTTAGATTACTACACCGAAAGGTGTGTTACTTGTTAAGTTGATTGAACCGCCGTGTACCGAACGGTACGCACGGTGGTGTGAGAGGTCGGAAATCACTCAGATTTCCCTCCTACTCGATTATGGAAAAAGAAAGGAAAATAGAATTATGGCAGATGAAAATACAAAAGTTCAGATGACAGAAAAGCAAAAAGTCAAAGAGATAACGGACAGATTGGAAGCGGGTCTAAAGGAACTTTTCGAGAGTGAAAAGTACAAAAGCTATCTCAGCACCATGTCGAAATTTCACAATTACAGTTTTAATAACACTCTGCTGATTGCCTTGCAGAAGCCGGAAGCTACGCTTGTGGCCGGGTACAAGGCATGGCAGAAGAATTTTGAACGTCATGTCAATAAGGGAGAAAAAGCAATCCGTATTCTTGCCCCTGCTCCGTATAAAATCAAAGAGGAAAGGGACAAGTTAGACCCTGTGACCGGAGAAATGATGTTTGATGAAATGGGATGCCGCAGAAAGAAGAAACAGAGGTCACAATCCCTGCTTTTCGTGCCGTATCCGTTTTTGATGTGTCCCAGACAGACGGCAAGCCTATTCCAGAATTGGAAGCACAGGAACTTTTATCTACGGTGGAGGGATATGAGGATTTTGTACAGGCACTCATGAATGTTTTTCCTGTTCCTGTCAGTTTTGAGGAGATTCCCGGCGATTCCAAAGGATATTTTGATACGGTAGAAAAGAGGATTGCCGTGCAGAAAAATATGAGTGAGAGCCAGACCTTAAAAACAATGGTGCATGAGGTGGCTCATTCCATGCTGCATGATAAGGAAGTTAATCAGAGCATGGACGTTCCGGCAAAAGACAGGAATACAAAAGAGGTGGAAGCGGAGAGTGTGGCATTTACCGTGTGTCAGCACTTCGGAATAGATACCTCGGAGTATTCTTTCGGATATATTGCAGGCTGGAGCAGCGGCAGGGATATGAAAGAACTGAAAAATTCTCTTGATACAATTCGTAGGATTGCATCGGAGCTGATTACGGGGATTGAGGGAGCATTGCAGGAACTACAGCTTAATCGTGAAATGGAGCAGGAACAGAGCAAAGAGAGCATTTTGCTGATACATAATGAAAAATTCACAGAGTATAGCCTTGTCAGTGTTCGGGGGATGGACAGGGAAGAACTTATGTCGGCTCTTTCTTCCATGAGCGAGGAAGATAAATTAAACATACTGTCTTATCTGGAGAGCAAAGGAGCATGGACTACAGAGCTTGGCAACGAGCAGACGGAAGAAGTGGAGGAATACCACTTGGATGTCCGCTATAACGTGGATACGAACGAGCTGATTGATGTAAAGGTAAGAATGGAGCAGTCGATAGACACCAATTTATTTGTTATGGGGCAGGCAGAGCAGTTTATCAATCAATTAGAAGCAGAGAAAACTATTTTTACTGCCGATGAACGTAACCTTATCGTGAATTACGCATATAAGCTGGATGATATGGATAAAACGAGAGAACTTGCAGAAAAGCTGGCATTTATGGAAGAAAACAGTCCTAACAATGTAGCTCTTACCATAATTGATGCACGGGCAGAGCTAGATGCACTGCCTGATCCGATGATTGGTTTATCGGAAATGAGGGAATATGGCTATACATGGAATGCAATGCTGCCATTGACACAAGAGAGGGCATTAGAACTGTTTGACCATGATTTTCCTATATATTTACTTCATGCAGATGGTGCGGAAACTACGGTAGATGACAGAAAACAAATATTAGAGCATGACGGAATTTTCGGGATTGAAAAGGGCGATTGGGAAAATGAAAAGAAGCTGCGTTCTATGTTTGCAGAATTGGAGAAGAGTGCCGCCGGAAAAGAAGAACAGCTTTTGCATAGCACCTCAGATATGTATGGAATCTATCAGTTAAAGCATGAACCGGAGTTGAAACATCTTCGGTTTGAGGGGACGGAATCCTTAAAACGTATGGGCATTACAAAAGATAATTTTGATGCCATTAAACCGGAGAATTATACGCTTGTATATGTGGGCGAATTATCTGAACTGCAAAGACAGACACAAGGGGCAACTTTAGAAGCAATCTTTGAAAAATTCAACCTTGACCACCCAGAAGATTTCAGAGGACATTCGCTATCTGTCAGCGATATAGTGCTGCTTCATCAGAACGGACAGAATACGGCTCATTTTGTGGATTCTTTTGGATATACGGAAATACCGGATTTTTGCGGGAGCAGATATCGGAAAAGGAAGAAGTGCAGGACACTTCTGGATATGATGTCCAAAAGCCAGTACCAGAAATAAATGAAGATGAAATCATTGATCTTGGCGATGAAGCGGAACAGGTGCTTGCAGATATGAAAAAATCTTTAGAAAACGGAAAGGAAACGGAGATTGCTTTTTCGATTGCAGACCGTTATATCAGTATTCAGGAAACCGAGGGTGGCTATGATTATTCGATAATAGGTACGGGTTATAAAGAGATTGACGGCGGAGTATATGATAATCCAGAAGTGACAATTAGAGAAGCCTTGGATGATATTGTGGAAGATTTGAAGTCACAGCCGGATTACAATGGGGCAAAAGGAAATATCCAAAGGATGATAAGCTGATACCGATTGATTATGAGAAATTGATGGAAAAAGTAGAGGAAGCAAATCATATTGTGCCGGAGAACACGCAGAGCAGTGTTGTGGCAGATTTTAAGGCAAAAACTGATGAGTTATTTCACGACATCAGCGAGCTGAACCCGGCAGAAATAGAGGAAACCATAAAATGTCATGTGCAGGCAAAACTTGATGAATACGGCATGGATGCGATTATTGTTGATGTTGCTGTTGTAGGAAGTCGTTGCAGGGGACTGGAACAGGAAGTTCAGACCTTGATGTGGTAGTGGAACTATCTGGCAACGAGAGAGAAGATGTGCTGTTTGATGTTTTTAATGAGGACGGACTTCATATTGGAGATGTGAAAGTGGATATTAACCCGATTACCGCACAGCGTACCGGAACACTGGAAACTTATTTGCCACCGGTGGAAGAGTATCTTACAGGTGTCAGGGAAGCAAGGCAACAGGAAACGGCACAGCAGATTCAGCAGACTTCTGGACACGATGTCCAAAAGTCGGAGCTGAAAGAAAATGAGGTCGAAGTAACTCTGACAGTGGCAGAGTGCAGTGAATTTCACAATCTGGGCGAATTTTATGAGAACATTCCTACGGTGGAAGAAGCGGCTGCAATCTGGAGGCAGATACCGCCGGAGCGAATAAATGGTATCCCTGCAATCGGTATTCACGTTCACAGACCGGGAGAAGAAAGCTATATGGATGATGAGATTGATTTGTTGTCCGGCAGAGGGATTGATTTGGAAATTTTAGAGCATATACCGAGGATCAAGAATGAACCAAAAGCGATGGCAGTAGTTACAGAACTGGTGGCGAAGTTCCCGAATATGGAGATTGAGGGCGTTATGTCGGAAGAAATGGAAGCAAAGGTTTGGGAGATGCGTATAGCGGATTTGTCACCTGCAGAACAGCTTGCGGTTGTATTTGACCGTCTTTCTTATGATTATGATACGATTCTTTACCATGACAGTACCCGGAACATGACGGAAAATGTATCGGAACTGGCAGAGAGAATCCGGCAAGGAGATACAGAACATCTGACAGACTGGCTGAAAGCAATCATATCTGAAGGAGCTGTGCCAGAGGAAGCAGACCGGGCAAAAGAACTTCTGGAAAAACTGGCAGAATATAAGCCACTTGCTAAGATTGAGGAACTGGAAGAACAGAATTACAACATGATTGACAATGTGCTGAATAATGGTGCAGAAAAATCACAGAAAGAAGCTGCCCGAAAAGAGCAGAATCAGCCTGCCGCAAGAACTTCTCTGAAAGCTCGTCTTGACGAGAAAAAGGCACAGATAGCAGGACAGTCACAGGATACGCAGGAAAACATGAAGAATAAGCAAAGGGAGATGTAGGGATGAATACAAAATTTACCGTAGAGGAAAGCAATTTAATCAGCATTTTTGAAGATAAGAGCAGGAAAAAGGTTATTCATAATATCCGTGATGTGAGAGAACATTTGGATGATGAGGAGATGGTGGAATTGGTATCAAGAGTGCTTGGAAAGTTAGATAGTATATCAGATGTAGAATTTGCAGAACTGGAATTTGTAGCAGCAGATTAAAATGGATAGGTGGCAGGGCATGGCGGATGTGCTGTGCTCCGCCACTTGTTTTTTGTTTTAAAATGTAATATAAAGTACTTGCAAAATAAAGCGGTTATACAATAATAATATTGAGCAGTGGGAAGGCATAGGTAATGACCTAATCTAAATATTTCATTAGCGGGACGGGAGGTGTATATCATCTGTCCGTTTTTTCGTACAATGATGTGGCATAAGGAAAATCTTAATAAATTCTCATGCAGAAAATTATACATCTCTTGTCGCAGATTTGGTACAATGATTTTAAAACATTAAAGAAGAGGATGGGGAATCATGAGCTATAAAGTTCTTGTTGTTGATGATGAAAGTGAAATTGCAGATTTAATTGAAATGTATCTGCAAAATGAGAATTATACAGTTTACAAATCCTATACCGCACAGAGTGCATTAGAGTATATTGAGTCTGAAAAACTTGATCTTGCAATTTTAGACGTCATGCTTCCGGATATAGATGGATTTCAGATTTGTAAGAAAATTCGAGAAAAATACACATACCCGGTTATTATGCTTACTGCTAAAGATGGAGAAGTTGATACAATTACAGGATTGACACTTGGAGCAGATGATTATGTTACAAAACCTTTCAAGCCATTGGCACTTATGGCGAGGGTAAAAGCACAACTTAGAAGATACAAAAAATATAATAGTTTTTCGGAGCCAATGGATTCCGAAGGGAAGGAAACAATTATAACAACCAGCAATGGTTTAGTTATGAATATAAGTGCTCATGTATGTATAGTAGATGGTACATCAGTAGAATTAACTCCTACAGAGTTCAAAATATTACAAACTCTTTGTGAGAAAAAGGGTTTGGCTGTAATGTCAGAGGAACTTTTTAGGTCAGTCTGGCAGATGAAGTTTTATGATAAAAACAGCAATACGATTACGGTTCATATACGACATTTGCGGGAAAAATGGGAGATACAACAGAAGAACCACGATATATTAAAACAATATGGGGAGTGGGGTATAAAGTTGAAAGCTGAAAAAAACGATTATTCAAGAATGAAGCGAAAAGTATTCTATCAGTTGATTATAATGATTGCAGTTTCCAGTATTGCCGTATTGTTTCTTTATAATTTCCTAAGAGGAAAATAGGAGTATGGACAATAACCCTTTTTTCTTTTCTGCCGGGAATGGATTATGATAAGGCTTATACCATGTACGAAGCAATTTTCCGAAATCATTGGGGGGAATTTATGCTCCTTGCAATGATGGTTATTTTTCTTATTCTGTTTCACTTTTCTCTTACATGGTTTGGAAAATACTTTGATTCGATAAATAAGGGGATTAATGCACTTTTAAGTTCAGAGCATAAGTTGATCTCCATGCCCAAAGAGATGCGTTTTGTAGAGAAAAATTTACAGACTGTACAGAGTACATTGGAACAGCAGCGTGCAGAGGCGGAGCTTGCTGAGCAGAAAAGAGATGAGCTTATTCTATATCTGGCACATGATCTAAAAACACCGCTGACTTCTGTTATTGGCTATTTAAGTATTTTAGATGAAAATAAGGGAATGAACGTGAACAACGGGAAAAATGTATTCGTGTCGGTTTAGATAAAGCGATGCGTCTTGAAAAGCTGATTAACGAGTTTTTTGAAATTACACGTTTCCGTCAATCTGAAATTACACTTTCAAAAACTAATATTGACCTTCACTATATGTTGATACAACTCGTAGATGAATTAACACCACAATTACAGGCAAGTCATGTAGAAGTAGAAATTTTAATGGCAGAAGATGTACAAATCAGAGGGGATGCAAATTATCTCGCAAGAGCCTTTCAGAATGTGCTGAAAAATGCAGTGGCTTACAGTGATAGAGGTTCAGTCATTACCATTTCGGTATATTATCAAAAAGAGAATGCAATTATCAATGTTTCAAATACAGGTGATACTATTTTGCCGGAACAGCAAGCTCATATATTTGAAAAATTTTACCGGGCAGATGAAGCAAGGCAGGGAAATACCGGAGGAGCTGGTCTGGGTCTGGCAATTGCAAAAAATATTATTGTTTTGCATGGAGGAACGATTGCAGTGGAAAGCCAAGAACGAAAAACAACATTTACGATTACTTTGCCGGATGCAAAAATTCAACTATGAGGAAAATTTAACGAAATCCTTTATCAAATCTTAGGAAATTAACATCTTGAATTTAATACAAAGCCAGACTGTTTTCAGTAGAATAAATATTGAAAGCAGTCTGGCTTTTTTGGAAAGGAGATTTGAAATGGAATTATCTATTGAAGAATTAAACAAACGATTTGGTACGAAAAGCGCAGTAAGTAATATTTCCGTCACGCTGCAGCCGGGGGTATATGGTTTACTTGGTGCTAATGGTGCCGGAAAGACAACTTTGATGCGTATGGTATGCAATATTTTAAAACCGACATCTGGCAGGATTTTATATGACGGAGAAGATATTAATCGATTGGAAGATAACTATCGTAATCTTCTCGGTTATTTGCCACAGGACTTTGGGTATTATCCGGATTTTACTGCAAAAGAATATTTAGAGTTTATTGCTGCAGTAAAGGTCTTGAGGGTAAAAAGGCTAAAAAGAATGTGGCACAGGTTTTAGAAACGGTAAATTTGTCTGATGTGGCAGCTAAGAAAATCCGTACCTTTTCGGGTGGGATGAAACAACGGCTTGGAATCGCTCAGGCAGTAATCAACAATCCCAAAATCCTTGTTTTGGATGAGCCGACCGCAGGTCTTGATCCCAAGGAAAGAATGCGGTTCCGCAATTTGATTGCAGAGTTGGCAAAGGACAAAATTGTAATTCTGTCAACACATATTGTTTCGGATATTGATTATATTGCAGACGATATTCTGATGATGAAGGGCGGCTGTCTAATTTTGAACTGTCCAACCGAAGAAGCGATTCACAGTATGGATGGAAAGGTTTGGGAATGTAGACTTCATCAAGCGCAAATCGACAAGATGAGTGAACGCTTTCGTATTGTGAACCTGCACCATGAAGCAGGTAATGAAGTATCGCTCCGAATCGTAAGCGATACCCAGCCGATTTCGGGAGCCGTCAATGTTGTTCCCACGCTGGATGACATATACTTGTATCACTTTGAAGATGAAGAAGTAAGGAGGGATGAGAGATGAAAACATTATTTGTTTTAGAGTTTAAGAAACTGGCTAAAAAAAGAATGAATATCATTGTGATTGCTGTTTGTCTGGTTTTGGTTGGTCTGCTGTTCGCTCTCCCGGTAAAGCAATTTATCGTATTGAACACCGAGGGAGAACAGATCATGGGAACTGCTGCAATCGCCATGGAAAGGGACTTTGAAAATGCCTATGCTGGCGAATTAACCAATGAGCGGATTACATCTGATATTGCGGCATATCAAGCCCTGTTTGATGACCCCGCAAATGTCTCACAGGATTCAGACACAAAGGCACTGAGTAAGACGGCGTATTTTAAGCATTTCTTCCCATACATCGACTATTGGAAGTTAATCAATGGCAATTATGTTGCAGCATCTACTTATGATTCCTCTTTTTCGGCTATTACAAATATGAACCTTGAGGATGGGGTGGATTTTTATGCTGCCCGTGATAAAAAGGTCAGCACAATGCTGAACTATTCTTATGCAGACTGGAATTTTTCTGACAGCGAAAAGGCGTTCTGGCAGAATCGGGTTTCATCTGTTAAGACACCTTACGAATACGGCTATCACGCAGGCTGGAAACTGCTGTTAAGCTGCATGGAACTGTTTGTTGTCGGAATATTGGGTATCTGTATTTGCGTATCAGGAACCTTTTCTGGCGAGTATCAATCCGGTGCGGCAAGTGTGATTCTATCTTCTCGATATGGAAAATCCAAACTGGTAAAAGCCAAAATTTTTGCTGCTTTTGTATATAGCCTGTCAGCGTTCACACTGTTCATTCTGGTCGGCTGTGGGATTCAGCTTGCTGCCTTTGGTGTGGATGGATGGAATTTGCCTATTCAGGTGTTAAGCAGTATTGCCCCGTATCGGATGTCTCTACTGAGTGCAGCACTGATTGCAGTTGCCACACTGTATCTCATTCTGCTGGGGATGGTTTCTTTTACGTTGTTGCTGTCAGCTAAAATGAAATCGTCCGTCCCGGTTCTAGTAATGATTATCCTCGTCAGTATACTTCCGATGTTCCTTGGTATCAGTGAGACAAGTGGAATCTGGAACCGCATTCTTGTATTGCTGCCATATCGAGCAACACAGCCTGTGTTCTCAGATGAGTTCATTGGCTATTTCGGCTATCCACTGGTGGAATGACTTTTGACATAGTGACTGTTCGGATGATTGTATATGCGGTGATTATGCTTGTGTGTATCCCGTTTGCACGAAGGGCTTGGAAAAAGCATCAGGTCGCTTAGAATTACCACAAAAGAAAAAGAACTTCTGCTGGATGACGACCAACGAAAAAATTCGCAAAGCAGGTATGTTATGATTTTTGAGTACAGTAAAATATGATTATTGTGGCATTGTTGATGAAAAAAAGTAAGATTTCGCACATAATATCTTTGATTATTGGAGGTGTAATAATTGCGGGTATATTTTTATATAGCTATAGAACAGCCTATATCCGCTATGAAAATGCCGAACCAGCCATCATTACTCAAACATTCTATGCTACGATTTCAGAGATTACAGAGGACACAGTAACAGTAACGGGAATGGATGTTAATGATATAAATTTTAGAGGGGAATTTGTTTTCGGTATAGAAAAAGAAACAGAAATTATTTGGCGGTACACGGATATTGCATTTAGCGATTTAGACACTGGCGATAAGATAGCAATTACCTTTGCGGGCGAGATTATGGAAACTTATCCAATGCAAATAACACAAGTTGAACAAATTCAATTACTGGATGATGAACTTTAATCCAGAAGGATACTATCCTATAGAAAAACATTAAATACGGGTTGCAACAACTTCCCGCTTTTCGAGATGGAAAATAAAACATTTATGGAGGTACGGATATGGAAAATAGGGAATGGATACGCTGCCCTATTTGCGATAGTAAAACACGTGACAGAATTAGAAAAGATACAGTTTTAACGAATTTTCCACTGTTTTGCCCAAAGTGCAAAAAGGAAAGTTTGATTGAAGTTAAAAATTTACAAGTTAAAGTCATCAAAGAGCCAGACGCTTAGACGCAGAGCCGATGAATTTGTGGGGAATTACCCACAGTTCATCGGCTTTTCTTTTTTAGAACAAGAAAACCAATAGATTCACAAGGAGTCTATTGGCTTTCTTACAGAGTGGGATGGTCTTGCTTACGAAGCACGTCAAGTAAATAACGAACCATAGGTAATAAATCCGCAGCTTCCTGTTCCGTGCAGTCGTTCAGTAGGGTTAAGAGCTTTTGGAGATTTGGCCGCTGGTTTGTGTTGGCGGGATAGAAAATCTTATCAGCTGGTATCTTCAGATATGTAATTAAAGGATACAGCTTTTCGAATTTGGGATTGCCACGCCCAGCTTCGATGTTAAGTATGGTGCGAGTATCTAAATTAAGAGTTTCAGCCAGTTTTTCCTGTGAAAGTCCGAGTTCTGTGCGTGCTTCACGCACTGCGATGGCAAGTAATTGTTTTATGTCCTGCATTATAATTCACCTCAATAGTAGTTTACATTACATATTGAATGACGTGAATTGCAACAAAATACAGTATAAATATGGAGTACAATACATGAAAAGAAAATACATTAAATTGTATAGGAAAAGAATAGTGGAAAGAAATATTGCAACGGATTATTACACACATCAAGGTGTATCGCAAAGAAGTAAAAAACTTCAATGCGGTACACCTTTTTGATGGAGAAATCAGAGCATGGTGGAGTCCTTTTCCGGCTTGCGGTTTAAGGTCTGTTCCTGATTCGGAACCCGGTCAAGATACTGGTTCAGATTATCCAGTTTTCGGTTGAGGGATTGAATATCTTTTTCAGCAGATTTATAGGTTTTTTGCAAGGATTCTTTTTTGGTATACAGGGCATTGTAATCACTGCGGAGCTTATCGATATCAAGATTTTTTAAGTTGATCAAAGCGTTTCAGCATATTTTCAGCACCGTCATGAAGCAGAAGCTCTGTTTCATGGCGGCGGAGGTAAGCGTCCGGGTCTTTCGATTTCCGGTAACGGATGTGATAGATATGATTGGTCTGATACTGCTCAGCGTACTTCAATACCTGTCCTAAATCTTTTAACTGGCGTTCCGTTTCCACAAGGCTGCTTCGTGCGGTTTTTGACAGAATAGATTTGCTTTCAATCTGTTTTTCAAGCTCGGAAATAGATCCTGCATTGCTGTAACTGCTGGCGGCAATTTTCAGATTTTCAATCGTTGCCCAGTGTTGTAGACCGGGACTTTGCGTGAACTTTTCTTCCGATGTGTCAATGAGCTTTTTGGAGGAATAGTCCTTGATAAGTGGTTTCTTCCGGGCAGGGAATGGGACACGCTTTTGAGGTTGTTCCAGAGCCTTTGTTTCAATCCGTTCCTTAATCTTCTCTTTGGTGTATTCTGCACCTAAAGATTTGACACTGCCACGGACAAAATGCTCCCGTCAAGAGGACGGAAGGAGATGTATTTTAAGGTGTTTTCTCCAAAGGATTCGCCTTTGATTTCATAGCCTTTTGCCCGTATCAGTTCAATGCACTCCTCATAGGTGTCGGCGGTCTGGATCGTTTCATCAATGTCCTGTTTGAGCTTGTTTTTCCATGAAGTTCTGTTCCTGCCGGATGACCATTCCTTGTAGCTTTTACCTCGCTGGTTTGTGGGAGAAATGACGGACAATTGATGTTCGGAACACAGCTCATCATTCATGCGACGGATATGGTAATAGGTCTGTTTACAGTCATGATATTTTTCGTGATTTACATTATCTGCAGCACAGAAAATGATGTGGTTGTGAACGTGTCCTTTGTCGATGTGAGTGGAAACGATGTAAGAATATTTCCCCTCTAACAGTTTGTCGGCAAGCTCTAGGCCAATCTGGTGTGCTTCTTTATAAGCTACCTCTCCCGGAGCAAAAGCCTGTATCAGATGAAAGGCTTTGTTCGGGTCTGCCTGATTGGTCTTTGACAGGGTAAATTTGAAGTCAAAGGCAGCGGTTTCCGGACTGCACCCAAAGGAAGAAATGAGGATACTTCATCAGTTTTCGCAGGGTTGCAGATATAGTTTACTGCTTTATGGACGGTTGCTTTGATAGCATGGATTTTTGTGATTGCCATACCTGTTTCATCAGCTCCTTTACTTCTTTTACATCGGCTTCATAGACATTACCAGTGGCATTCATACGCTTGGTAATCTGGTTCAGATTGTTGCCAATCCGGGCGAGAGTGGTGTTATATTCCCGCAGGTGTTCGTAGTTCACATCGTATACATAGCCGTACAAAATCAGATGCCGGATAAATGCAGATTTGCTTTTCATGCTGGAGGCTTTCCATTTTTGCTGCAAGATGTATTGCTCGTCATCACTGAGGTAGATTTTCAATTCATTTTGTCTTTCTCTGTTCGCCATTGTAGTATCTTTCCTTTCCATATTATATAGAAGATTTTGAAATATGCCGTATCCGGCGGTGTGTTTTGTCTTTGAAAGGGGGTCAGGGGGATATGCCCATTGCAAGCCAATTTTATCAAGTTTCTGAATGACAGGAACTTGTGGAAATGGTGCCTGTGAGGGAACACAGGCAGTGCTTGCTATCTTTGGCAAATTTCCCGTAGGGAATTTGCGTGTTGTACGAGCTTAAGCGAGTGTTCCACAACACATAAGGACATTATTGTCCATTTTTGGACTGCCTTTATGCGGTCCGGCTTTGTAGAGCTATTGGCATAAGCAATAAAAACTGCTATGGCTTATTGCAGGCAAGAGATGCCCGTGAAGCTCCATAGCAGTTTGAGTGTTTTTATAAATTTATGATTTTATCCATAAAAGATTTTAGCAACAGAAAATAGCAAAGTCAATAAGAGAAAGCGGAGGAGATAGGAACTTTTGGATATGTAAAAGGAAGCCCTGATTGTATCGAAAGCGATTAGGAGAAAAAGCTTATCTGAATATGAAAGGTTTTTTCCGGTTCATTTTTTACAATGAGATAGGAGAATTTACAGAAAGGAGGTAAAGCATGAATACAGCAGATCGCAGAGCTGAAATAATTAGTATTCTGATGGTTAGACGTCGCATCACGGCGAAAGAATTGGCAGAAGAATTTAATGTTACCATTCGCACGATACAAAATGATATTCAGGCTTTATCTCTTGGTTTTCCAATCTATACAAGACAGGGAGGAGATGGTGGGATTTTTGTTGGGGATAATTACAAACCATATATGAATACATTAACACCACTTGAATTGAAAGTTTTGCATGAAATGTATGAGTTGGCAGATGGAATACATAAAAAAGTTTTATTTCAGCTTATCCGCAAGTATGGACCGGATAAACTGGAACTCTAAACTTGTCATTCTTGTAAAGCACATAATTTTTACAACACCGTTCATAGCAGACGGAAGTGGCTTATGTGCTTTTTGGACTGATAAGTCCGAAGTTGATTTTATCCAAAATACAGGCGTGAGCTGTAAGTGTACCTTGACAATTTTATAGACAAATGCGTACAGGACGTGTGGAATATGTGGAGCCACTATGCGGACACGCCAAGAGCTGTCTGCTTTCCTATACAAATAAGGAAGGTTCTTATACGAAGAAATGCTGAAATAGGGTATTGAAGTAAAGACAAGGAGCGATAAATGTCTGGCAAAAAGTGAAGCAGTTGCACAGGGCGATGATACATATTTTTAATAATGATACTTCTGGAGATTTCCGGTCAACAAGGATTGACGGTGCGATACCGATGTGGGCGGTGTAATGAGCTGCCACCTGTACTGTATTTAAAAAATTTGTCTGCTGATGAGAGCCGGGAAAAGTTTTCGTGGTTGTCATGGGCAGATAAAGTCATGCAGAGAATTAGAGAAATGGAGGTGTTGGCGATAAATACAAATATAACAGCAGGCAAAATGTCTGTGCCGATATGGGAAAAGTATATGCTGACTGTAGATGAAGCAGTACAGTATTTTGGGATTGGAGAAAAGAAGATAAGATCATTAATTGCAGAGAATATGAATACGGAATATTGTTTTACGGTTCAGGTGGGGAATAAATCATTGATAAATAGACAAAAATTTGAAACTTTTCTTAATCAGATTACATCCCTTTGATTGAAAAAAACAAAGATAATTTAATACTTTAAAGTGGAAAAAGAAAGCTTGGTATGATATAATTGTCCTATCGTGCTAGGGTTTCTTCGTGGAAAGGAGCGAAGGCGTTTGAACGAAAGAAAACGTGACCAGAAAAGACGAGATAAAAAGGGTCGTATTTTGCGTAACGGAGAAAGCCAAAGAGCAGACGGAAGATATGCGTTTGTATATACAGATTGTTATGGAAAGCAGAAATTCTTGTATAGCTGGAAACTGGAGCCGACAGATTCCTTGCCAGTCGGACGTAGACCTTGTCAGTCACTTCGAGAAAAAGAAAAAATTGTCCTAAGAGAAATAGAGGATTGCATTACTCCTTATGGGGGCAATTTGACAGTCCTTGAACTGGTAAAAAAGTACATTAGACAAAAGACAGGGGTTCGCCATAATACACAAGCTAATTACAATTTTGTAATCAATATTATTGCGAAAGAGGATTTGGGCAGAAGCGTATTGATACCATTAAATTGTCTGATGCGAAAGAATGGTTGATTAAGTTACAGGCAGATGGCAGAGGATACAGTTCTATTCACAGCATACGGGGAGTTGTCAGACCGGCTTTTCAAATGGCAGTAGATGATGAACTTTTACGCAAGAATCCGTTTGAATTTCAACTATCAACAGTTGTTGTCAATGACAGTGTTACCAGAGAAGCAATAACCAGAAAACAGGAGAGAGCTTTACTTGAGTTTGTCAAGAATGATAAACATTTCAGCAGATATTATGAGGGCATTTATATTCTTTTCAAAACTGGACTGCGTATTTCAGAATTTGTTGGTCTGCAAAAGTCAGATATTGATTTTGAAAGTGGTACAATAAGGGTGGATCATCAGTACAGAGAAAAAGAGATATGGAGTGTATTATTGAAGACACCAAAACTCCAGATGGCGTAAGATTTCTGCCAATGACAAAGGAAGTAAGAGAGTGCTTCGAATGTATTATTGCCAAGAGAAAAAGACCAAAGATAGAGCCTACGGTCAGGGATAAGAACGGAAAGCTGTATCATGGATTCCTTTATCTGGATAAAAATGATATGCCAATGGTAGCTCTGCATTGGGAAAAATATTTTGAACATATTATAACTAAATACAACAGCATCTATAAAGAGGAATTGCCAAAAGTAACACCTCATGTATGTAGGCATACTTACTGCAGCAATATGGCTAAGTCTGGAATGAACCCTAAGACACTTCAATACCTGATGGGACATGCAGATATAGGCGTAACATTGAATACATACACTCATGTAGGTCTTGATGATGTAAAAAACGAAATTGACCGAGTTACTGCATTATCGTGTGTGGAAGCATAGGAAATGTGTTACAATTAAGCAAAATCCTAAGTGGAAAAGTCTTTAGTAAAATGAGAAAATCGAGATGTTTTACTAAGATTTTTACTAAATTTGGATGAGAAAATATACCAATTTATGCCACTATATGCGAAGAAAAAGCGGAATACGTTCTGCCGGAGAATATCATAGAAGTGGCGTAAATACAGCGTTTTAAGGAGTTTTAGAGCATTGATTAAAGTATTATTCATCTGCCATGGCAATATACTAACCTTGATTAAAAATACTTGATTTTACAGTGTTTTGGGGATGTTACAGTAGATTTTTACCAACGATTTACCAAAGCTATTTGAGTAGGGGATAAACTACTCAGGATATGTAAAGAGAAGTATTATAATAGAGTCCTAGCAAAGAAAATCCGCAATTTAGCGGATTTTTTTAATACATTCGTTAAATAAGAGCAATCTGTTAATCTTATCATCATAAAAATCTTTTTGCTGTTCAATCACAGCTTTATCATTATCCTCATAGGCAATTAAATCCATCTGTTGTTTACAATTTAGATAAGAACAAATAGCTTCATTTATTTGTGAATCTTCAAATGTCATGTGTATGCTGCTGGGGATATAGTTGCCATCTTTATCCTTATCAGCAGATATTTTCAAAGGGGATTGTTCGTTAAGCTTCATAACTAAAGAAAGAACATCACTAACGGTATTAATATCGTAATCAAGAAATACAGTTACGCTAATGCCAAGAGCTTCTGCTATTTTTTGAAGCTGATCTGGTTTTGGATTTCGTTCACCGCTTTCATATTTCTTTATGGTAGATAAATAAATACCGGACTGTTTTGATAATTCGTCCTGTGTCATATCTTTTAATTTTCTATATGTTTGAATTTTACTTCCAATTGAATGTCTATTATCCATTAATAATCACCTCAAACAAATTGATATGAATATTTTAACACAGAGTTCACAAAAGTGGTACATTATTTTGAAAATATATTGACAACCACAAATGTGGACTATATAATAAAACACGAACAGACCACAAATGAGGACTAATATAAAAAGAATAGATATGTTGAAAATACTTCTTTTGGCGAAGTTCAAGGAATCAAAATTTTGCTATATCATAATCCTGCGAGTTGCAAAGCAGCTCATACAATTGAATAACAATTACAGATATAGTGATAATTCCGGTTCAGATACCTGATGGAAATCAAATATACTTGCGAAGAGTGCTGAAGGATTGAGAAATGAAAGTGGAGCGAGTAAGGGTAGTCAATACTGTTGCGGAAGGATAATAAACTATGAAGGTGTTCAGAGGGAACTTCCTGGCTCTCGAAAAGGCGGTAGAGAGGATAGCATTATTTAATTTAACTTAATGCGTCGTAAACGCATATGCGGCTTATCTGTAATTCCTATGTGTGCAGGCAAATGGGAAAAAGCACACCTACATGCATGAGCGTGTAGAAAGCAGGTAAGTAGTGAATGGAATTAACTTTTAAAGGTGTGGATATAAGCACTGAGGAAAGTTCGTTAGCTACATTAATTCACTGAACACAGCGATAATGAAGCAAAATGCCATGAATGAAATCAAGCAGGATTTATATGATGTTTCTTATTTGAAAAAGCGTTACCGAAAGATTGTAGCCAGAAATGAGAAAGCATTATTTATGGCAGAGCACGAATGTTTGAAATGTGTTTATTTCCAAAGACTGGCACGAAAATGTCAGGCAAATTGTAAGTGCCTCTTAGAAGAATCTACAGAAGGAGGCGTATTTACATGAAGCTATGCTGGATTGTTGTGTTGGTCGGAATAAGTATCATCCTTGTTTTTCTATATTCATTGGTTGCAATGTCGTCTAGATCAGAGAGATTTATTGAGCAGCTAGAGAGGAGGAGAAAAGATACAGATGTGCAGGATATGGAAGCAATTATTACGGAAGGAAAGGAGAGACAGGAACATGAATAACAAGTTAGAAGTCATCGGCATTGATCATGGCTGGTCAATGATGAAAACAATCTCTCAGGTATTTGTCACAGGCGTTAAGGAGATTACAACTACTCCGGCACTTTTTGGTGATGTACTTGAGTATGAAGGAAAGTTTTACAAGGTTGGAACTGTAAGGCAGGAAGTAAAGGATACAAAGGTCGAAGATGACAGCTTTTATCTTCTCACTCTTGCAGCAGTTGCTAAAGAACTTAAAAGAAGAGGTCTTGCAGAGGCAAAGGTATTCCTTGCTGTAGGACTTCCGCTTACAAGATTTGGAGCAGAGAAGAATGATTTATCAAGTACCTGACAAAGAATAAGCGTGTAAGCTTCAAATATGAGAATGAGTCATATCATATTGAAATTGATGATGTGGCAGTATTTCCTCAGTGCTATGCAGCAGTAGTGGACAAGATTCCTGCTATGGCAAAGAAAACACTGATAGTAGATATTGGAAGCTGGACAATCGACATTATGCCGGTAATCAACAAGTCACCGGATGAATCAAAGTGTGTGACGATTCCAAAAGGTCTTATTACCTGTATGCGTTCTATCAATGAGCAGTGTGTAAGACAGCTTAACGGAGAGGTAGACGAGTCAGAGATACAGAACATCATGCGATATGGCAGGTCAGATATTGATGATGAATACTTTGCCATTATCAAGGCAGAGATAGAGGATTTTGTTGATAAGGTATATAACTCAATCCGTGAGTTTGGGTATAACTTAAAGACTACACCGATTGTATTTGTCGGTGGCGGGGCAGTTGTGATGAAGAATTTTGGTAGTCATGATGCTAAGAACATTTCCTATAACCTTGATG
>ENA-OQJH01000654-OQJH01000654.1-human-gut-metagenome-genome-assembly--contig:-NODE-654-length-17601-cov-2.111308_pt1 | contig 17601 bp, 20 predicted proteins | sample MGYA00242597_ERZ504763 | MGnify/ENA primary metagenome ERZ504763 (study PRJEB26092, sample SAMD00036359) | human gut metagenome | host: Homo sapiens | study: EMG produced TPA metagenomics assembly of... | reverse complement strand
ATGTATTTCCAATTTCTGTATTCCAGGATTCTCCCCCGTCGTGCCACACTCTATCGCTGCACATGGTATCAATGCTGCAAAGAATTATCAAAATGACGGTGACTCCGTTTACCGTCTGTTCTACGATACTGTAAAAGGTGGCGACTATCGTGCCCGTGAAGCTAACGTATATCGTCTGGCTGAAGTGTCTAACGCTATCATCGACCAATGTGTAGCGCAAGGTGTTCCTTTCGCTCGCGAATATGGCGGTACACTGGATAACCGTTCTTTCGGTGGCGCACAGGTATCCCGTACTTTCTACGCTAAAGGCCAGACTGGTCAGCAGTTGCTGCTGGGTGCTTACTCTGCATTGAGCCGTCAGGTAAACGTAGGTACTGTTAAACTGTATACCCGCTACGAAATGCAGGATGTTGTCATCGTTGACGGACGTGCCCGCGGTATCATCGCAAAAATCTTGTAACAGGCGAATTGGAACGTTTCGCCGCTCACGCTGTAGTAATCGCTACTGGTGGTTATGGTAACGCTTACTTCCTGTCTACTAACGCTATGGGTTGTAACTGTACAGCTGCTATCTCTTGCTACCGCAAGGGTGCTGTATTCGCAAATCCTGCATACGTTCAGATTCACCCGACTTGTATTCCGGTACATGGCGACAAGCAGTCTAAGCTGACTTTGATGTCTGAATCTCTCCGTAACGACGGTCGTATCTGGGTTCCGAAGAAGAAAGAAGATGCTGTAAAACTCCAGAAAGGCGAAATCAAAGGAAGTGATATTCCGGAAGAAGACCGCGACTATTACTTGGAACGCCGCTATCCGGCATTCGGTAACCTGGTTCCGCGTGACGTTGCCAGCCGTGCCGCTAAAGAACGTTGCGACGCTGGTTTCGGTGTAAACAACACAGGTTTGGCCGTATTCCTCGACTTCTCTGAAGCTATCAACCGTTTGGGTATCGACGTTGTTCTTCAACGTTATGGTAACCTCTTCGATATGTACGAAGAAATCACTGACGTTAATCCGGGCGAACTGGCTAAAGAAATCAGTGGTGTGAAATATTATAACCCGATGATGATTTATCCGGCTATCCACTATACAATGGGTGGTATCTGGGTAGACTACGAACTGCAAACCACTATCAAGGGTCTGTTCGCTATCGGTGAATGTAACTTCTCCGACCACGGTGCAAACCGCCTCGGTGCTTCTGCATTGATGCAAGGTTTGGCTGACGGTTACTTCGTATTGCCTTACACTATCCAGAACTATCTGGCAGACCAGATCACTGTTCCTCGTTTCTCTACCGATCTTCCTGAATTTGCTGAAGCTGAAAAAGCAGTTCAAGCTAAGATCGACAAGTTCATGAGCATCCAGGGTAAAGAATCTGTTGATTCTATCCACAAGAAACTGGGTCATGTCATGTGGGAATATGTAGGTATGGGACGTACGGCAGAAGGCCTGAAGAAAGGTATCGCCGAACTGAAAGAAATCCGCAAGGAATTCGAAACGAACTTGTTTATCCCCGGTTCTAAGGAAGGTATGAACGTAGAGCTTGACAAAGCAATCCGTCTGTACGACTTCATCACTATGGGTGAGCTTGTTGCTTACGATGCATTGAACCGTAACGAAAGTTGTGGTGGTCACTTCCGTGAAGAATACCAGACTGAAGAAGGAGAAGCAAAACGTGATGACGAAAACTTCTTCTATGTAGCATGCTGGGAATATCAAGGTGACGATGAAAAGGCTCCGGTATTGCACAAAGAACCGCTGGTATACGAAGCTATCAAGGTTCAGACTCGTAACTACAAGAGCTAATCGGTGAAGTTAAACATTTAAAAGAATTAGAAGAAAATGGATAAAAATATATCATTTACACTGAAGGTATGGCGCCAAGCTGGTCCGAAAGCTAAAGGTGCTTTTGAAACCTACCAAATGAAAGATATCCCCGGTGATACTTCCTTCCTCGAAATGCTGGATATTCTGAACGAACAGCTCATCAGCGAAAGAAAAGAACCGGTAGTATTCGATCATGACTGCCGCGAAGGTATCTGCGGTATGTGTTCTCTTTACATCAACGGACACCCGCACGGTCCTGCAACAGGTGCTACTACTTGCCAAATCTATATGCGTCGTTTCAACGACGGTGATACCATCACTGTTGAACCTTGGCGTTCGGCTGGTTTCCCTGTCATCAAGGACTTGATGGTAGACCGTACTGCATACGACAAGATTATGCAGCTGGTGGTTATGTAAGCGTACGCACAGGTGCTCCGCAGGATGCTAACGCTATCCTGATCGCGAAACCTATCGCTGACGAAGCTATGGATGCCGCTTCTTGTATCGGTTGCGGTGCTTGTGTAGCTGCATGTAAGAATGGTTCTGCTATGTTGTTCGTTTCTGCAAAAGTCAGCCAGTTGAACTTGCTGCCGCAAGGTAAACCGGAAGCTTTGCGTCGGGCAAAAGCTATGTTGTCAAAGATGGACGAACTGGGATTCGGTAACTGTACAAACACTCGTGCTTGTGAAGCTGAATGTCCGAAGAATATTTCTATCAGCAACATCGCTCGCTTGAACCGCGACTTCATCATCGCAAAATTAAAAGACTAGAAATTGCTAGATTTCAATAGCGAGAGCTTAATTTGATTAATGACAGAATCCCCTGCCGGCTAGTTCGACAGGGGATTTCTTTATATATGAGTAGATCACAATTATTATTAATACGGATCAGTAACATGAACTTTTAATTCATAAGTTTCACCGATTTCACCTTATAGCCAAAACTGTTATGAATGAGAGAATTACGGGTGAAAGCGAAGATTGAAATAAGGTAAAATCATTCGTTACCGCTTTCACCTGTCTTATTAAAATATCCCTTGAGCTAAAACAATTATCATTATAGCTAATCCGGATATGCTTATAGCAAATCCGCTTTCAGGTATTAATGAGTGAACTGTGCGGATGTAATACTTTGGCCGCCAAGTCTTAACACCTTAGTTCTCATGTGTTAATACTTGAGTTGTTGCATCTATATATCCAGCATCTTGGAGCTATATATCCAACACCTTGGAGCTATATGTCCAACAGTCGGTATGAATAAACTCAATAGGTGAAATCGGGAAGGTTCAGTTTCACCTGAATTTCTCCCTTGCTTTCACCCGCTGTTACCTTATTCATCGGCATTTAGAGAATTGGGTGAAACCGGTGAACCGCAGTTATCTTACATAGTTGCATTTATGAAATGTCTTGCCTACGTAAATTACGTGGAGAGGCACCAAAAGATTCTTGCAGAAATTAGAAAAATGGGGTAAAGATTCAAAACCATATTTATAGCATATCTCCGAGATACTACATTTAGAGTTGTTCAAGTCGTCCAAAATGCCCTCTTTACGTCTCGCCAGCATCCATTCATAAACAGGTTCATGAAAGACGTTATTGAAGATACGACGGAATGTACTAAGAGTATATCCACAATTGTGCCAGTTCTTCCACTGTCTTTACTTTCTTATAGTTTTGAATAACGAAGTATTGGAAACTGTTTACATATTTAGAGAGTGGATGCACCAAGCTCGAAAGATCATAATCGGAATAATAGTATCCCAATACAAACGCCAATTCTTTTCGTTTCAGAGATAGCAAATCCCGACAGACTTTATCTCCTTTCAAATAAGTGATAGACCCATTGAGGAAATATTGCAGTTCTGGAATTATTTTTAATGGAGTATAAATAAGTGGAGGAGATACTTCCTTCATGATATGATTGAAACGGAAATCACAAAACAGTTCGGGCTGAATAAAACGATAATAAATGCACTCACATTCAGTCATAGCAAGCATCTCAAACATAGAACCAATGGCCTGAAGGATAAATTCACCTTCCTTAAGCATTGTCCCCGCATATTCCTTACTATTGACCAGTATTTCTCCCTTCATCAAAAAAAGGATAAGATTTTCTTCACACTTTTGAGCCGGTTTATGAAAACCACGCTGATAAATCACATGAGTAATGGCATTACTCACCGCTTTTGGACATATTTGACAATCCCAGGTTCCTTGACAAATAGATGGCATACGCTGACTGTGTTTGTTTTTGTTTATGCTGCCAGCAAATATATGAAATCTTTCATATTGCCATAAAAAAAGAGAAAAGTGAAAAGAGGTTAGATAAGAGATACTCACTTGAACATCTTGAAGCCTAGTTTTTCTGATTTGAAAAACTAGGTTCAAGATTCTTAAATTAAGATATGTTCAAGCATTCTACATTCCTATGCAACTAGTTATTACACTGCAGGAGCCACAGGATCTTTTTCCTGATTATCCTCATCAGCCCATTTATCTACATCAGTAACATCCCACCCAATAGTTGCAGCATCATTTGTTAGAGACAATGTATAACGTATACTTTTACCTACTCCCCATATAGCATCCTTCAAATCAACTTCTTTAGGAGTAGCTCCTGTTGTATACACTTCATCACCATTCTTATCAGTAACATTATAGCTTACTAACATTTTCCTTGTTGTCAATGTTTGAGGCAATAACATTAAAGATTCAGTACCAATATTTTTACTCGTTGTTCCCTGAACTGCATTATTTGTAGTAGTAATATCATCCAAAGGATAAATATATGTTGCAGATCCCTCCAAAGAAGTCCAAACATTATCAGCATATTTATATGTTCCTTTATCATTCACTCCATTTATTTCTATTTTAGATACAGTATATGTTAACTTATCATCAAGCTTTGATTTTATAGCAAATTGAATCTGTGTAAGTACATGTGAGAACGTGAAATTAACACTCAAATCTGCTTTTGTCTTATCCGTAACTTTAGCCACAAGCAAATCTTCCTGATTAGGTGCCGTATCAGCAATTTGATAATTAACCAATGTAGGATACTGATCTGTATCAGTAGCTGTTAGTGTTAATGACCGAGAAGAAGAATATGCAAAAAATTGGATTTTTCCCTGAGAAGGCCAGTAATATGCATTATTAGATGTCCATTTATTGTCACCCGAATTCCATGAAACAGGTTCATTCTCCATTATCGACTTATTTAAAGTTCCAGTTCCAACAACAGCATCACCTGTATTATATGCATAAACATGAAAACCTTGAGTTTTTAATTCATCGAGCTTCATCTCCGTGGCTCTTGTAGCATTACTGACTATGCTCTCAAAGTTTATGACTGCATTCTGTCCAGCATTCTCAAATTCTTCATTCTGTGAGCAACCCGTAATTGCCAAAGCAGCTGTAACTGCCAATAAAATCTTCTTCATAACTGTATTTTTTTAAGTTTATAATATTGTTATATTTTGTTTATAGCTTCTATTTCAATTCACGGGTAACTCAACATTATCTTCGGGTCCCCATCCATCAACATTGCCGCCCATTCCTCCACCTCCATCAGGATTCGGTGGTGTTTCCGGCTTATCAACCTCAATCTTATCATCAGGCGGTAACTCAATCTCCGGTGGTGGGGTTGGTTTTCCATCTTCCCCTGTTCCAGCATTTTCAAGTGTACCTATTATTTCAGTAACATCAATTGTTGCTTCCTGAACTGTATTATCTGTTTTGATAAATTTCAATATTAATATTATAGCATCTTTCTCACTAGAAGTTTCTCTCTCTGATGTTGACATTCGCGTCGGCATTGTCATTTCCTTTACTTGTTTGAAAGCGGTGAAAGATGCCGTTACCTTATTGTCTCCCTTCCTTACCTCAAAGTAGATAGGTTGTGAGCTACATACTCCACGACCTTTGCCTATACAGTAACAATCGGATAATCCATCAATGCTTCCTACCACTGTTGCAACATACTCCAAACCTTTAGCCTCTACTGCAAAAGAATATTTCTTCACCACAGATTCCAACTTCCAGTCTAAGCGAAGCACTTCTTCACTCTTCTCTATTTCCAGCTCATCTATATTCAACACATACAATGAATCCGGTGACCAAACCATCTTTTCCGTTCCTTCAATCCCTAAACCATTACAGTTTCCCGTATAGGCTTCTATCGTTTCATAAGACTCTTCGCCCCTGATTCGTATAGATTCCGTGTTATAGTTGTAGACTACTACCGAATACCTCCCCGGAGGAACTTTCATTTCTCCACCTCGTACCGAAAGGTATTTATCTACTTTCCTGCCATCTCCGTTCTTCGGATAAAAAATCACCCGAACTCCTCCGGCAGTTGATCTGTCACTCCATCCCAATCCAGCTTTATATCCTACCCCACTTACGATAATCATCCAATATATCGCGACGGCTACATCCAGTTAGCATCAGCAGCGAGGACAAAAGCACAAGAAACCCATATCTTGTATTTCGCATTACGCCCTCCTATTTCTTTGTTGTTATCAACATACCAAAGAAACTTCGCCTTGGTAGGACCAATAAAGTTATAACGCCCACTATTTGTCCATATAATATCTCCCTCATAAGGAGTATATTTTTTATATTCTGTTGTCAAATACCCTATGCCAAGACTGAATTCAAGGGAAAAATGCCGTGCCAATTGCCGTGCATATCCATAAGTCACTCCCGCAGCTCCGTAATACTTACCTTGATAGCCGTCTCCACGCAGCTGGAAGTCATATATCCCGCCTTCAGCATAAAGTCCGATAAAATGTCCGGTCAATCGGTCGCGTTTCTGACGGTTTCCCAGCCAACAACGTCCTTCCATCCCTCCCGAAAGGAGCTGATAGCAGAAATCATGTTTGCTATTCAGCCACCACGGACATTTATATTCAGTATTCAAAGACCACCTCTTGCCTATCGGAATTTCCACTTCTATATTTGGCGCCAATGCCAAATCATATAACAGATTATTCTTCACTGCAAGTACAGTTTGGCTTTTCACCGGCCCTTCTGCCTCCGATATATCGACCTCACAGGCCTGTTTTTCTTCACTTTCTCCCACAGGCTTATCAGGTTGATCTTTCGGAAGCGCCTCTTCCTGCTTTGAAACAAACAACCCGGAGACAGAAGATACCGGTTCAAAAGCCTCTTTACCTAATTTCGAAGTTTCTCCGACAATCGTAATAACCGATCTTCGCAGCTCCGGAAAGATATTGCGAACAATGTATCGGTAAGCAATTCCCCGATTCAATTTTCGCAACAGTTGTTTCCGTTTATTGACATCATTCTTATGATAATCAATCAATATCAGCACTTCTTCCCGATCTGGCAAGTTGGAGTCGGATGCCACCAACTTACGAAACTCCGACCAATCCTCTCCCTCTGAAAAAAAATGAATCTTATCAACACTAACATCCGAATTATACCGTTGTAAGAATTCCTTTATCGAATCATTTCTCCGAGCAGCCAAACTTCTATTATAAGATTCATCACCATCAGGAGAAACAAAAGTTTTCACATTCAGCGCTGTTATATATTTCGTATTCAAATTTCCGAGAAGCAAAGAATCTAAAATTGTAATTGCCTGATTATTATCTTTATAACTAAGATCCACTTTCGCTTCATTCGCATCAAAATATATCACTGCCCGCCGGATTGTATCATTCGCAACAGCGAAAAATGGAATCGAAGCATACCCACTTTCTGGAAGGCTTAATAAAGCCATAAGAATAGTCAATATATAGATACCATGTTTCATTGTCGTTCGTTTCTGATGACAAATATAGAAGTTAGAAAACAAACCGAATCATACTTTAGAACAAAAATCAAGACATGAAAGATTCTGTGAAACGATTGAAACGATTTTGCAAGTTTTGAGAGTTTAAGGTCAACAATAAACAGAAAAAATGTCCTTGGTAACTCATCTGCGTGATAACACCGTACTTCTGTTCCGCCTGCATCAGCAGTTCACATTCATAGGAAGTTCTGACAAACGGCTTTTCCACATACACATGGATGCCAAGCTTCATCGCCTCTATACAAATCGGGAAATAACTATGATCGGGAGTCGCCAAGAATTTTCTACGAGATATTTTATACCCATCCAAAAATTTCATTGAAGAAATCATGTATCAAAGTGGGTTTATGAATAGATCACATTTCTATAAGGAGTTTACAAAGCGGATGGGAGTGGTACCTAAAGACTACCGTTTTGCATAATAAAAGTCAGATTATCTATATTCTTAACAGTCTCACCTATGGTTTGCAAACGCATACAAGTTGCATCAAAAATATCCATCTTATCAGGAGAAGCTAAGAAATCATTTACAGAAATGACACTACCACATCTTTCTATAGTTGTATTAATACGTTCTTCTACAAAAGAAGCATATCCAATATGTCAGCATTAGATATAGATTGCGTCTTTCTCTATATGATTGCGAAATAAACTACGCATAATTGCGGTTAAAGACACGACATCCACTTTTGCATTAAAACGCTCTTCTAATGACTCTTTTATTTCCATTCGAGTAAAATAATCCGGATCTTGAAGCTTTACACAAATATCAATATCACTATCCTCTTTCTGCTCACCACGAGCCACAGAACCAAAAAGTCCTAACTTTTCAATTCCATATCTCTCCCCAAATTCTTCCTTAAAATTCCGGAGAATAGCGATTATTTCATCTTTTGTTTTCAACTGACACTATTGTTATAATGCAAATATTAAAATTAATATTGGAATTAGCAAATTCTTAATCATATTTTGTGGTATCACTAATTAAAATAAGATGCACAGGTCATCGAATTTTCATCGATCCCCTGTACACCTGCTACTCTAAATTCTACTTCAAAACATAAATAGCCTAATTATGCTGCCGATCCATTATTAACAATCATGTTAGTTTTATCCATCAAAAGTACAGAACATAATTACGTAAATAGTTCAGAAGTGCCCAGAACGCCATCATCATTGCCAATACAAACAAAACGACAAGTCCGATTGCCAAAGCAATCCAATGTTGTGAATGATCATCAGAATATTCTTTATGACCATCATTAAACTTGTATATTGTCCGCACTGTCTGCGCTCCTGCCAATAACCCGAACACTCCGGCAAAAATACCATTATGAATGTTTCCACCGCCACGAAGTGCCCGCTTATCAATTAAGAATTGAGGCGTCCTGCTCGCTACCACATACAAACCGGTAGCTATTAAAGTAGAAAACATCATACCGACTCCCATCATCCAATACATCAAGATACCCACAATGACACCTAACCAGATTAATTTCTTGGAACCATCAAAATGACGTTCTTCACCACTATTAATCACATCAGTCAATGAGTTTAAGCGTTCTATGACATCAGTGTCAGTAGGACACATACCGATAACCTGATCAATCAAAAGAACAGATTTCTTAATTTGCTTCATCTTTGTCGGCTTTCTGAATTCATCATCATCTGTTTTTCAATCACCGTCCAAGTAGCAAATGCCTCATCCATCAGCTTCCACGCCTCCGTTATCTCTTCATCCGTCATTTTCTCCGGCATTCCGGCTGCAAGGCGTTTATTCAACATTCCTTCTACCGTAAAAACTTCTTTATAACGTGCGCCCTTATACCATACAAAAAACATATGCCCCACAATAAATAAAACAACGGCAATATACAAAATCAGTTGGAGAACAGCCAATATCTTTACTCCCAAAGGAACTCCGTCATCCGCCGCAGCATCAGCTATTGCATCAGCTCCACTACCGCTTTTTACAAGTGTCAATCCATTAAAGGCAGCATCTTTTCCGCCTTTATCAAGTCCGGAAAACGACAACTTATCATCCTTATAAACGACTTTGCATTGACCGGAAATCCCGGCATCAACCTCCGGACGTCCGCCTACAAAAGAAAGAGTCAGTTCATTCCCGTTCATACTCTCGACGTAAAACTCATAAGTTGCCATCAAAGATTCCCTTCCACCGGGTTCCAGCATATTCACTTCCATAAATCCATTGCATCTGGCATTCTCATTATAAGGATTCAATTGCCAATTACCATCACAATTCAATGTAAACGCAACCTTTAAATCGCCTTCTTTATTTGCTCCTAGCCAGTCACCGCTAAAAACATCTTCCTGCGCAAATGCAGTCATCGAAATAACCATCATTACAATGGCACACAAATACTTTTTAATATTCTTCATAATATAATAAAATTAATATTTCAACACTTTGGCTGCCACGTTCTTAAATTGCGACATGGCAAGCCCGATAGAAGCTCCAATATAAGTCGGATCACAAATTATGTACTTCTTTCCGCTTACAGTTATATAATCTCCGTCAATGTTTTCATCAAAACAGACCGCTGTTGCCATGTGATTGGGATATTCCAACAATACAACATCAAGCCCCATAAGAGTACGTACCAAATAAGAGTATAACACAGCACGGTCTTCGCAATCGGAATAAGGATAGTAGAACAGCTCATCCACAAAGAAAGGCTTTTCATAACCAAACTGGTCACCATCTGTCTTATAATCAAAAGCTGTCTGCACGAAATTAATCAGTATATTAGCAGCTTCCGATTGTTTTTTCCCTTGTACGGCAGCTTGCAATGATGGAAGCACCGTCTGTTGTACTTCCTGACTGACAGGAGCTCCCACATAGACAGAAAAGTCACATTGCGGATAATCCTTATAGAAGGAAATAAGTCCCGAATTTACTTTCGAGCAGACTTTGACGGATGGATAAGCTTTCGCTTGCAACGTTTTCTCCACGTAAGTTCCTGAAAAGGGTTGAGGAGCAGTGATATTCATATTTACCGGGTTCTTCGCATTGGCGAAATCACGGTTGTAAGTGTAAATAGAATTAGTTTTATCCGGGGTAGTATCAAACCTGTAATAGTTTACTCCATTCAAAGTTATAAAACAGGTAGCATAAATCATGTTACCCGAAGCATAGAATAAAGTAAGGCGGTTATCCATACGCGCCACCTTAACCCTATATCCCGATTGAGAAAGGAGAAACATTTGCATAAGAGCTATTTCATCGGAATGAGTACTTCCACATAGTTCAGTAGCAACTTTCCTCGTCAACAGCAGATAACCATAGTCATTCAGGGCATTATCCTTTTTAAAAGCCAGACAGTCGTCTATCAAAGGCTGATAGTTGCTACGCGATAACGTCTCCCATCCGGCAGAAATATCTTTCTCTGCAATCCCTTTTAAAGTGAGCCGGTTCTTCAATGAAGCATTGACAACACAATCTTTACTGTAGAACGAAAACTCTACACCGGAAAGTGAGCGTTTGGCCGGAACGGTTTCTTCAGGCTTCACTTCCGGTTTTATTTCAGGGAGCACCGCAAAATCCTTTTCCGGTTCTACAGCCACATCTTTACCTCCCGGTACAACCGGAACCTGTGTTTTCCCCTTTGAAGGAGAATGTCGCACTTGGAGTCACTGTCGGAATGGGGAGTCGTGTCACCTCCCCTACTTTAACCTCTTGCGGTTTTGTTGCCGGCTTCTTATGGTCAAAGCTGACCGGTTTTACAGGCTCCGGCCTTTGAGGACGTGCCACCGGCTTCTGCAAGTCATACTCTTTCCAGGTTTCTTTCAGAAATTCGGCAAATTCCTTATTCTGTTCGCTCACAAAATCATCAAACTCTTTTTGCTGCTGCTTCACAAAATCGTCAAACTCCTTCATGTCTTTATCTATTGCGCAAAAGACTAAACGGCAAACACAATGAAAAACTACCATAGATAGTATTCGTATCCTATTTTTCTCATTTCCTTATTATATTTTGTTGTTCTGTTATCTGCCAATCCACATACAGCTTATTATTCCGTATATCTTTGATAAAGGGGAAATAGACAAGACGGCGACAACCTTCTCCCGATACAAACCACAACCGGAATCAGTGCCGCCATTGAAACGATCGTCCACCTGCTTGACATTTACATTAGAAAACGGATATAACAACAGTGCCTTCACCAAAGAAGACATATAGGCATTCCAAAAGGCATTCCTCATATCCATCTTCTCCAATCCGTCCTGACCTCCGAAACCGGCATCTTCATACCAACAGCCTTCCTGTGAAGAACAAATTTCAACTCCGTTCATATATGAAATTATTTGAGGAAATGACTGTGTTCCCTTAAGCTGAAACCATGACTGGTCTGATTGCTCCCTACAACTATCCGATTCCAACAATAAATTGAATTTCACCTCTTCTTCCTCAACCCTTTCTTTCGTAAACAAAAGCATCAACTCACTAATGGAATGATAAGAAAAATCGCAACTATCATTCGATGGAGTAAAAGATACCTCCAGAAATTTCTCTCCAAATATAGAAGTATATTCATGCTCAATCCGGTAGGAAACATGTTGAACGGGATGTTCGATCACTCCCAGTACAAGCATTTTGTTTCTTTGGTCTTCGTATGTATTACTGGCAGTCTCCATGGTGGAAAAACGTCCGAGAGAAGTCTCAATTGTACCCCTTGCTGCAATGAATACAGATAAGCCGCTCTTTGCAAAGCAAGCATCTTGCAGCTTCGGATTTCATACAAGGATCAGATATACCAACTACCCGGCCTTTCCGTTGAGAAGCAAACACCCATTCCGGCAAAGTCTCCCGCTGTCCCGGTCTCCAGTCATAAGATTGGTTATAAACTGTATCAACAGGCATTGCCTGTGAAAACACATCAATACCGGGAGACAAAAGCAACTGGATAATAAAAATAACTACCCAATTATATTTTATATCCGACAAATTAAGTTTCATCATTCAATCTTCAAATAGTTGGGTAGTCATTAAAGAGATCATTACTATCCGCAATGTTTTAAACAAGCTGCTTATTGGGCGTTTTTACTCATTTCTTCTTCAAATACCTTTTTGAACTTTTCATATTCAAAGTCAATGCGCAATTTGTCATCATTCTTAATACGATTTGCCATAGCATTCATGATTTCCTCTCCTGCCAGTTCAAGAGAGACATATACTTTGTATTTACCATCAGGAGTCTTCATGGTTTTTTCACAAATTACACGCGTACCGCTCAATTCCTGTTCCACTACCGTACGGGTCAATGATTGATAACGACTTTTGCTTTCATCATTTTCACCTTGCTGATAAGAGGAAACATAACTATCGGTTACCGATTTCACTTTTGCATTGATAGCAGTAGCAATTTCAGCCCGGCCTCCGTCATCGCTTTTTTCTTTGCAATAGACATATCCGTAGAAAGTCCCATCGAACTAGCTCTAAAATACTCTTTGTTCGTTTGAAATTCCGGTCCCGAACAAGGAACATTAATTTCTACGTCCTGTTGCACTGCCGGTTGCTGCACTGTTTGTGTTACAGGTTTTGAACTACCGCAACTTGTCATAACAGCAATGATTAGCAATGCTGTTCCCAATAAATTAATTCTTTTCATTTCAAGTCTTTTTTAATGTTAATATATGATTCATTTCAAGCCTCTCAACTTCACTATACTATTTTTGAAATCCTTCAATTGCAGCAGTGCCACAGATTGCAACTTACTTACCTCAATAACCATCTCCGTAGGCAGATCAGGCACAATGAGCGCAGTGACTCTGCGGTCATTGAACTTAGACCCCAGTTTGAGACTGACAATCGGAGATTCTTCACCTTTTTCGTTTATAACCGTCAGATTTCCACTATATAAGTCCACTTCGCAATCGTCAGCATTTGTATTCACAATCTTAAGATGTATCCTCGATTTGTCTCCCAAGTTGCAAGTTTGTCAAATTCAACAAAGACACCATCCAACCATTCAACCCGAATTGCCTTTTGATTCTCTGGTTTGGCGGACTTAACCGGAACCAAAGGAGCAGGAATAACTTCCGGCACCACAACAGGGACAGATATAACCGGATCAGCTTCTTTTTCCGGTACGGAAGAACCGACTACCGGAACAGGAACATCCGGCAACATCTTCTGTCTTTCCGGAATCTTTCCGTTCTGTCGAATGTTATTTTCTTCAATTCACGTGCAAACTCCCGGTTCAGCCGTTTTATCAATTCACGCGCCGCCATATTCTTGCCTTGAGAAGCGGACTTATTTTCAGGTACTAATGTCCGTTCATCATTAATAGAATAATTCAACATGGTTTGCCCCGTCCGGTTATTTTCTATTTTAATCCCCAACGTAGAAAAGAATTCGATGAAGTTATACAGTTCACCCGGAACGGTATTGCCTTTACGACACTTATTATCCAATGTAACGATAATGTCGGCTTCAGAAGGAGATGCAACTACGTTAAAGAAATGATTGTTCAGCAAACTCTTCACAGTTCGTTCCACCGCCTCTATATCGCTCTGCGCACTTCTAACATAAGCAGAAGTCTGTGTCTGCACCGTGTTGATAGTCAACGTTGCTCCGGGAAGAGAAGAAAGCATTTGTTTGAATAAAGCTGCATAACTTCCCTTCCGGAACAAGCTGAACACATCATCAATTAATGAAATTCCAATTTCCTGCTGTGCCTGTTTAGAAGTAATATTGCGCACATAAAGAGCGGCAACTCCCGATTCGTCGGTGGGAGACATGGAAGACAAATCTCCCGACCCGGAAACAAACTCGGCTTTCAACCGGATATTCCTTAACGGATTTCCATTACGGTAAACACCTATAGCAATAGGCTCCCTTATACCTTGAAACGGCGTGACTGAAACGGTTGCCGGATTCAGAACAATCGTTATTCCATCAAATACTCCAGCCAAAGCCGCATATAGTTCGGTCGCCAGATTAATTGTCTTTCCTTCGTAAGAGCAGAACAACTCCTGATTAAGCACCGGGCGTATAGCCTCCATTCCATTTGAGAATAATTCAATGGCAGTCATTAATCTCCCTGTTGTAAAGTAATGTGTCCCTTATACCAAAAATCGAATCCGTTACGGATTGCCTTCTGACGACGTGCTTCCACCAAGGTGCATAATCGCCCTTATTCAATTCATAATAAACCCAATACTCATTGTCACTTCGCCAGGAATCCACCAGACGAAAGTTCTCTATTTCCGCCCGGGCTTCTGTACGAATACTTTCTGCGAAGGTTTGTTTCACATTACCATCGTCCTCCAACGTATTCAACAAAGAATTGGCGGCAATCACCACTTGAATTTCAGATACAAGGTCAGACAAAGCGTTTTGCTTTGCCTTTTGCTGATAATCTCCTTCCGATATTTCAGCCATTCCTATTCCGATGTAACTTAAACCACTAACAGGATGCTGTTTCACCCAGTCAGGACGGTTCGTTTGTTGACCGGAAAGCGGAAAGCAAAACCATGAAATCACAAGAATAAATAAAAGCCAATGTTTCATACGTCCTTGATTTATTGAATAGTCAAATAGATGGTACTTCCATCCACTCTATGTTCACTATCTATTCCGGAATCATTCAGATAATTAACCAGATTATCCGCAAACGTGATGCAATCCATCGGCAAGCCGTCGCTATCCTTTGCCGGAATCTGTATCGAATCAAATATCAGACTATCATCCACAGCACCTTGAATATGGTAGCATCCTCCCTGAGCATTCTTCCTCACCCAGTTGCGTATATGCGCCGAAAGAGTAGTGCTCCCGTTTATCCGGCTGTTCATCGTATTGACAGCGTTATCAGCAAGACTGACCCGAAGAACTATCGTATTTCCCTGTTGGACTCTCCGAGCAAACTCCTTTGAAATATCTTTCAGAAAACCATCCAAAACATCCTGTGCCGCATACGCACATAGTTTGTCCACATCTGTTGTCCTAAAGCGGTTCGTCCAGCTTTTCCGGCTGGCTAAATCAATTCCTGTAGCGGTCTCACGAGCAGTCATAATCAATGATACCCTACTACCTGAGGTTGCCGATATATCTTTCTGCAAATCAACAATCACATATACATCTGCCCCCGAATTCATCAACAACTGTTTATCATTAGAATCAGCATTCTTACTCTCCCATTCAGAAGCACGCAGAGTACCTGCCTGTTTTCCTTCGGCAGCTACCGTCTTCACACCAAGTTTGACGAATCCTTCTTTTACCGTACTTACCGCTACGCGAAGATCAAAATCATTTTTCAGGATACCGGCATACGAACTCCGGTCATTACTTTTATAAGGAACCACCATAATGGTTGGAAGAGCAACCTGTTGCCGGGTTTCTTCCATCGACATCTCCTCCATGGGCTTTGTCATCAATTTGTTCCGTATCAAATCCTTTTTAAGTGCACCCAGTAAAATTTGGGCCGTAACCGTACCCTTATAAGTCTGGAAGATTGTCGCACCGGTTCTTCGACCGTCTCATAATTTTTCACAAAAAGCATATAGCGTGAATTGAAAAACTGGTTCATATAGTAAGAGTCTTCTTTCCCAACCAGCGGCCGACCGTTTTCTACTCCGTCAATACCATTCAAGAAGAGAGCGTTGAAAATCGACTTCAATGCCATAGAATATACATCTTTCTTCTTTTCTGCTATTCCGGAGGCTGCGATAACAGCCAAATTATTATCTGCTTTCACGCAAGACAGATCATTGGAGTATAGCTCCTGTGCTGTGAGATGAATAGTATATGTCGCCAGCAGGCTCAAAAGTAGTATTCGTAGTTTCATTTTCTTTTGCTAGGAGAAAAGTTGATAATTGAAATTGATTATAGTGACAAAAAGGTATCTTTCCTCGAATGATAATCAACTTCCTTTCTTCCTTGGTAGCTCTCATGATTTCTTCCCCACCTTTGCTGACACTGCACAAAGAACGTGCCCCGCTCAACACTTCTTTCACGTTTAAGCGACCGATTTCTTTCAATGACAGTTCACCGGCAATGTCCATCTCTATGTAAACAGTAAACTTCTGTCCTTTCTGTATACCTCTTTTTGTTCCAAGATCAACGTATACAGTTTGTGCTTTATCTTTCTTTGTGCTTTCCACTTGCACAATCGTACCTTGTATCTTAAAATTCTCGTTAACAAAGTCATCCATACTTATTTTGGCATAATCCAACGTTTTAATGATTGCCTCTTCAGGAGTATCTCCTATACTTCCCGTCAACCCTTCATGAGAGAAAGCCTGGGTACCTTTGAGCGTACCATTAGAAGGATCCACAATCTTTAATGTGTAAGAAACACTTCCTTTATAATAGGGCTTTCCTTTACTGTCCGTTTTTTTAATACCCTGCATACTTGTAATGTTCCCCTGAATCAGATATTTAGCTCCCAACGTCGTCATAGCCTCGCTTCTGGCAACAACATCTCCCATAGCGGAAGCTTCCTGACGCCGCCTGGCTTCGGTTTTCAATGCTTCATTAGAATCAACGTCAATCAACACGACACGATTCATTTCTTGAATACCTTCAATAATTTTATTACGCAAAGCTTCTGCTAAAATGTTGTTTATACTGCCAGGACGGGAAAAATAATCAATGTAAACGCTTTCTTTCCATCTTCATTAGTTTGTGCATAACCTAACATCGAAATTAAGCAGATTGAGAACAATAGTAAAATCTTCTTCATGTTTGTTTTTCTTTTATTATTAATGAAATGTTTGTTTTTAAGTGTTAAGAGTCACTGCGTGTTTCTCCGGTTGCAAAGTTAAGCACACATCAAGATCAATTGTATACACAATATTTACTACAACTATCCATTAAACGCATAGTATTATCCAAATATCAACGAGAAAGGAAAATATAAAAGGAATATTGCAGTATGTACGATAATATGAAGTATTTTTCTCTCATTCAAAATCTTTCCATCATTGTATTT
>ENA-OQJH01000653-OQJH01000653.1-human-gut-metagenome-genome-assembly--contig:-NODE-653-length-17634-cov-1.903296_pt1 | contig 17634 bp, 23 predicted proteins | sample MGYA00242597_ERZ504763 | MGnify/ENA primary metagenome ERZ504763 (study PRJEB26092, sample SAMD00036359) | human gut metagenome | host: Homo sapiens | study: EMG produced TPA metagenomics assembly of... | reverse complement strand
TATGCTGCAAACAGCAAACTGGCACTTTTAAAATTTCGCTTAAAAACTTAAAAAATACCCTTGCAATTCTTGGAAAATATTATATAATAACAAATGTCATAACAAATAAATAATTAAACATAACAAAACGAGAAAATGACATATAAAAAAGAAAGGGGTATGGGCATGGAGCTTAAAATTCCGGAAAACTTTTTTGTAGGCGCAGCAATGTCAGGTCCTCAGACAGAAGGCGCTTATAAAACAGGAGGCCGTCTGGAAAGTATCTGGGATACCTGGTCAGATCTTTCAATTTCTGATTTCTACAATAAAGTGGGAAGCTATGTAGGAAACAATTTTATGAGAAATATGAGGATGACATTAAACTTCTGAAAAGCCTTCATATGGATTCTTTCCGTACTTCCATGCAGTGGAGCAGACTTCTTACAAAAGATGGAAAGCTCAATCAGGAAGGAGCACAGTTTTACCATAAGGTATGTAAATGTGCGAAAGAAAATCAGATCGAACTTTTTATGAACCTGTATCATTTTGATATGCCGACCTATCTGTTTGAAAGAGGCGGATGGGAAAGCAGGGATGTGGTGGAAGCTTATGCAGCCTATGCCAGAGCCGCTTTTCGTGAGTTTGGTTCAGAGATCCGGTACTGGTTTACTTTCAACGAACCCATCGTAGAACCAGATCAGCGCTACCGCAACGGTTTTGGTATCCTTTTATAAAGGATGCAAAAAGAGGAATGCAGGTTCAGTATCATCTGTCCCTTGCCCACAGTCTGGCTGTATGGGAATTCAGAAAGGCAAAAGAAGAGGGCTATGTGAGAGAGGATGCAAAGATCGGCCTGATCAACTGTTTTGCGCCGCCTTATACAAGAGAAGATCCTACGCCAGAAGATCTGGAAGCTTTGCGGATGGAGGATGGGATCAACAACCGGTGGTGGCTGGATCTGGTGGCAGAAGGACATCTGCCAGAGGACGTTCTTTCTACATTGGAAGAAAAAGGTCTGGCTCCGGAAAGAAGGCCGGGAGATGAAGAGATATTAAAGCAGGGAAAAGTAGACTGGCTGGGCTTTAATTATTATCATCCATCCAGGATCCAGGCACCGAAAGAGAAGACAGATGAAAACGGTTACCCTAAATTTTCTGATCCATATGTATGGCCAGAAGCAAAGATGAATATATACAGAGGATGGGAGATCTATCCAAAGGTATTTATGATTTTGGAATGAAAATGAAAAATGAATATCCGGATCTTAAGTTCTTTGTTTCTGAAAATGGAATGGGAGTAGAACATGAAGACCGTTTCAGGGATGCATCCGGTGAGATCCAGGATGATTACAGGATCGAATTTATTACAGAACATCTCCAGTGGATCTTTAAATCCATTGAAGACGGTGCAAAGTGTCTGGGATATCACTACTGGGGAGTGATCGATAACTGGTCCTGGAATAATGCATTTAAAAACAGATATGGTATGATAGAAGTAGATCTTATGGGGAATTATTCCAGAAAACTTAAAAAGTCAGCCCGCTGGATGAAGGGACTGCTAGAAGAAAGGGAGGCAAAAGTATGAAAGAGGTATCATTTCAGGAGTCAAAGTTTGTAGAGAAATTTACGATCTTCGCATCAAAATGGGAAATGAGATCCATTTACGGTCCCTGCGTGATGCATTTGCTACCATTATGCCGCTGTATATCCTGGCAGGTCTGGCAGTGCTGATCAACAATACGGTATTTGTGTGGCTGTTATCCGGCGATACTCTTACAGGAGCCAGTACTGGGGCACTGTGATCACAAACGGAACTTTAAATATCAGCTCCCTGCTGATTGCACCTGTGATCGGTTATTGTCTTTCAAGAAACAAAGGCTTTGATAATCCCATGCAGCGGCGATTGTTTCACTGGCAGCCCTGGTAGTTATGATGCCAAATGTAGTCAGCGTAACCCCATTAGAAGGAGGCGAGAGCGTAGCAGTATCCGGCGCCTTAACTTTTGGAAATGTGGGAACACAGGCGATGTTTGCGGGCGTTATCATCGGCCTGATCGCAACAGAACTTTTTGTATGGATCTCAGGGATCAAAAAGCTGCAGATCGACCTGGGAGACAGCATCCCGCCGTCTGTTGGAAAATCATTTAACGTTCTGATCCCGTTCATCCTGCTGTTATCCGGTTTTGGTCTTATATCTGCAGTTCTTAACAATGTATTTGATACAAACCTGATCCAGATGATAACCACTCTGATCCAGGAACCACTGCGTACCGTTACAACCGGCCTGGTTGGCTGCGTGATCCTTTACAGCCTGGGAAATTTCTTGTGGCTGTTAGGTATTCATCAGTCTGTTATCTACAGTTCCATCCTGGAGCCGCTTCTGATCGTAAATATGACACAGAATATGGCTGCTTATGCAGCAGGTGAAGCGATTCCCAACATTATCAATGTAGCTTTGGTACCTGGATTTGGTATGATGGGAGGTTCCGGATCTACCATCTGCCTTCTGATCGCTACCTTCTTAGTTGGTCGCAACAAAGCAACAAGAGGCGTTGCCAAAATGGCATTCGTTCCGGATTATTTAACATTAATGAACCGGTTATCTTCGGATATCCCATTGTATACAATATTTCCCTGATCATTCCATTTATTTTAACTCCTGCATTAGGTATTATTATTGCATATGCAGCAACTGCAATGCATTTTATGAATGAATGCGTGGTATATATTCCATGGACACACCGCCTCTGTTAAGCGGATATCTTGCAACAGCAGGTGACTGGCGTGCTATCCTTGTACAGGCACTGATCCTGATCTTAGGTGTGCTGTTATATATTCCTTTTGTAAAGATCAATGATGTTGTTATGGCAAAAACGATGGGTGAAGAGTAAAGGAGAAGATGAAAATGAAGAAGATCTTATTAGTATGCAACGCAGGAATGTCAACCAGTATGCTGGTGGCAAAAATGAAGAAAGCAGCACAGGCAGATGGGGTCGAGGTTAGTATTGAAGCAAAATCCCTGGCAGACGCAAAGAAAGAGATCCAGGAAGCCAATATTGTCCTTTTAGGACCGCAGATCCGCTACGAACTGGAAAATGTAAAGAAGCTGGCAGGAAGTGTACCGGTAGAAGCAATTGACATGAGGGATTATGGCATGATGAACGGGGAGAAAGTGTTAAAGCATGCTATGGAGGTGATGGGATAATGGACGAAAGCATGGTTATGGTATGCATGCAGATCATCACAAATACAGGAAGCGCAAAATCTTCTTACATAGAGGCCATTCAAGAAAGCAAAAAAGGGTGAGTCTTGGGGGAGCGAGATCAGCATGAATGAGGGAGATGACCTTTATGCCCAGGCACATGAAGTCCACACTTCTTTAATACAGAAAGAAGCTTCCGGTGAAAAAACAGAGTTTTCCCTGATCCTGATGCATGCAGAAGATCAGATGGCAAGTACGGAAATGGCCAAGGTAATGGCAAGGGAGTTTATTGAATTATATAGAGAGATGAAGGAAAGCAGATAAGGTATCTGCGAATAGGAAATACCCAGGCGGGTTCGGGAAACGATCGCTGGGTATTTTTGACTTTTAATCCATCATACCCATCCGTTCTCTGTATATTCTCCATTGATTTTCAAAGAAATAGTCAACATCAGGTAATGGACGTACAGGGCGTCTTGAGGCAGACGGTGTTCCCTCTTTTAAAGTTACTTCCTGGACTTCCTGGCCATGCATTTTCTGGTCCAGTCTGCAGCGATATAATTCTCCAAAGGTTTGGCAGCCTGGAAAGCCTGGGAGTTCTCCTGTGGAATCTGTATATAATGCGGAACCTCGGCTTCCTCCGCCTGCTTTTGCGTAGTCTAACATGGCAAACAGATACATTTTTTGAGAAAGAAGCATATCGTACAGCTTGTAGAACAATGAAAGTTGTGAAACAGAAGGCGATTTTGCTTTTTGCATAAATTGACATATGTCATCCTCTGTTTCTTTTAAAGCTGTTTCCATTTGCACCTGGTTGCGGATCATACCTGCAGCGGCACTCATTCTTTTAGAGGCATTTATCCACAGTTCGGACAATGGGCAGTTTCCTTCTGCATGTTCTGAAAGTCTGATCCGATCCAGCGCCTGAATGCGCAGCCTTTCTTTTATACCACTCTCGGTGGAAGGGCTCGCTTCTTTCATGTGTGTTCTTTTTTTAAGAAAAATTCCTTCAGCCGCCCGGACAGCACCTACCTGACCTGCATTTAAAGCAGTTCCGCCAGGTCTTGTAACTCCATGACTTGCACACACTTCTCCGATCGCGTAAAGACCAGAGAGATTGGTTTCCCATAGATGGTTGGTGGACAGACCACCGTTATTATGTTGGGCACATACGGCAATCTCCAAACGTTCTTTAAACAGATCTACATGGTGATCCTGATAAAAAGAATAGCAGGCTCGTTCATATGCTTTAAACGTTCAATGGGTGTTCCGAAGCAGGCTCCGGCCTGGCTTAAATATTCTTTTGCTTCCGGGATCATAGATGCATAAGGAAGATCCCTGTCTTTTTCAAGGTTTCCTGGATTGACCCTGTAATCCAAAAATACTCTGCGTTTTTTTAATACAGTCTCCTGGTAAACCAATAGGTCGATCACCGAAGAGCCGCCAAAAATTTTATTTACATCAAATGGCCATTGATAACCTTTCAAAAAAACCATAGAAAGCAGATCTGGCAGTTCATTAAAATAATCAAGAAGAAATTCTTTTTCATCATTTCCGTCCTGGTCAGTAGAAATAAAGCTTGGAAGTACCTGCATATATGTTCCGCTTACATTCCATCTTGGATTTAAAGAAGCCATTCCAAATTGCCATTCTGTCAGGTTTTTCCCAGAAGCACCAGCTTCAAATGCCATACCTGTGGAGCCGGTTTGCGAAACGGGATACACACTGTCGTGATACATGCCAGCTGGTCCGCCTGTTGCGAGGATCACATTTTTACACCAGATGATTTTATAAGCAGGTTCGCTATGAATGTTTTTGTCCAGGCAGAGGATTCCCTTTACTTGGTTCATGTATGTAAGGATCTGAATAGCCTGCATCTGATCCAAAATTAGGATCTGTTTCTCTTTTACAGATCTTTCAAGGGCTTCCGTCATAAGCTTAGAAGTATAAGGACCGGCACTGGTGGCTCTTCTTCCTCTGTCATGATCTGTTTTATATCCCATAAATTCACCGTGCTCTGTGCAGGGAAAAGGAACTCCCAGCTCTGTAAGGGCAAAAAAACACCGGCAGAAAGAGCCGCTTCACATAATGCCTGGTCTCCGTCTACACATTGTCCTGCAAACAGGTCTTCTGCCATATTTCTTACGCTGTCAGCATCGTTTCCTGACAATGTAAGCTTATAATAAGTCTGCTTGTCTGAACCGGTATTTCTGGAAGTACCTGATTTTATATTTTCTGTTATGATTGCCAGATCTCTTTCGCCGTTTTGATATAAGCGTAATGCGGCCTGAAATCCTGCTGCTCCACTTCCGATGATAATATGTGTAATCGTTTGTTCAGTTAGCTTCATCTTGTCTCCCTTTCTGATCATAAGAGATCACAGTAAAAAAACGCCCAGAATAATCAGAAAGAAGATCCGAAAATTATTCTGGCGTTTTTATTTTGACAAAAAGATATAAAAATGAATTGCAGATGTAAAATTTAGCAAAGTAAAGAACGGACGGTTTCGCCGGAGATCACTTCAACTGGGGTAAGGACTTTTACAGGCAGACAACTGCCGTTGTTTAGCTGCCATATCATATGCATTACCGTAGATTCGGAGATAGCTTCGATATGTGTTTCCACTGTAGTGATCCGTGGGCTGATAATATTATAGTAGCCCAGATTATCATAGCCGATCACACTTACATCGTCAGGTACAGTACGACCGGTTTTGCAGATGGCATTGATGGCTCCAGTTGCCAAACGGTCATTAAATGCAAACAGGGCAGTAGGCATTTCGCCTGTGTAAGTGTTGAAAAAGTTCAAGCACACCTTTTCAGCTGCGTCATAAAGCCAGGAGCCTGTTTCTAAGATCAATTCAGGAGGAATAGAGAGTCCTTCTTCCTGGAAAGCCTGGAGAAATCCGGCGGTACGTTCCTGGTTACTTAAATAGCTTCGCACACCTGCCAGTAAAGCGACAGTTTTGTGTCCGTGTTCGATAAGATATCTGCCTGCAAGATAAGCTCCTTTGCGGTTATCTGATAAAACAGAAGGAAGCTTGTCGGAGTAGCTGTTGACTAAAACACAGGGTATTTTCTGACTGACAGCATATTCAATGTGTTTTTGAACAACATTACTTACAAAAACGATTCCGGAAAGACCAAGTGCTGTAATCTTATCTGCAATATTATCGGAAGCATCCAGTGTAGTGTAGATCAGGGAACAGCCGTTTTTCTGAAAATCACGTTCCAGTATATTAAACAGGGAAGAGTAAAATGGTTCGGTTATAATATTTTCTTTTGGGAGGAAAAAACCGATGTTTTTGTTGGTGATAACTTTTGGGGACTCTGGGGCAACCGGGACACTGCTTAAAACAATAGTGCCTTTTCCGGGGCATTTTTCGATCAGCTTCGTCTGCTAACATCTGCATTGCTTTTCGAAGAGTGCTGCGGTTGACATCGTATTTCAGGGAGAGGACCTGCTCTGTGGGGAGCAGGCTTCCTACCTTGTAGACATCATTCAGGATATCATTTTTGATGTCATTATAAATCATGGAATAACGAAATTTTTTCTTTGCTCATATTTTACCTACTGAATCGTTTGTTAATTTGTTGACTAATATTTATACATAAAGTATACATTTAACATTTTTAACATGTTCAGTCTCTTTCCTGTCAATTCTAATGTTTTAAAAACCTGCCGATCAGTCTTTCATAGCCAGCTCATATGCTGCTTTCATCAGTTCCTCATTCAGAGGACGTGGATTGCAGGTAATATGTCCGGTAGTTCTCTTGATCACATCGATCAGATAATCCATGCTTGGTTCTTCCTTTATATATCCCTTTAAGCAGCGAGGAGCATCGATGGATTTCTGCAGAGAAGTAATTTTGTCTAACAGAGCCTGTACATTTCTTTGTCAGAAGCACCTTCTTTGTATACGCCGAATGCTTGGAGATTTCTACATATTTCTTCTCTGCATATTCCTGATTCAGGATAATGGAAGCTGGCAGGAAGATGGAGCATGCATCGCCGTGAGGAATACCGTATTCGCCTCCTAAAGGCTGAGCCATGATGTGAGCAATACCAATACCTGCAGTGATGGCAACACCGCCGAAGTAGCTTGCAAGCATCATTCCGGCTCTTGCTTCCAGATTATCAGGATTGCGGTAAGCTTCTTCCAGATATTTGTTTACCAGTTCAATCGCCTTTAAGCCGTACATTTCGGTGATAGGTGTTGCGTTTAAGGAAACGTAAGATTCAATAGCATGACTTAAAGCGTCCATTCCTGTAGCAGCGGTAATACGTGCAGGAAGAGCTAAAGTCAGGCTTGGATCCAGAACAACAACATCAGCAATCATGGTGTTGTGATACAGACTCTTCTTTAAGTGGTTGTTATTGTTGATAACAACGCTGGTCTTAGTAGCCTCAGCACCGGTTCCGGAGGTAGTTGGGATAGCAATGAACAGAGGTGGTTCAACGGTAACAGCTTTTCCTCTCATCTGATAGTCTTCGGTGTCGCCGCCGTTAACAGCCAGCATACCGATCACTTTTGCTGCATCAACAACACTTCCGCCGCCTAAAGCAATGGTACAGTCACATCCTTCTGCAACGTAAATATCGCGTCCGTGGTCAATAATCTGAAGAGTTGGCTCAGTCTTTACTTCGTAAGGAACAACAGCCATACCGGCGTCGGTTAAAGAGAAGAGATCTTCTTGAAGGCATCAAACTCAGCGCTGAAAGTTACAAAAAGAACTTTTTTCTTGTTGTACCAGTTTAAGATCCCCGGGATCTCTGTTACCTTATTTTCGCCGAAAATAAGACGTCTGTTAAAAACCATTTCAAAACCATTTGTGATTGCCATGATACATCCTCCTTAAAAATGTGTTTGTTTTGTTTGTTGATTTGTTGAGATGTCAGAAGAATTTTTACATTTGATAGTATACATGTTTTGAACAACAAAGTCAACAAAATAATCAACAAATTATTGAAAATGTTGCGAACATATAAAAGCATATATAAAGAAGATAAATGAACAAAACGCCTATAAAAGGTGGTAAAAGTGAGAAGCATCTGTGAAAAATATAGGAAATATGAGGGGAATAATGGGCGAAAAAAGTAAAAACAACTAAGGGGAACGAACGAAAATTTAAAAATAGTTGACATTAATATTGACAACCTATTGAAAGATATGTATACTTAGTGATGTAACAAATGTTGACAATGTTGACAATATATAAAAAGGAGTCAAGGTTATGAGCGAATGTTTCTATTGTGAAGACGGGGAAAAGAGAAAGAGTTTAATGATCGAGATCTGCAAGTTAAACTATTCTACGATCTACTTAAACAGAAATCAGAAATATCCAGGAAGATGTGTTGTAAAGCTGAATGAGCATAAGACAGAATACTTCCAGATGACCAAAGAACAGAGAGATGGATACTTTGAAGAACTGGCAGCTACAGCAAAAGCAATCTTTGAACTGTATCATCCAGATAAGATCAATTATGCAACATTTGGGGATCTGGTACCTCATGTACATGTACATGTTGTTCCTAAATATAAAGATGGTCCAGATTGGGGTAATCCATTTGATGATACACAGGGAAAGAAAGAACTGACCGATGCTGAATATCAGAAGATGGTAGATGAATTAAAAGAAACTATATTAAAGGAATTAAATAAATAATTTTAGGAGGATGGCAAAAATGAAAAAAATGTTAGCAGCTGCTTTGGCAGCATCTATGGTTATGGGACTTACAGCTTGTGGCGGTTCATCACAGCCGACAGAAACAAAGGCACCTGAAAGTGCAAAAGAAACAGAGGCAGCAGCAGAGGGAACAACAGAGGCTGCAGCAGCCGGAGATGAGGAAAAAAGACCGGTTCTGAGATGACCTGGAAGCTGGCTACTGACGCAGCAAAAGATTATCCTACTACAAAGGCTCTGATCAAGTTTGCGGATGAAGTTTATGAGAAGAGTAACGGACGTATTGCAGTAGATGTTTACGAATCTTCTATCCTGGGTGATGAGGTTTCTTATATGGAGCAGCTCCAGGCAGGTACTGTTGACGTAGCTAAGTTATCAATCGGTACATTAAGCGGACTGTATGAAGATACACAGGTATTCTTACTGCCATTCCTGTTTAAGAACAACACAGAGATGTGGAAAGTTCTGGAAGGTGATGTTGGTACTACCATTAAAAATGGTCTGAATGATTACAGCATTCAGGGAATCGGTTTCACAGACTGTGGAAGCCGCTGCTTCTATACTACAACAGAAGTAAAGACAATTGATGATTTCAAGGGACTGCCGATCCGTGTACAGAACAACCAGTTAATGAACTCCATGGTCAGCAACTTAGGTGCTAACCCTGTAAACGTAGCTGCAAACGAAGTGTACAGCGCACTGCAGACCGGTGTATGTAAGGGCGGCGAGAATAACCCTAACATCATCCTTTCCGACAGCTTATATGAAGTTGCTCCTTATGTTCTGATGGACAACCATACAACTACTATGGACGTGATCTGCATGAACCTGGATCTGTGGGAGTCCTTAAGTGATGAAGATAAGGCAATCGTAGACGAAGCAATGGCAGATGCAACTGCATATGACAGAGAAATCTGGGATGCTTCTATTGATGAGTCTCTTCAGACATTAAAAGACAAAGGTGCAACTATTGTAGAACCAGATGACGCAACTTAGATTCCTTCAGAGAGGCTATGGCTCCTATTTATGAAGAATACTCTGCAAAATATGCAACACTGTTAGATGCCATCAATACAACATTAGGAAAATAATAAGCTGGTTTGATAATTTTAAAGAGGGTATAGGCGATGAAAGAAAAAATTGAAAATGCGATCGGGCTTGTATATACCGTCGTAGAAGCGCTCTGCCGACTGGTGCTGATCTTTATGGTATGTACAGTAACAGCGCAGGTAATCAGCCGTGCTCTTGGAGGTAATATCAAGTGGTGCGAGGAGGTCATGCTGATCCTCCTTGACACCATGATGTTCTTACTGCTTCCGGTGGGCATAAAGGATGATCTGCATATTCGTATTGAAGTATTTGCGAAATATTTTCCAAGGAAGGTAAAGGTATTTCTTCTTTATTTCAGCAATGCAATACTGTTAGTAGTATCTCTTTGCATGATCCGTTATGGATTTTTCCTGATGGAAAAGACAAATTCTAAATTTACGATTACAGGTCTTCCAAGAAGATATCTGTATCTGGTCACCGTTATCAGTGGAATTCTGTGCCTGGTCATGGTTGTTGCAAAGTTCTTTGGTATGTTCCATACGAAATCCACAGACAATTTCCTGGAATCCAAAAGCGAGCTTAAAAATTAACAATGGTAAAGTGATGATAGAAAAGAGGGATTAACACTATGGATACAAATACAATAGCCATGATCATACTCTTTGCAACATTTATGATTTTTATGGTTTTGCGTGTACCTGTAACATTCAGTATGTTGGGTGCCTGTGTTCTGACCGCCCTTTACCTGGGACCGAAATATGTATCATCGGTATTCCTGCGTTTGGGTGACGGCGTACAGTCATTCTCATTTTTAGCAATTCCGTTCTTTATTTTTGCCGGTGATATTATGGCAGAAGGCGGTATTTCGGACCGATTGGTAGAAGTGGCCAACGTTATGGTAGGTCGTTTCCGCGGCGGTCTTGCCTATGTAAACGTAATCGCCTCAACCTTTTTTGGTGGTATTTCCGGTTCACCTACAGCGGACGTATCTTCCTTAGGACCGATCGAGATCGGTATGATGACAAAAAGTGGTTATGACAAAGACTTCTCTGTTGCAACTACAGTAGCAACTGCTACACAGGCTCTGATCATTCCTCCAAGCCACAACATGATCATTTATGGTATGGCAGCAGGCGGACTTTCTACAGGAAAACTGTTTTTGGCAGGTATCGGACCTGGACTTATGTTATGTGCTGCAATGTGTATCCTGGTAGCACGTATTACCAGAAAAAGAGGTTATCCAAGAGGACCTAAGTATACAGTCCGTGAGTCTTTAAAGATTGTCAGTGACGGTTTCCTGGGTGTTATGACCATTGTTATCATTCTTCTTGGTGTTTGTACCGGTTTATTTACAACCACAGAAAGTGCTGCAATCGCATGTGTATACGCTTTATTTGTTACCTTATTTATTTACAAGAGCATTAAAGTAAAAGATATCTGGAGAATTGCAAAGAAATCCTTGGGAACCCTGGCTATGATCTTAAGTATCATTGCAGCTGCAAATGCATTCTGCTATCTGATGAGCCTTATGCAGGTTCCTGCAAAGATCACACAGATGTTATTAACGGTTTCTGATAACAAGTATGTAGTTCTGATCCTGATCAACATCCTGCTGCTGGTATTAGGCTGCTTCATGGACGTTGCTCCTCTGATCCTGATCGTAACGCCGATCCTTCTGCCTGTAGTAAAGGCACTGGGAATGGATCCGATCCATTTTGGTATCGTTATCATGATGAACCTGGCAGTCGGTTCTTTAACACCGCCAGTAGGAACTACCCTGTTTGCAGGTTGTGCAGTAGGTGATATACCGATCGAAAAGGCTACGAAAGCGCTGCTTCCATATTATGCAGTTATGGTAGTTGCCCTGTTGTTAGTTACCTACATCCCTGCATTTTCAATGACTCTTCCGAATCTGTTAATGCACTGATAAAGCAAAGGAGAAGGTATGATAAGAGAGTGGAATGAAGAATCTTTAGATCATCGTAATGCGTTGCTGTATGCAATGGGAATCTCAGAAGAAGATGCAAAAAGACCGGTGATCGGTCTGGTAAATTCATGGAATGAAATGAATCCGGGACATTTTCCTTTTGATAAGACGGTCATCCAGGAAATGAAGGATGAGATCTATAAAGCCGGGGGCTTGCTCTCGAACTTCCTGTTACAGGTATCTGTGACGGGATCTGCTCCAATACACCAGGAGACCGGTATACTCTTCCTGCAAGAGATCTGGTTTCCAGTGAAGTGGAGATGGTTGCAGAACTGAATATGTTAGAGGGAATGGTCATTATGGCTACCTGTGACAAGGTAGTGCCTGGTATGCTTATGGGAGCATTCAGAGTGAACATTCCAACTACAATGCTTACCGGTGGTTATATGGCAGCAGGCTGCTATGAGGACCGTATGCTGACACTGACCCACACAAAGCAGGCTTATGCAGCTTATGTGGAAGGCGACATGAGCAGAGAAGAATACAAAGCTATTGTTCGCCATGCATGTCCAACTCCGGGAGCATGTCCTTTTATGGGAACTGCCAATACTATGTGTGCCATGGCAGAGATCCTGGGATTTTCCCCACATGGAAATGCGTCTGTAAGAAGCCAGAGTGAGAAATGGCATCAGATGGCAAGAGAAGCAGCCAGAAAAGTAGTGGAGCTGTGAAAGAAGAGAAACGCCCAAGTGATTTTGTGACCCAGAAGAGTCTGGAGAATGTAGTCCGCTATATGATGGCGACCGGCGGTTCTACCAACAGTTTGCTGCATATTCCGGCACTGGCAAGACAGATGGGATTTGATATTACCCCTGAGACTTTCGATGCCATCAGCCGTGAAGTCCCGCTGATCAGTACCATTTACCCAAATCATCCGGTATATACCATGGAAGAATTTGACCGTGCAGGCGGACTGGTGCTGTTGTAAAAGAATGGTAAAAGCTGGAAAGATTGATGCAGACGCAGACGGTATGTTTGGAACCATCAGACAGAAAGCAGAACTGGCTGAAAATATGGATACAGATGTGATTCATCCAGTTGCAGAGCCGATCAGTGAGCAGGGCGGTCTGGCTGTCCTTCATGGAAATATTGGTACAGACAGCGCCATTGTAAAGTTTAGTGCGGTAGCAGAATCTGCATGGATCTTTGATGGTCCTGCTAAATGTTATGATTCACAGGATGATGCATGGCATGCGATCCTGAAAGATGAAATAGAAGCCGGAGATGTAGTTGTTATCCGTTATGAGGGACCAAAAGGAAGCCCTGGCATGCCTCATATGGAAACCTTTATGGCAGCTGTCTTAGGCAAGGGACTGGGAGAAAAACTGGCCCTTGTATCAGATGGAAGATTTTCCGGCGCAACCGGCGGACTGGCTATCGGACATGTAAGTCCGGAAGCTTATGAAGGTGGAAATCTGGCTTTGATCCAGGATGGAGATATGATCCATATTGATATCCGTGCCAGAAAGCTGACAGTAGATGTAAGCGAGGAAGAATTTGAACGCCGCAGAAAAGACTGGAAGCCGGTGGAAAAGCCTGCTATGGGCTGGCTGAAGCTTTACAAGAATAACTGCACTTCTGCTCACAGAGGCGCAACCATTTACTGGGATTAATGTTAATAAGTATAATGTCTGATAAATAAAAACAGGAGCATTTAAACCTAACTTCCCTTGGTTTGGATGCTCCTGTTTTATGATGTATTTTTATTGTAGTTTTATAATTTTGGCCAGCACTTTGGCAGCTTCGGGTTTTCTACCCGGACCGGTTCCGGATAAGTTTCACCGTAAGTTCTAATTCTACAGTTTCAATGACCTGTGGCTCTACAGGTTTATTTACTTCTACTCCCGGGATCGGGAAATCTACGGGAACGGTCTTTACGGCTGCGATCCGGCGGATCTCATTCATACCGGAAATGACTTTGCCAAATACCGGATAGGTTCCCTTATGGTCCGGACAGTCACGCAGGGGGAAGAAGAATTCACAGCTTGCCAGTCCCGCTTCCCCATATCCGCCCATGCAGACACAGCCTGGATGGGAGTCAAGAGGTGTAACATCCGGGTTCAGCGCAAATTCATTTGGGATCAGATACTGAAGCTCCTTATGGCCAAATGCCGTATAGCTTACATCCACCCAGTTACCCGGAACGATACGTTCGATGGCGTGATGGTCTAAGTAGCGTGGGAAGCAGCGTAGATAAAGCTGTTTACTGTGTTTGGCGCTGCTTCGGGCAGCAGTTCTATTACAATATCCGCTCCGTTTGCCATGTGGAGTGTAGCTTTTGGGTTTGTCATGGTGTGTCCTCCTGAGATACTTTACTGCTTATTCAATGATCTGCAATTCCTTCGGATAATGGTTTAATACTTCCACACCATCTTCTGTAACCAGTACCAGGTCTTCTACGCGGACACCGGTATCGCCGGTTAAGTAGATCCCTGGTTCAATGGAGAAGATCATGCCTGGTTTTGCTTCCCATGTGTTAGCGGAGGAAACATCGCCGAATTCATGTTCGGAAAGGCCGATAAAATGTCCAAGGCGGTGGTTGAAGTTTGGTCCCCAGCCCTTGGCTGAGATCAGGTCTCTGGCTGCAGCGTCAAGCTGGTATAACGGTACGCCTGGACGGATCTTTGAGATAGCAGTCTCGTTGGATGCTTTGGTGGTCTCATATACTTCTCTGTGTGCATCGCTGACAGTCTTGAAATAGAAGGTACGGGTCATGTCAGAGCAGTAGCCGTCTTTGATGCAGCCTACGTCAAAGAGAACGCAGTCACCAGGTTTTACAACGGTATCGTCTGGAGAATGATGTGGGTCAGCGGCATTTGCGCCAAAGGCAACTAATGGTTCAAAGGAATAACCGTCTGCGCCAAGATCTAAGTAGATCTGAAGCATCTGGTCAGCTACTTCTTTTTCAGATACGCCTTCATGGATCAGGCCTTTGAATTTAGCCATTGCTTTATCGTTGATAGCAGAGGAAATACGCATTTTTTTCTGCTCTTCGGTATCTTTTACGCCTCTGGTGATATCAACGGCCAGAGAGCCGTTTACGAAGCCTGCAGCGGCCTTCATTTCCATAAGAGGAAGAAGGAAACGTGCCTTTAAGTCCTTGTCTACGCCAAGAACAGCATTTTTGTCCAGACGGCAGCGACGATCTCCGGGACCGGATCTGTGTCAGAATACCATACTTTCAACACCTACATCACCAGGCACATTGAAAAGGTGGTTTAAGAAATAGTAATGGTGTCCGTCAGCTTTTAAAAGCAGTGCATAAAAACGCTCGATAGGAGCCATGGAAATGCCTGTAAGGTAGCAGATAGACATTGGATCGGTAATGAGCATCTGGTCTACGCCCTGTTCTTTTAAGGCAGCCAGAATGCGGTTTGCTCTTGCTTCGTTCATGATAATATTTCTCCTTTATTTAGGTTATAAACATATGACGCCGGGGCTTGCAAATAGCCTTCCGACGTCATAATACTTTACTATAATAATGTTGTCAAGCAACCTTACTTTCTGCATGCCTGCACGCAGGAAAGATGAGAAAGATTGCCATTAAAACTGAGTTCTTAATTTTGGATCTAACAGGTCTCTTAAACCATCGCCGATGAAATTGGCGCCAACTGCCATAGTAAAAATGGCAAGTCCCGGGAAACCGGCAACCCAGAATTTAATTGAAGTAATCTACACCATCAGAAACCATCATACCCCATTCCGGTGTTGGCGGAGCGGAGCCAAGTCCTAAGAAGCTTAAGGTGGAGAACATCAGGATCTTGTTTCCGATGTCTGTGGTAGCCATGATCAGGACGGAGCTGACGCTGTTTGGAATGATCTCTTTCATCAGGATACGCATCCGGGAAGCGCCAAGGGCTTCTGCTGCATTGACATATTCGTTTTCCTTTACGCTTAATACAACGCTTCGCATCAGACGTGCGTAGGTAGGCCAGGAAACGATTACCAGGCAAACATGGTGTTGAACAGGTTAGAACCCATAACTGCGTTGATGATCATTGCCAGGATCAGGGATGGGAAAGACAGGATCATTTCGGAAAAACGCATCATCACGTTATCCAGCCATCCGCCTACATAACCGGCCAGCGCACCGTAAAAGGTTCCGATAATACCTGCAATGATAACAGACAGACACCCTGCAAGAAGGGAGTAACGTCCGCCGTAGATCACACGGCTGAAAATGTCACGTCCGAAGTTGTCTGTGCCAAACCAGTGGATGGCAGAAGGTGCCTTTAAACGCATGGACAGATCCTGTGCGATAGGGTCATAAGGAGCAACAACAGGTGCTAAAACAGCTGCTAAGATCCATCCAAGACAGATCAAAATACCCAGTGTAAACAGGTAATTAGATTTTAATAATTTTTTCAGGGAATGGATCATGGTTAATTTGCACCTCACTCTTGGTCGATGATGCCGTAGAGGATATCGACCACTGTATTGATGATCATATAATTTAATGCGATCAGCAGTGCCACGCCGATGATCGCCGGATAGTCAGCTGCCATAACAGACTCATAGGCAAACTGTCCCACACCTGGCCATTTGAAAATGGTTTCTACTAATACCATACCGCCAAGGAGGTTTCCAAGTCCCAGACCGATAACGGTCATAACCGGGATCAGGGCATTTCCAAGGGCATGTTTTAAGATCAGGCAGATACTGTTTAAGCCTTTTGCCTTTGCTGTGCGGACATAGTCTGTAGACAGGGCGTCTAACAGGTTAGAACGGGTGGTTCTGGTGATCAGGCCCATGGTAAAGGCTGCTAAAACGATACTTGGAAGGATCAGGTGACGGACGGCATCCATGCTTTTGCCGGATTTCCTTCGATCAGGCTGTCGATCACATACATTCCGGTAACGGAAGCCGGAGCAGAGAAAGAATTGCTTAAACGGCCGGTCCCGGGAATATTTTTAACTTATAGTAGAAGAAGTACAGCATCAGCAGTGCAAACCAGAAGGCCGGAATGCTGACACCTGTTACGGAAATGGCCCGGACGATCTGATCTAAGATACTGTTGCGGCGGATGGCGGAAATGATACCAAACAGGATGCCGAAAACAGAAGCGATCACGATGGAAAACAGGGCCAGTTCCAGAGTGGCGGGATAACATCTTGCCAGATCGTCCAGTACCGGACGGCTGGTACGGATAGAGGTCCCCAGGTCAAAGTGCAGAAGATCACGGATGTAATAGATATACTGCACGATGAGCGGGCGGTCCAGACCGTGTTTTGCACGGTAGGCCGCTACGATCTCCGGATCATTTAAGGCTCTCTGGCTTAAGTTTGCAACCACCGGGTCGCCAGGTATCATCTTTGTAAGGATGAATACCAGGGTGGCAACGCCGAACAGCATAACTGCCAAATAAACCACACGTTTTCCAATAAATTTCAACTCTCCCATTTGGATCTGGTACCTTTCTAAACTATCTGATGTAAGTTGTCCCCGGCGGCGGTGCCGCGGGAAAACAGCAGATTTTGATATTTTGAGTGCCTTATTGGGGCAAGATCATGCGTTATGCCCCCAATGGGGCAAATGCAGATTTTCATGTTCCAGATGCCCCCGCAAAGGGGCGCCTGGATTTTCATGTTCCAAATGCCCCCGAAAGGGGGCATTGAACTGTTTATTTTACATTGATCTCAGTCAGATCAATAGTGTAGGAGTCAAAAATATCTACCCCATCTATCTGACTGCTGTGAGCAATATGAGCAGGAGCCTGCGCAATTACCGATGAATG
>ENA-OQJH01000652-OQJH01000652.1-human-gut-metagenome-genome-assembly--contig:-NODE-652-length-17690-cov-2.898195_pt1 | contig 17690 bp, 19 predicted proteins | sample MGYA00242597_ERZ504763 | MGnify/ENA primary metagenome ERZ504763 (study PRJEB26092, sample SAMD00036359) | human gut metagenome | host: Homo sapiens | study: EMG produced TPA metagenomics assembly of... | reverse complement strand
GGCCGGACTGACAGTTGCTTGGAGTTTGTTCTGATAGAAAAACGGAAACCGCTTCGGAGGAGGCGGCTTTCTAATTTTAAAAAAGATTCTGATAAACTATTTTTAAACTTCCCCAACACTTCCATCATTGCCGGACGACGTTGTATTTATCCGGAACTCTGCCACCAAGCTTTTCACAACAGCCTGTCCACCGTTTAGTTTACGTATGCAGGATAATACCCGTGCTATAAATTCATAATGCTCCCGTCCCAGATTCCGTTCAGCATAATCATTCAATAAAGAAGTATATATAGCAATCAATTTCTCAGAATGAGTGTCCTTCAAATAATGGGCATATTTCATCAATGCTTCCAACTGATTGTATCGGACTGACGACAGCAAAGAGAACAAGCTGTCATTATCCTTTTCTTTCACATAAATTTCAGCCTTATCATTTCCGACAAAAGAAAAATAGTCACTTAACTCGGCTTCTTTCATCATCCTATCCAGAAAACTTTTCCATTGTTCTTTCGGTACCAGAGTTTTAAGTTTGCTGTAATATATCAATTTATCACTACCCACCACAAACAACAGACGACATGTATCAATTACCTCAGAAACCCTATGAGTTATTTCATAAATATCCAATTTCATTTTCAGCCATTCACCACAGTGCCAGAATGCATTTCTCTTTCCGCTATTTCTATTCCGTCATTCAGCAAACAAATGGCTTCATCATATTGGCAACGGGCAATCAATTTATCAACCTCCATTCTTCGTATTTCAGTCAGATAAAGATATTGACGAATCGTATCATCCGCCTTTTGTTCTTCATTCTGTTCTAACAACAGATTGACCTTACGAAGGACTAACTTATAGATATCACAGGTTCCCTTTCTTACTTCAAGAAGTTCATCAATCAATTCCAACGCTTTTTCTGCCGGTTGAATCGAAAGATTGATCTGCATCATCAATTCGTCTACATCATAAAGATCATATTCACGAAAAAATAGATATTTCAGCAATCTCACGCAAGCCCTGAAGTATCTCCATCTTTTGTGCCTGAGTGGTTTTAGGATGTTCAATCACTTTCAGGAGCAAATCTCCTGCCTGTTCACAATAGTCAGAAGAAGAAATACCATCATCATACAAAAGTTCATCATCATAGTTTTCACCGATGGAACGAAGTACTTGAAGAGCTATGGCAATAGAATTATCCATAGCTTCCAAATTCAAAAAGAAATCCGCTTTCTCCAAAAAAGTGTCCATCTGATTGAAAATAGTTTTCCAGTCACGGTCGTAATTATCATAACGATTGTGATAACGAGACCTTTTATGGTAACCAGATCCTTTAAAAACTTTTTGAATTTCAATTCTGTAATCTTTTCCCTTTGATGACAAAGATAGCTCCTTAGCTATGAAATGATTTGAAAGTGCCGTTTTAAATTCCAGATTCGTTGAAGCATACTCACAGATAAATTTCGAGAGTTCCTGCGGATCAATGAAAGACAACAGTCGCTGTATGTCTACCAAAGACGGACAAGCTGCTTACCCACTTCTTTTATTTCCTCTAAAACAGGGGTTTCCTCCGCTTTGATTTTCATCTTCGAGAAAAATACTATTACCCGCCTTTTTTCTATTGTCGCGAATTGCCAACAATGTCGCTACGACATGTTTGCAGATTTCTCCATCATACGGACAATCACAGTACCAGGATTCTATCTCGTTTCCATCCATAGATATCTCCACATTATAATCGTCTGTTCCTTCTACAGTCGCAGTCCATTCACCGGGTGAGATTTCTTCCAATTCGGAAACAGCGTCTATTTCATAATACTCTTCCCCACGCATCCATATTTTATAGGGAACAAAGTTTCAAAATTATCCAATGTAATCATGTACAATACTTCGGTATTTTTTATCGGTTCGAGTGTCCCATTGTCAAAGAACGCTCATAGCATTCTGCATTCTCCAACAAACAGGTTTTGTTATTGATAGACTGTTCCATCAAAACAGCCACAGATTACCCGGATTCGCACAGGTCAATCTTAAGTTTTCAGCTTAAACACCCGTGTGAGCCAAGTAACCTGTGGTAAAGACTTGTGATGCATTCATACCCACAAAGTCAAATTCATTACAGACTGTTCTTAGTCAAAACATTACAATTAAATTTGTTCAATATCTCCACACATCTCTCCACATTAGACGGACGGATAACCACATGTGCCGTATCTCCCTGAGCAAAAGCATACATATATTCAATAAAGATATTCTCTGCTGCCAGATAGTCCAAAACTTAGCCAAAGAACCAGCACATTCGGGCAACTGATACATACCACATCGGTCAGCATCACGGCAAAATTCTCGCACGAAGTACTTCCACCGCTTTTTCCACATCCGATACAATCAAACGAAGAATACCAAAATCAGTAGATTCCGCCATGCTGAACGCATGCATATTGATATCATACTTTGCCAATGTCTTGGTTACGTCATTTATCCTTCCGGTCTTGTTTTCCAGAAAAACAGATAATTGCTTAATTGTCATATTGCGTACTTTTTCATTTTAAAATTCGGTTGTCTATCACACGTTTACTCTTGCCTTCACTACGGGCAATACTGTTAGGCTCCATCAGCTTCACTTCAGCACTGATAGAAAGAACGCTCTTCAATTTGTCACTCAGCGCTTTCTTCATAGCCAGCATACGTCCCATATCGTCCGAGAAGAAGTCTTTGCGGACTTCCACTTGTACCTGCAAAGAGTCAAGATTATTCTTCCTATCCACCACCAGCATATACTGAGGTTCAAACTGCGGCATATCCAGAATAACACTTTCCACCTGAGACGGGAATACATTGATGCCACGGATAATAAGCATATCGTCACTACGGCCTACAATACCCGACATACGAATATTGGTTCTTCCACACGGACATTCACCCTCCATCAGGGAAGTCAAGTCCTTCGTACGATAGCGCAATAACGGCATACCTTCCTTGGTCAGAGTAGTAAACACCAATTCTCCCACTTCTCCATTCGGAAGACGTTCCAGCGTTTCAGGGTTAATGATTTCAGGATAAAAATGATCCTCATTGATATGCGAACCATGTTGTTCCTGGCATTCATAGGAAACACCAGGGCCCATAATTTCACTCAATCCATAAATATTGTAGCCTTTCAAGCCCAGCCGCTCTTCTATTTCCTTACGCATACTCTCCGTCCATGGCTCGGCTCCAAAGGCTCCTATACGGAGGCCGATATCTTTCTTGGTAAGCCCCATACGTTCCACCACTTCTGCTAAATAAAGAGCATAAGAAGGAGTACAGGCAATACCGGTTATACCCAAGTCACGAATCAGACGAACATGCTTTTCCGTATTTCCGGTAGAAGCCGGGATAACAGTCGCCCCCAGATTCTCCACACCATAATGTGCACCCAGCCCACCAGTGAATAACCCATAACCATAACTGACAGAAAAAGTATCATTACGAGTAACCCCATAGGCCGAAAGACAACGCGACATTACTTCGGACCATACGGACAAGTCACGACGTGTATATCCCACAATGGTAGGATTCCCGGTTGTGCCCGAAGAAGCGTGTACACGTACAATTTCCGAAGCAGGAGCAGCCTGAAGTCCATAAGGATAATTATCACGTAAATCCTGTTTGGTAGTAAAAGGAAGTTTTACAATGTCTTCAATAGTCTGAATATCATCCGGAGATAAATCCATCTCCTGCATCTTGTTACGATAAAAAGGGACATTATGATAAACCAGGTTCACCAACTTGTTCAGGCGTTTTCCCTGCAGAGCGCTCATTTCGTCCCGGCTCATGCACTCTTTATTTTTGTTCCAAATCATAATAAATAATTTTTCAATGTGCTAATTAGCCAATGTACTGGTGCACAAACACACCATATGACAATCGGCACATTATCCTATTAGCACATTATTTTCAATGATCTTCATGAAAAGCTCTCATGCGTTCTTCCATCACCGGATAAAGTTCCTCACGCATTCTGGAAGTACAGGCGCGGACACCTTCCTGCTCGCTACCGGTAGTAGAAAGCGAGATGCTGCTTACCCCATAATACAATAACTCCCGGAGCAATTCACCCCCTGTCATATTTCCGTAACCTATGGTAAAGAAGAAACCATCTCCCACCACCTGGGTAGCATCATAGTCATATACGATGTGGAAACCATTGTCGGTAAATATTTTCTTCATGCGTTCCGCACGACGGGCATATTCGCGGGTATCTTCCACAAAATTGATTTTACCTTCGGTAGACAGACGGAGCATCTCAGCGTATGCATACTGAGTGGAAGCCGTACATCCCGAAGTAATCATATAAAGGATGGAAGCAATCAGTGTAGGACCGAATACCCCTGCATCTTTATACCGTTCTGCTAATGCAGGGAACTGGCGGTCGAACAGTTTGTCGCTGATACATGTCAATGCCATACGCTGTCCGGCATAACTGAATATCTTGGAAGAAGAAAGCATCAGGATATAATTATCCGTATATCTTGCCACAGTAGGCGGATAGGGCGGTTCGAAAGGATGTCCCATATCCCGACGGAAATCCATGCAGAAATAAGCGAGGTCTTCCATGACAATCACATCGTATTGGGTTGCCAGTTCGCCGATTATCTGCAACTCCTCCTCTTCCAGACAAATCCATGCCGGATTATTCGGATTAGAATAGATAATCGTTGCTATATCGCCTTTACTCAGGAAACTTTCCAATTTCTCACGCAAGGCCTGTCCACGATAATGATAGATATCAAATTCTTCCCACTCCACGCCGATAATGCGAAGCTGGGATTTCTGAATAGGAAATCGGGATCAATGAACAATACCTTGTCTTTCCCCGGAATACGCTGCGTACAGGCTATGAACGAGCCGAATGAACCCGCCACCGACCCGGTGGTAGGCACACAAGCGCGCGGAGAGATTTCCAGATTCAAGAAAGCTTTTACAAAACGGGAAGCCTCCTTTTTCAACTCGGGCACTCCTGCGGCAGCCGGATATTGCGATCCGACTCCCCTGTCTAAAGCGGCTTTCTCCGCTTCAATCCCTATCTGATTGGCTGCAAGGCCGGGAGATCCCTGATCCATACGGATAAAAGGAATCCCCGTTTCCTTTTCCAGATACTGGGCTACCAGCAGCACATCACCGATAGTAGCCTGTGCAAGATTGGCGATGTGCAGTTCCTTCACCGCTTTCTCCACTAATTCTTCACTAAATATCTTCATGCATTACCAGTTCTTTACCGCATTCAAGCCTATATCAAAAGCCTTCTGATTCATTTCAACAATCTTCTCACCTTTTGTGGCAAACACACGCCCTATGCTTTCACGCAACTGTTCCGGTGATACGATCTCAATATACTTCGCAGCCATGCCCAGCAGAATCACATTCGCGCATTTAGGCATACTGTTTTCTTTTGCCATATCCTCTATTTCCAACTTCACCACATGCGGAAGACTTTCCAAAGTTCTCATCAGATCCACTTCTTCAGGATAGTCGGGAATGTTCTTGAAAGGATTAGCAGACGTAATCACCCAACCTTCTTCCTGCAAATAAGGCAGATAACGCAACGCCTCCATCGGTTCCATGGAAATAATCAGATCCGCCTCACCCTGAGCGATCAGATCCGAATAAATCGTTTCGTCGGATAGACGCAGATTGGACTGTACATCTCCTCCGCGCTGGCTCATACCGTGTACCTCAGCCTGCTTCAAATTGATGCCTTCTGCCGTAGCAGCTTCTCCTATAATAGTAGCGATAGTCAGGATACCCTGTCCTCCTACGCCCGAAAGTATGATATCTTTTCTCATGCCTTATCTGCTTTTTTCTGTCTTAGTTTACGATTCAATGTCTGGATACATTCTCTGCGCGGAATAATGACAGACACCCCTTTATATTCTATTTCCTCACGAATGGTACGGGTGATTTCTTCCATATTCTTTGGTAATGGAACCACCACACGCACATGTTCGGGTTCTACCCCTAATCCCAGGCAGATCGCCTCGAATTTGTTCGTACCGGCAGAGTCCTGTCCACCGGTCATGGCAGTAGTCAGGTTATCCGAAATCACCACAGTGATATTGGCATGGTCATTGACCGCATCCAGCAGACCGGTCATACCGGAATGAGTGAATGTAGAGTCACCGATAACCGCAATGGCCGGAAATACTCCCGCATCGGAAGCACCTTTGGCCATGGTTATGGAAGCACCCATATCCACACAACTGTCAATAGCACGGAACGGGGGCAACGCACCTAATGTATAGCAACCGATATCACCGAAAATGCGTGCATCCGGATATTCCGCAGCCACCTTGTTCAATGCATCATACACATCCCGATGACCACATCCCTGACACAATGCAGGCGGACGCGGCATCACCACCTGAGGTTTACCAAACGGACGTTTGATTCCCCATCCGATTGCCTCGCCCACATTATCCGGAGTCAGTTCACCGGTACGTGGCAAAGTTTCGGTCAGGCGTCCCTTGATCTCATAGTCTGAGGAAAGAATCGCTTTTACCTGCTCTTCCACAAACGGCTGGCCATCTTCCACTACCAAAACATATCCGCAACGGTCTGCCATCGTCCTGATTTCTTCAGCCGGCAACGGATACTGCGAAACTTTCAATACCGGAATATGGCAACTGTCCGTATCCGCCTCCTTCACATAATTATAACCGATACCACAGGCTATCACTCCGAATTCATAATCATATTCGGGATTCACCCCTTCCAGATAATTATAAGGAGATTTGGAGGAAACTTCTTCCAGCTTCTCCTGCTTTTTCACTAAATCCAGATATTGTTTACGCGCATTACCCGGCAGCAATACCCAGTGGGCACGTTCATGATCAGGATTCAACTGATTTTCCTCACGGATATCGGCTATTTCCACACCGGCACGCGAATGTGCCAGACGGGTAACCACACGCATCAGCACCGGCAACTTCAGTTTTTCCGATAGTGTATATGCGTAATCCATCATATCGTATGCTTCTTGTTGGGAAGACGGTTCCAGCATGGGAATCATAGCAAATTTTCCATAAAAGCGTGAATCCTGTTCGTTCTGTGACGAATGCATGGAAGGATCATCGGCAGCCAGCACCACCAGCCCACCGTTCACGCCGGTTATGGCAGAATTGACAAACGCATCGGCAGCCACATTCATACCTACATGTTTCATACATACCAAAGCACGCTTTCCCGCGTATGACATACCCAGCGCAGCCTCCATGGCCGTTTTTCATTGGTACACCAAGTGCTGTGCAGTTTTCTTTCCTTTGCTAAAGGATTATTCTGGATAAACTCCGTGATTTCAGTGGACGGTGTACCCGGATAGGCATATACACCTGATATGCCGGCATGTATCGCTCCGAGGCAATTGCCTCATCGCCCAACAATAATTTCTTTTCAGCCATCATCTATTATTTTATTAATTGTTTTATATCAATGTAAAGGGGTCGGCATCATCCAGTACCGGAAATTTCTTCCGGAAAGCCTGCAATGCTCCATATCTATATCAGCCGACACCGCGCTTTCCCTGCTCCACGGACATTCGGCTATCGTCTTTCCGTAGGGATCGATGATGCGCTGCCACCCGAATATTCACAGGCAGGATCAACTCCCATGCGGTTCACTCCGGCTACATAACACTGATTTTCAATAGCCCGCGCACGGAGCAGCGCGCTCCAGGCATCCACACGGGGAGTAGGCCAGCTTGCCACATAAAGTATCATGTCATAATCACCCAGGTTACGTGCCAAACAGGGAAGCGAAGGTCATAACATACTTCCAACAGGATACGTACCCCACGGAAGTTCACCACCACACGCTCCGTACCGGCGGTGAAACGCTTGTGTTCGCCCCCAAAGGTAAACAAATGCTTCTTATCATAATGCTGCACGGCTCATCCGGATGGACAAAGTAAAAACGATTATAATAATTTCCATTCTCACATACCGCCACACTGCCTGCAATAGCACAATTCCGCTCGGCTGCCTTACGCTTCATCCAGTGAAGTGTTTCGCTGTCGGCGCTCTCCGCAATTCCTTCGGGTTGCGTACAAAAACCAGTGGAAAACATTTCGGGTAAAACAAACAAATCAGAATCCGGCAGACAGCTTATTGCCTCGTCGGCCCTTGCTACATTAGCCTGTGGATTGGCCCATTCTATATTTCTCTGTAGAATTGTTATTTTCATTGTTTTTCATATTATAAGACCCACAAAGGTAACAAATATAATAAGATAGCAAGCATTTTATTACTAACTATTTCCTTTCACGCCCCTTTTTCTTACATGTTTTCATAAATATTCCCTATTTATTCCTCATAAAAAAAGAGTATTCTCGCTATAAGAATACTCTTTTTATAATCAACCATGTCTAAACAAACAACTTGGCAAGATTGGCAAGAAAACAAAAGGAAAGGAATCTATTGACAGAAAGAAAATAGTTCGGGATTCTTCATAGTTTTATCGTCTTCACCTTACCGGGGATAATAGTCAGTCTCACCGTTCCGTCACCCTCTATCTCCACCTTCTGGTATCTGGCTTCCACTACTACCTTGCCGTCCAGGGCCATCAGTCCCCATTGGTATGCATTTTCCTCAAAGGCGCAATAACCACCGACGGGTGGACAAATGTTCCGGTAATGGGGAGGCACTACGATACGTTCACCCAATTTCAGCCCCCACTTCACCCCCATCCGGAAAGGCTGGACATCCCTTATCTCCTCCAGTCTCCGTTGTCTTTTTTCCTCCGCATTCCGCTGCTGCCGCCGAATGATTTCCTCCGCGCGCCGTCCGGCTTCCTCCTTCAGCCTCTGCACCACAGAATCAAAATCCTCCTCTCCGGTTTTAGGTACATTACAGGTTATATATCGCTTCTTTTTTCCTTTTTCCGCATGATAATAGTTCCCACTCTCGTCCATCACCACGATACTACGGTCCGCCAGGTGACCACAACACCAGTACACCTCCTCGTCATCTCCTTCCAGCAGACAGGCAAAAACATCAAAGACCGTAGACCATACCGAATCCACCAACTTGCAGTTTTTCGGAACACGATAGTCGGGAATCTTCAAGTAGAAACCGTAAAAACAAAGACTATCCTTATGCAACCCCTGCGTAGAGGCATAAGCCTTCCGCGTGCGACTATGGAAGGTTTCCCCCACCTTCAGCAATTCCACGTTGCCATAGTCCTCTCCACCATAAGAAAACACTACCGGCTTCTCCCGGTAAGTCCGGCTTGTTTTCAGGTCGATGTAAGAATCAGTACCGTCATCACCCGTGACGCCAAGGAGCTCCCCTTTCATAAACCTCAACCTCCGGCCGCGGTCTATTATTATCTCCGGCTTTCCGGAGTCATCCACAACGCTCACCCGGCCATCTTCCAAACGAACTGCCGCCCGGTTTCCACAGATATCGAACACTTCCCGATACTGAGGCATCATCGTCATTCTGTTTCCACGTTTCAGCCCCCACAGTCCGCTACGCCGGTCATGGAAAGCTTTTAGAACGGAATGTGCTCTGTTCTGCCTGTTCCTCTTCTAAATAAAACGAGTTCCGGTTCCTGATAACCTCCAGCAACTGTCCATGTGTCATCACGATTTCCAACTCTTCATCCGCTTGTCATTCTCCGAGGACGGACAGGACACGGACAGCCTGTTTTCTGTCCTTACCCGGGACAGGGCGTTGCCCATCATCCGTCCCTCGAACATCGCCTCCCAATCCCGGTCACGGACGGCAGACCGAATATCCGGTGCAGGCCCACATTGTCTATCAGCATACAGGACTCCTTGTCACCAGATTCCTCAGTCCCCGTCCCACCTGTTGCAGATATTTTACCAAGGAAAGTGTGGGACGCGCCAGCTGCACGAACTCCACATCGGGACAGTCAAAACCCTCGGAAAAGATATCCACATTGACCAGCACCCTGGTTCGTCCCTGCTTGAATCCCTCCACCAGTTCCCTCCGCTCCGAAGCAGGAGTCTTGCTGTCGATAGCTACGGCCTCCACCCCGTGCGCACTGTAGCAGGCGGCTATCTGCCGGGCATGAGCTATACTGACAGCATACACAATTCCTTTTTTTCCGTTGGCATACTTCTCGACACTCTCATACAACCGCCGGATGCTGACCTGGCGGTTCAGCACCTCATTCATTTCCTTCACCTGATAATCTCCGTCCGCCCCACGTTTCTTCAATGAATTTATCATCCGCTGCTCCCTGCTGTTCGCACGGATGGACACGTAATCGAAAGCCGACAGCCAACCTTTTCCAATGAATTCCGCAATGCTCCACGAGGTAATCAGCGTATCAAACAAATCGGTGAAGCCTTTACCATTCAATCGACAGGGTGTGGCGGTCATGCCCAGTTTCCTCGCTTCCGGATATCTCTTCCAAAGTTCTTTGTAAGTCTCCGCCAGTGCATGATGCGCCTCGTCAATGACGATCAGTCCGGGGGATTCCTCCATATTCTTCCAGTTACGTGACAGCCACTGGATGGACAGCACCTTCACCGTTCCGGATTCTTTTCCCATTCCATACCTGGCCACGGTTTCCTCTATCTGTTGCACCAGCTCCCTGCGGTGCGCCACTATCCAGACACAGGTACCGGAACGGTGGAGGAATTCCCTCACCACCGCCGCCAGCAGATGAGTCTTTCCTGTGCCTGTAGGCATTTGCACCATGACACTCTGATGAAACTCCCACTCCTTAAAGAGCCGGGACTTCATTTCCTGCTGGTAGTCACGAAGACTGTTGTTTTTGCAATACATAGGCGGATGCCGGTCGCCACCGACAACAAAAAAAGGAAGAGGGCATGTCAAAACTAAAATAGTCTATCATTTTGTCATCCTAAGGGAACGCTAGTGAAGGATCTGTTTGCAATCACTTGATGTATACAGATTCTTCGCTTTGGCTCAAAATGACAAGCTAATTAATAGCACTATCGGAGTTTTGACACACTCTCATAAGTTTTTTTCAACTAAAATATCAATAGAGATGCGTTATTATGACCTTAAACGCAAAGAAAGAGATTACAGTATTATCGTAAATACTGTTCTTCTAACCAATTATATCTAATCTATTTAACTGATATACAGTTGTCGCATTTCTCACTATACTTCTTCCATCCGCATCAAATCCCAACCCGAGAATTGCATCACAATCTTGTGCATCTGCGTGCCTTGGCGCAACGCCTCCACTCTTGGCGCACGAGCATAGCTGTCTATCTGCTCCACAGCTTGTTGCCATTGCTCCGCAGCCTTTGCCTCGAAATCTTTCTTCGGCAGATATTTCAGTTCCACTATGTAGCTGTGCTTGGACTGATAGTGTGTCAGGTTGGGCAACAGGAAGAAATCACAGTAGCGTGGCTCAATTCCAATTCAGGGGCGGTGATGTAATAATCGTTCAGGCTCAGATAAGCCATAAAGAAGCCCTGGATGCTGCGCTCGCCTCGATGGAGTCACGCACAGAGGACAGGTTTTTATAAGCATCAGCGATGTATTGCAACGCTTCCCGCCACTGACCGTCGAAGGACATCCGGGTGAACAGAGTCAATAAGGAAGATATTCGTATTCCACTGTACTCGTTATAGCCTTCCAGCAGATATTCATAATATTGTTTGCGCACATTGTTGTTCGGAATGCACAGAATCAGCTGCGAACCATACGTACCCTTTATAGTCAGCATACCATAATAGAACAGCAGACTGGGGAAAATATTAGGATTGGTCAGGTCTTTGGCAGGGAAGGACTCTTCCACTTCGGTTATGATCTGCCCCTCTTCAACAATACGACGGATAACACCTCGGCGGTCACCGTCCAGGCGGTCCAGTTGAAGCAGTTTTTTCAGCTTGTTGTAATCGGTTTTCGTATTGGGGTCAACCATACGCTCGGGCGAATGGCCGCTATCCATGTATTGGCGAATGTAATAGAGTACCATATCGCAATTGAACACACGGGCTTCCTGCTTCAGGCACTCCTTGGCAAAACAATAATTGTCATACCACGGTTTCATTTCCGTCAGCATCGCCTCCACGTAACTTTCAGCAGGCAGCATACCCACTTCTTTATAGTAAAGGAGCATGGCACGCACATCCTCGGTGCTGAAGCCCAGCATCTTGTCGAACTTGGGGTTCATGGACAAGTGCCAGCCGATATTGAAGCCGCTGGTCAGGTCGTCCAGTGTCACGGGACTTACGCCTGTCATGAAGATACGCTCGAACATGCCCTTGAACTTCTTGAACACATCGCGGTAGAAGCCGCTGGCATGGGTGATGGCATGGTAAACCTCCTCGCCTTTCTCGTTAAGCACGATGTTGGTAAAGTTGTCGTATTCGTCAATGATGAGATAAAGAGGAATGCGCAGCCTTACTGCACTGTTGCGTATCAGGTCCAGTTTGTCGGCCATCTGCCGGGTCTCGAAGAACGCTTTCACTGTTTCCTCAGGATAGTCATCCCGATAAGTGTGCATGAAGTCGTCCAGCATCAAACTGCAATAATCATTAAAACGAGCCGAAAGCTGTTCAATGTCTCCTCCCACCCGTGAAAAGTCCAGATAAAGCATCTGATACCGTCCCCGGAGCGATGTGGGATGTTCATGAACCCAAAGCCCACCGAACAGGGAGTCGAAACGGTCTGTCATTGCCTTGTCATAGTAAGCTTGCAGCATACTGATGAACAAGCTCTTGCCGAACCGACGAGGACGGATATAAAACAGGTTGTCCGGCTGCTGCTCCAGCAAAGACAAATACATCGTCTTGTCTACATAATACAGATTCCTTTCTCTCACCGTCACAAAGTCGGACACACCGTAGGGCACTTGCTTTATCTCTTCCATTGCTTCATTTCACGTTTATACAGCAACATTGCTTGTTACAAAGTTATATACAATTCCAATCAGGCAAAGGTTGCGGACGAATTATCTTCAGATTGCCTGTTGTAGCAAGTTGAAAGTTCTTTTTATTAAAACCGATAATCGCATAGCGACAGAGGAATCCGGTATTTCTTCAGTTTATCTATTTTTACTATTGTCCCTATTTTCTTTGTCGGCAGGTAATAGCAGAACAGAGGATTTCCGGCTGTTTGCCCATAACCTATCAGTACTTTATCCACCTTTTGTCTTAAAGAAACAGCAGCGTCATCCAATCGGCATTCTTCTTCGCGCGTTTGTGGAAGCCATAGACACAACAGTTTCAGTTCCTTACCATCCGAAGTCTGAATGACAAGAGTTTGTTTTTGTTGCAACTCACAATGAAGCACAGCACGGTTGTGGCTAATAAACTTGCAAGCCATACCGGCAAATGTTTCATTATCTTGCGCTGATAAAAAAGAAATAAAAAGAAAAGAGAACAAAAAGAAAAGTTGAATTTTATGTAACATATTATTACGTGTTTATTTCAGGTGTACTTTGAACACGATACCGCCAGAGAAGTATTTGCAGCGATTCAGTTCTACTATGGCATTAATGTAGTCTTTCCAAAAGCTGTATTCCATACCTACATTCACTTGATATTTCGGACCATTGGGATTGAATGTCAAGTTCTCTTTCACGTCTGTATAACCGGGAACGACCTCAGCCATTAAATTGACTCCATTAACAGCTTTTCGTGCCCATGAGCCATTTTCTTTCAAATGAAATCGGAAGTTCGCACCCATAGCAGGATTATTCAATTTATCATCGAAACGGTTACTATATATCCACGAAATGTGCGCACCTAACGTACCTATATTATCAAAATAGACATGTTTGGTTATTGCCAGATAATAACGATTCCAAAAGCCATTACCATAGTCTTGTTCCTGCTGATTGGATAAGGAACCGCCATTCGCCGAATCACCTATCGCGTCATTGGCCCTATCACCACTTGAGGTGTCCATGATTTCCACCAACCTTCCTTCCACACCCGCAGGCGAAAATGAAAAGAACGGTCCTGGTTGGTGAACTTGCCATACGTAGACGGAACCCAATAGCCGGAGTTATTGCCATAATCCGTAGGAACTGCCTTATGACCAGTACACAGATATCCGGCTTCCAGCCAGGGAAAAATAGTTATATTGATATAATAGTTCCATGTATCATACCACCAACGGGGTACTGTGGCATGATGATTCAGCCAGTTGCCACCTGCCATAAAAGTCTTGTCACGCTGCATGTCGGCAGTAGGAAGATTCATCAATCCTGTCGTGCCATAATTTATTTGGGCCGTTACTGTTTGTACTATAAACAGAAACAGACTGATAAAACAATGTTTTATTACCCTCATGCACCTCATTCTTCGAATTTGTTTTTTAACCGATACCGCTTCCATTTCTTCTTCTCCTCATGTCGCATTATCATCAGCATCAATTTTACGTCCATCAATAGAAAATAAGTGCCACCCACCATCATCAGCAGCCACCAACCGTATTCCTGCCAGACAGGCGTCTCGTTTACCACATAGTATACTCCTGCCACTCCCAGCCAGAACAGCAGGGTAAACACCAGCATACGTTTCCATATCAGTTTTACTGCAAAATGATAAAGGCGGAAAGAAGGAACAATCATATTTGGGAAATATTGCGTTGTGAAATTAACTTGCTGATATAAAGATTCATCAGTGCCCATACGGCCACATCACAGAGGAACAGCACCGTATTGTTCAGGTAGCTGACCAAAAACACATTGGAAGCACAAAACAAAAACGAAATGCATAGAATGGAAATCATCGCTTTACGCGGTGTGAATCCCATGGCAAGAAACTTGTGATGAATATGTGTCTTATCCGGCATAAAGGGGTCTTTACCACGACGTACACGGCCTAGGACCACCCTTACCACATCCAGGCAGGGAACTAACAATACACTGAAAGATATCAATATGGCACCTTCATAATTAATACCCGCTTCATACGTATTCATAGTGTATTGCACTGCCAGGAAACTTAATATATAGCCCAAGGTAAGACTTCCTGTATCTCCCATAAAGATTTTCCGTCCTCTATCCGCATTTCCAAATACATTATAAAAAAGAACGGCAGCAACACTCCCACGGTAGTAAAAGCCAGCAATGCACTCATCCATCTGTCATCAATGACAGCCAGTGTGCCAAAGACGGACAATGCCACCATACTCAGTCCCGATGCCAGACCGTCAATGCCGTCTATCAGGTTGATGGCATTGGTAATAAAAATCACCAGCACCAAGGTAAGAGGAATACCGATGAAAGCGGAAACGGCATGGATACCGAACAGCCCGTAAAAATCATTGATATAAAGCCCCGCCAACGGAAACATGAAGGCTGCAATCAATTGCACTATAAATTTCTGACGATAGCGAACCCCTATCAAATCATCCGCAATTCCCACAATATACAGCAATGTCAACCCTGTACACATAAACAGTATCTGTACCCAATGTTGGCCTGTATCCACTAAGGAGACCCATCCTGTCATATAACAGATTCCTATCAAGAAAGTTACAGTAAACAAGATGGCCGGGAAAAAGGACACTCCACCCAGCCGGGATACCGGTTTTTTGTGCACCTTCCGTGCGTCCGGAGTATCAAACAGACGTTTACGAAGGGAAATGATTAAAATACGGGGAATGATGATACGGGCAAGGGCTACGGCTATGAAAAAGCCACAGAAGACCACAATAAAGTTTAGCATAATGTGTTAGTTTAAAATGCCTATAATGAAATGAGTGCTCAAATAAGAGCATAGCTATTTGTAAAGCACTCTCAAGAGTGCCTTACAAAAAAGGAGCAATAAAATTCGTTTGGGATAATTGATTTTCGGGATTATTCAGTCATCTCCCGTTATATATATTTACAAAGAAGTGGAAATCGTTGCAGTTCTTTTTAATATGCCGCATTCATTATCATAATACAGCAGCAATTTTTCTTACTTTGGCAAGTCGCTCTGCAAAAGACTTGTCTCGTTTAGTTACCAGCATGTCATAATCAGCCTGCAGCCTCAAGAGTAAATAAGCAGGAATGTTCAAAGCCTTTTCACACAAGAGGGCAAACTTGGTATTTACGGAACGTTTCCCTCTCACGCAAAGAGAGCCAATTTCTTCGGAATCCGCAAATAAGTTGATTGTTTTTATACTTACATTATATTTCAGCTGCCTATCACCTCCTCATAATGCTTCAGCACAATATCCATGCTGAATTCTTTCTGCATTTTTCTCTTCCTTTCTTTCCCATTTCCATACGCTGTTCGGGAGTCATCCGGATGATTAATTCCATGCAATGCGCCAAATCTTCTGCATCTTTCAGTTTACAAAGGAAACCATTGACACCATCGTCTATCACTTCCTTACAACCCACTCCATTGGTCGCAACCAATGGCCGTCCGCTGGCAGCACCCTCCATCAGCGTAAAAGGAATACCCTCGCGATAGAAAGAAGGAAGCACTACGCATGTGGAATCTTGAATAAAAGGACGTACATCTGTTGTTACACCCAAATAATCCACAACACCTTCCTTTACCCATTCATCCATTTGTTCTTTCGCTATAGCTTGGGGATTATCCACTCCGAGAAAGCCCAATAGCTTAAACCGCACATCAGAGTATTTTTGTTTCAGCAGTCTTGCCGCATCCACATACCCCCCCACTCCTTTGTCCCACAACATACGGGCAACAAGAAGAAAAGAAATTTCTTCAGGTTCTTCCACTACCGCGAAATGGCTGAGGTCTATCCCCTCACCCGGAAGGATATGCACCTGGGCTGGTTGAATTATCCGACCAGACACGAACGACTCCGCATCATCCTTATTCAGAAACCAGACGCTAGGCGAATTTCTAAAGGCAAATTTATAGAGTCTTTTGGCAATCTTGCTTATCAGATTATCCACTAGAAAAGTATAACCCAATCCGGTAGTAACAGGAGTATAGGAAATGCCTAATGAAGCGGCTGCCATACTGCCATATATATTAGGCTTAATGGTATAAAAAAAACAATAGTCAGGCTTTTCTTTAATCATAATCTGACGATAATGATAACACGTACACAAGTCTTTCAGTGGGTTATTGCCTTTAGCTTCAATATCAATTGGCAAAACCTTACATCCCAACGCTTTCAATTGCTGCTGGTAAGTTTCATCAAAAGGAGATACTACTACTACTTCATGGCCTTGCTTTAGAAAGTGCTCAAAAACAAGGCGACGAAAATTGTACATACTCCATGCTGTATTGCCAGAGAAAAGTATTTTCATAAAAACGATTATATTAATTTATTCCTGTTTCATATCGGGATGAAGCATCTGCCACATCTTTCCATCACCTTCACCTGCGGCTACTATCACTTCATGATTTTCAGAGAGTTTGTTTGACAGATTTATGACTACGGTCTGAGCACCGCCTAACTCGGAGAGAGTGATTATTTGGAGGATTCGCATGATTGAATTATTTCTTAAAGTTCAGATTATCCAATAATATAGCCGCTGATTTATCCCAACTTAAAACATTCTGAGCGTAAATCCGGGCATCAGCACCCATATCCAATATTTTAGATGGATTATTATAGAGTTCACATATTGCATCTGACAAAGCTTTTGGATTATTTGGAGGAATTATCAAGCCACAACCATCCGGAACTTGCTCTTTTAAGCCACCCACATTGGTTACAACCACAGGTTCCCTAATGCAAAAGCAAGAGGAATCACTCCTGACTGTGAAGCTTCAATATAGG
>ENA-OQJH01000649-OQJH01000649.1-human-gut-metagenome-genome-assembly--contig:-NODE-649-length-17733-cov-3.886970_pt1 | contig 17733 bp, 21 predicted proteins | sample MGYA00242597_ERZ504763 | MGnify/ENA primary metagenome ERZ504763 (study PRJEB26092, sample SAMD00036359) | human gut metagenome | host: Homo sapiens | study: EMG produced TPA metagenomics assembly of... | reverse complement strand
TGTTGTTAGAAATCGGCTCATACTTTCAACATTTTCGTTTATTTCGCTTGTAGCAGTTGTTGTGGACAAGTTGCCGTACAATCGAACCACCAACAGATATTTCGTTGACGTTCCATGCTTTTGTACAGTCTATTTCCTTGCCACATAACGGACAAATCCGGTTCTGCTTGTTCCATAAATATAAGAGAGACTTACGTCCTTTGAGAGATTCCAGCATTTGTTGCTCCTTACGCTGAGAGAAATAATCATCGTATTCCGGGTCAAAAGGATTTGCCTCTCCCTTGACTTGCTTGTACGGAGTATAATGTATATCCGACAATCTTTTAAGGGTCAGGTAGTTCACTTTCATACTTTTCGTTTCATATTTCCACGCAAACGTCCATTTGCGTCCCCGAATTTCATGCCAATACCTGTCTGCGACCCAAGACTTGCGTTTCTTAGGGTGACGACGTAAGGCCCATTTCTTCGTGAGATTATAAATGTGGTAGTCGCAACCATGAAAAGCATCGGTCGATGCACCATATCGGTAATAGTTACCCCATCCTGTGATTACAGGATTGAGCATTCGTATCAGCGATTCCTGCTTACACATCTTATGTCCTTTGACTATGTCACTGATTTTTGCCCTAAAGCGTTTCTGTGCGTCTTTGGACGGAGATGTGTATAGCTTTTTGCCGAACTTCCTTACATTGAAACCCAAGAAATCAAATCCGTCATATATGTTCGTAATAGTAGTTTTCTCTTCGGATAAGGTAAGACCTCTTTCTTTGAGAAATTCTATCACTATTGGTTTGACTTCGTTTTCCAATAGTTCCTTATCTCGGCCTGTGATTATAAAGTCGTCAGCATAGCGAATAAGATTTACCTTGTAATGGAATGTCTTGTTGTTACGCCATAGTCTTTTGAATCTTTTAGCCAAGAGCGGCTGAAGCCCGTCAAGTACCATGTTTGCAAGTGTCGGTGATATGATACCTCCTTGTGGCGTACCTCTTCTGTCGGGAATAGTTTTCCGTTGAACACAGCTCCACATTTCAACCATTTTCTGAGTATTGTCTTATCCATAGGGATATTCTCAATGAGCCAGTCGTGGCTGATGTGGTCGAAACAGCCTTTTATATCTCCCTCCAAAATCCATTCGGGAGAATGTTGGCGGTTTAAAACCGTATCAATCTGACGGATTGCGTCCATTGTCCTGCGCTTCTTTCGGAAGCCGTAGGAGAAACGGTCGCCTGTCGTTTCGGCTATCGGTTCCAATGCCATGAGATATAAAGCCTGCATCGCCCTGTCTTTCATGGTCGGTATTCCCAACGGTCGGAGTTTACCGTTCGTTTTCTTGATGTGAACCCTACGGAGTGGCTGCGGATTGTAGCCACGGCGTTTCAGTTCACTGATTGCTTTGTACTTGCGCTTGGGAGAGTCCCAAAGCTGTTTATCTACTCCAGACGTTTTCTTCCCTTTGTTGGAAGTAACCCTCTTTACAGCCAATGCCTTGGCGTAAAAAGAGTGAGTGAGCATCCATTGCAAGGCTTTCACCTTGTTATGTCTGCCTTCTTTCTGAGCCTTTACAATACGCGCTTGAAGCTTTCGGACATAGGCTTCGCACTTGGACCAGTTCATACCGTCCCAAGTCAGATTCCTGTTGTCAGCAGGCGCACACGATGTCTTAGTTTCGTTCATTTGCTTTCCTCCTTTTGAAAGTTCTAAAAGTTATCTTGTAAAGAGTTACCATATACGGAAGTCTGCCCACTTTCGTGTCGGATGATGTTATCCACAATCAGCCCGTGATGTCGATTCAATCCGTATCCTCCCCATTACAGGGAGGCGTTCGCTTTCTCCGTTATCTCATACCTGCACCCCTTTCGGCTTGCCTTGCGGTTCGCTTACTCGCGTTGTTACGAGAGAGATACAGGCTTGCCCTGTTCCACGTAATTGACAAAAGGATAGTTTAGGTTCTGTCAAGTCCACCGGCAGTGCCATGTCCGTGTAACCCCAACATGGGCAGGGGTTATCCGACTGCTTACCTTTTGGTGAGAGCTAAAGTATCTTCCGCTCCTTCAAACCTCACGATGGCTAAAGACAGTTCACTTATGTTAACCATGCTATCCAGCCTCGCCACTCGGCAGTATGATACTAACCGCCCTTGACGTTCCCTCACGGTTCAGTCTTGTCCTTTCGGAGAGTGTACTTTGTCCTATAAGCTTGGCACAACCCATCACTGGAGATGCACCTTATAGTAGGCTACCGCTGACGGAACAGCGGGTTAAATCATGCAACTAATATCACTGTTTAACAATCAATTACGCGACTTTACAGGTCACACCCAGGTCTTGTTCAAATTGAGCATAATCGTGTAGGCAGATTCGTAGGCATCCGAGATGTCCGCCATGAATTTCGGGTTGATGGGATTGCACCTGTGCGAACGTCGCGGATCATCGAAATTGATGACATAAAATTCCGGCTTCACTTTGTAATTCTGAGTGTGTTTAAGTAGATGGTTATAAGCAATTTCGGACAAATCTGGAAACTTATAATCGTAAATATACATGGCGAAGGATTTTTCAATCTGCTGTTTTATGTAGTTGTTTACCACTGCGTAGCTCTTACCCGAGCCGGGAGTTCCAAGCACGATGGACGCACGAAAAACATTTACAACATTAATCCATCCGTTCCATTCCCTGCCTTGATAGACGAACTTTGTCGGCAGGTTGACGGAATACTCGTTCTCCATGAGCCGTGTCTCCTGCATGAAACTCTCGTTGGCGGTATTGAATACATCTTCCATGAGGTTGTGTTTCAGCATCCGGCTTATCCACACGCCGGACATCAACAACAGGATATACCCGGCTGTAAGTGTTGCCGTGTACAAGGTGGCATTGACCATCGGACTGAACGGCAGGTCGAGCATCCACCAGTTCATGAAAAACAGCACCAATCCGGCAAGGAAAGAGGCATATATTTTCTGCCATGTCATCTTCTGATTCTTTACGCCTTTTGTTCCCAAACACGAGAGGGCAAGGAATATGACGGCAAATACTTTTGTGATGAGCAGGTTGCTGAAAAGCCCCGCTGTCCTCTGGAAATTCAGGAGTATCCTGTCGACTACCCCGATATTGATACCCATATCCACGAATGAACGGTAGCAGTACCAATAGACGTGGATGACAATAAACACGATGGATATGCACGCATGAACTCCATGACCTTGGCCAGTCCCCTCAAATCATCTTCTTGTTGCATAATGAATATAGTTTTAATGGTTTATAAAATCTGTAATCAGGATATTCCGCGGGAACGGCGTTTCTTTTTCTTCTTGCGTTGCAGCCTGCGGGCAAGCGCCTCTTCCTGCGGGTCGGGACCGTTGGCGTCAATGCCGAAGATTCCGAAAGCCTGTTCGATGGAGCTTTCCATTTCGGAGGAGAAAACGCCTTGCCGATTAAGAGCAGGCATTGGCATATCCAAGTCAGGCATATTGGTCGGACTGTTAAACAGCCGCTCAAAAGCGTTTGCCGAAAACTCTTTTCCAAGTCGGGAACCGTTATATACCTCACGGTTCTTATGGTCGATGAAGTTGCGCCATAGATACGTCCTTCATCATTTTCACGGAATACCACATCAATACCTTTCCCGGCGAGCAAACGGGTGAACTCCTCCTTGTTTCCACGGCATCCGTGCATGGCAAGCGCCACTTCGTTCCGTATCTTCGGTTGCCATTTCTTGTTCTTGTATTCACGGGCGTTGTACCCGATACGCTTTTCCAATCCCTCGTAGCCGTAGCGTTTTTCGATAAGAGAAGATTTGACGGGCGTACATATCGGCTTGCCACTATCATCGGTCATCGTATAGACAATTCCATTATAGGGTGTTCCTTCAAATTCGCCTTTTACTTGTTTCGCCTCGATATTGAAACAGGAGAGCAAGGCGCTGTACTCGCCGAAAGACTGGAAACGATAAGTGGAGAATACACTCTTGACGATATTGGAAACCTGCCGCTTCACATCACCATTTTGGTAGTCAGCCTTTTTCAGATACGGCTCCAATAGTTCCTTGCGCTTGTCATCCACCTGTTTCAACCCGAATTTCTTTTCCAGTTCCCGGCAGGCTTTCATCGAGCGGTTCCACTCGTAGGCGTCGTCTATCTTTTCACCTTTTTCGTTCACGCAGGTGGAAACGATATGGATATGCCTCCGGTCTATGTCCTCGTGCATATATACAATGTAAGGCTGGTTGCCATAGCCCATTCGCTGCATATACTCCCTGGCCAGTTCCGTGAATTGCAAATCCGTGAGCCGGTCGTCCAAAGAAGGGTTCAACGATATATGCAGGACTGGCTTTTCTGTATTCTTGTTGGCAAGCAGGTAGTTGTCAAACGCCCACAGGGTCTGTTGCATGACACGCTCCGTGTTCCCCGACACATTGGCAATCATGCGGTTCCCGTAAATGATGCGGGCTGTATTGTCGTTCACTTTCTGCTGGTTGTAGATGATTGCACCGTAGAGCGAAGCACCTCTGTTGATTTTAGCCACCATTTTCCTCCTCCTTCCGTTGTTTTATCAGATAGTTTTCTTCAAACTCACGGGTCAGCATGATAATCCGCTTGCTCAGCAACACTAAGTCTATTGTTGCTTTTTCCAGATTACGGAGCAGGACGAAAGCCCGTTTCTCCCCGAAATTTGTCTTTACGGCTTTCACCGTCTGGTTGTAGTTGTTGCCGATACTCTGGAATTGGTGGTAGAAATTGGTCAGGCGGATATAATAATCCATCGTCGCTTGTCTATTCTCACCACCTTGATTTCCTTGCCGAAAATCATTGTCTTGATAAACTTGGAGCGTTCTTTCAATCCTGATTTTTGGAATTGAATATCAAACGTCCGTTCTCTTCCGAGTTCAACCGTACCACATAACGATGCACGGCAGGGTCGGATTTTGGTTTCCTGCCTGCGCTTTTTCTTGAGTTTTTCTTCTTGTTTTCTTCCATACGCATTGATATTTTCAGTTTCTAATCTTCCGGCCCCGGATTCACGACTTTGGAGTGAATCTCCCCGAGCCGTCAGGCGAGTGCAAGTTGTTTTGAGTGCCCGAATTTATTTCGGGTGCCTCAAAACACAACTTGCTATGTTCGCTTGAACATGAATTTTCCTTCCGTCAAATTGTGTTTGACCCTCCGGCCTCATTCTTCGGCTTCGGGAAAGCCCCGCAGCGGTGTCCGTTCCGTTGTCGATGCAAAGTTACGGCGGTATATACTGTTGTGAAATAGCGAGTTATATGTAACGTGATGACAAACGATGACATAGGTCGTCACCTTCCTTGAAACATAGTGCCGGTATGAAAAAATACCCTTTTATTTGCAGCGTGAACGGATGAAACCGCACTTCCGATAATGGTATAATGGTCATATTGTTTGATGCTTCCGTTATCGGTCCGGATAGTGGAAGCAATGTCGGATATGACAGTTATCGGAATGTCATGACCAACAGACCGACCATTAACGGAAGGATGCGATAACGGATAAGTTACCGGTCGGAATAACGGATGAAGCATATCGTGGTCGGTTGGAAGGAAGCGTTCACGGATTGACGGATGAAACAGACATATATTCAATAACCCATTAAAAGAAAAGATTATGAGCAAAGAGCCTTTATTCGTTGCAGTCAGCAACCAAAAGGGAGGGGTCGGGAAATCGGCCTTGACGGTAGTGCTTTCCAGTTACCTCCATTTCGAGAAAAACCTGAACGTGGCAATCATTGATTGTGATTCTCCACAGCACAGCCTCGTGCGCATGAGAGAACGGGATAAAAAAGCCATTGCCAACAGTGCCTATTTTCAACAATTGTTACAGCAGCAATGGAATCGCGTACCAAAGAAAGCTTATCCGATTGTCGGGTCTACTTCGGAAAAGGCAAGGGAAGCCGCGGACGAGCTTGCCGCAAGCGGTGATTATGACCTGATTTTTGTTGACTTGCCCGGAACGGTGGAATCCACCGGGGTGTTCCGTACCATTGTCAATATGGATTATGTCCTGACTCCCACCACTCCCGACCTTATCATCATGCAGAGCACGCTCGCCTTTTCCACAACGGTGCTTGATTATGTCAAGAACACGAAAGATGTGCCGCTCAAGGATATTCTCTTCTTTTGGAACAAGCTGAAAAAACGTACCAACGTGGAAATTTACAAATCCTATGCAGAGGTCATGAGGGAACTGCATCTGACTGTCCTTGACAGCAAACTTCCCGATTTATGCCGCTACGAGAAAGAAATCACCCATGCAAAACGTGATTTTTTCCGCTGTACCCTGCTGCCTCCTCCTCCCAAGCAATTGGAAGGAAGCGGTCTGAAGGAACTGGCGGAGGAGCTTATTGTCAAACTTAAATTGGAACACGCATGACAAAGAAAAAAGTGGAAGTGAATGAGGATATCCTCAAGAATATCATTGTCGGGGATATTCCTGTATTCGGCAGGGAGAAACCATGAACGAGAATACGGAACAACCCGGACAGGAATCCGTACCCGTCAAAAATACAGAACCGGCTCCAGCTACAGAACCGGTTGAGGTACAGTCTGAGAAAACGCCCCTGTAAACCTCGAAAAAAGAAAGAATGAAACGGGTAGCTATAGAGACAAGTATCTGGTAAACATCCCGGCATCCAACCGTTCCCATGTCTATATAAACCGCGAGGTGGCCGAATGTATCAAGCGCATTCTCCCGGTTATCGCCCCGGACATGAGCATATCGGGGTATATAAGCAACATCCTCGTTGACCATATCCAGCAGCATTGGGAGGAAATCAGCGAATTGTACAACAAAGAATATTACAAACCATTAAAACCATTTTAGTCATGACACAGATTATCTTTCACGTTGCGGCCATTGCCTGCATCGTTTACACAGTTTGCAGTTTCGGATTGTTCATTCAAAAAGAATGCGCAAGAACAAAAACACCGGAAAACACGTCCACGTTCCTCCGCCTGAAACTTCCGGAAAAGCGGAACCGGATACTTGGGAAGACACCGCTTATACACCTGCCTTAAAGGATGTCATCGATACGTCTTCAATTCAAATCATTGAAGATTCATCGTATCGCATGACATATCTGATAAATCACCCTATAGGTAATCGAATCCAGGTTTACATAAACAGGGACAGCTATGCTTTCATCAAGCGATTCTTGGCTGTTGTCGCTCCGGAAACATCCATGTCAGGATATGTAAGCAAAATCATTGATGAGCATCTGATGAAATATGAGGATGAGATGTCTAAGTTGTACACGGAGTCCATAAATAAACCCCTGTAGCCATGGAAGCAAAAATTTATTTCACGGTAAAACTCGTGTGTGCGGTTTTCATATTCCGGCATTTGTGGATATTCATCTTCAATCGGGAAATGTATGGAGTATGGGATAAAGTCTACCGCTTGATGCGCATAATCCGTATCAATCTATGGAAATACCGGAAGAAACGTTCGGAACAAAAACGCGTGACGCCAATAAAAAGGCAAGGCGCAGGAAAAAGACCGACACACAAAACAGGCAAACGGCACAGCCGTATTCTTCTGTTACTGAAGATGTAATCGGCAAAACAAAAATTGTCTATCTCGAAGACCCGGAAGTGGCGAGAAAAACTCCGACACGTTCCGAACCTATGGAAAAAGAACCGATAGAGGAAGATGAGGAAATCGGTCCGGATGATGTAATACAGGAAGAAAAAGGTCTCACCCAAGAGGAAAAAGAAGAGTTGATGGCTCCTGTGGATGCTGAACCTGATCCTGATTTTGACACAGCCATGACCTTTGAGGATATAAACAATGTGGCAGAGGTGCTGATGTCTGAAAATCCGGATGAAGAGAAAGCCATACGTGCAGCCACTACCATACATCACAAGATGCACGATACGGTTATACTGTCTTTTCTCACGGACAAGTTGAGTAATCAGGAAAAGGTAAACCGCCTGGTCAGCGAATGTCTGGATGAAACGGGCAGACCGTTAGCAAAACGAAAAGCCGCATCCAAGAAGGTGGAGGCTTTCAACATAGATAAATTCGTTTAATTGTTTCTTTTTGCTGTCATAGTTTTTGAAGGCATGTCGATGTGATATCGGTGTGCCCTTTTTTACTTTTAAAAGATTCCATTAGATAAAATTCGGGTGTTCATTCTTTATTTATAGCAGGCGATTTTGTTGTATAGCATATTATTCACTATATTCGTGGCATGTAAGATAATAAGCATCATAATATAATGCAAAAAATAGAATTGAATAGAATAAGAGTAATACTTGAAGAAAAAGGAATATCCCAAACATGGTTAGCTAATAAGCTCGGGAAAAGCTTTAGTATGGTCAATGCTTATACTTGTAATCGAAGGCAACCTAATTTGGAAACACTTTATCAGATAGCTAATATATTAAACGTAAATGTGAAGGATTTGCTGAACGGCAATGAATAATATCTAAAAGAATGCTTATGAGTAATCCTGCCTACCAAACAGATTTTTCAGCAAAGAGCCATCTTTGGGATACTATTATCAGATTAGATATAGTTTGTATTTGCTTTTACGAGAGAAAGTAAAGGATAATCCGTCTATAAGGTTGGAGGATTTGGATGACATTGTGCTAAATGATATTGATGGGACAAATCTTTATCAAACAAAATTACATATTAATTCTGTTGCTAATTTATCAGAAAGAAGTTCGGATTTTTGGAAAACAATACGTGTTTGGAGTGAAGCGATTTTAAATAATCTTGTAGATGTAGACAATACTATTTTTTACCCTTATCACTACGGCAAAAGCGACCCCAGACTCTTTTATTTCTAAACTAACAATAAATAGTGTTCAAACTCGAATTGGAATATTGGAGAGTATGCAAAATATCTGCAAGGAACAAAATAATCAGACAAATCAAAAAGGGTATTCTGCTTTTCTTAATTTATCTTCCGAACAACAAATCAAATTGATAAATAATATCTATATAATTGATGCTTCTCTTTCAATAGAGGAAACACTAAAAGCAATAAAAGAGGAATTGAAATATTCTGCACCTGTAGGAAAAATAAATTCATTTATTGAGAAAATAGAAGGATGGTGGTTTCAACAATGTATATTATTGTTAACTAGAAAAAAAGATTGTATTTCTAGTAAAGAACTTCAGATGAAGATATCAGATACCAGAGATCTTTTTATGTTAGATAATCTTCCGGATGATTTTCCTGATCCCTTAGCTATCGATGAAAGTGAAATTGTTAATTATGAGGAAAAGATATTTATAAAACAACTAAAATTAATTGCAATAAAAAGCAATAGTTTACGTAATGCAATCAGTGATTTTAGACGAGCTTTTGAGCAACGCTCTAAGTGGTTGCGTGATAATTTAATTGGGATAGATGAATACGATAGATTTGATAAACAATTATATGACTATTGGAATAATATTTTTGCCTTGATGAAAGATGATTGCGATGGGTTAACTGAACAAGAATTAGAAAAAGCAGGTAAAGCTTTTATGAAGAGTATTATATAAAAAAAACTCCAGCGTATAAGATTCGCAACAACTTTCAGCCACAATATTTAACAAGAGGCAGTTGTCATATGTTGGCAGATGAGAAAAGAATAGGTTGGCATCCAAACTTCAAGAAAAATTACAAGAACAATAATGGAGAATTGGGAAGACAGATCGAAGATTGTAGCAAATTTGCTGAATCCAGCATTTTGTGGAGAGATATTACGTAGAGCTATCGTTTCTTATAATGAGAACGAAGAAAACATGTTATTTCCTTTTTCATTGCTTTATTTAATATTACCTATCATATTACATAAAAAACAAGAGATAATATGCCACAACGTTCAAGCACATATTTTCACCATTGGGTAAATGAAAACGAATATCTCTTCATTGATTTTGCGGGTAGAGTTAAGGAACTACTTCCTTACACAAAAGAAAGTCTAATGTTTCTTCTACTACATAATGCAGTTGAAATTTCTGATAATGGAGAAATTCAAGTAAATAAATTCTCAAAAAACTTCCAGTAGGTGAAAATGTTGAAGAAATTAGAACGATATATAAAAAAGCCGAGCTTTTAGGGAAGTGGCTTCGTTTGACAGGTAATGAACAAACTATTTATATGTTCCTAAAAATAAGACCATAATATGCAAATCAAAAATATAATTCTTTATAAAGATGCAGAACATCAGAGAGTCCTTTCTTTTGAATTAGGTAAAGTTAATATCATAACAGGAGAGTCAAAATCTGGTAAACTGCATTAATTAATATAGTTGATTATTGTCTGGGAAGCAGAGAATGTAAAATAGCAGATGGCGTAATACGAGATAATGTTCATTGGTTTGCTATTACTATTGTTTTTGAGGATCAAGAACAATATATTGTAGCTCGACTAAATCCTAATGTAAAAAGTGTAAGCACCATATCTGAAATATTTTTGCTTAAAGTTAATGATGACGAAATACCAGATTTTGCAACCCTTCATAATAACAGTAATATATCTGCATTGAAATTATTTCTCACACGGAAATTAGGCATTGCTGAAAATTTGCAAATTCCAGATAATAATACAAGAGAACCATTAGAAGTTAATTTTGGGCATTCAAGACTATTCTGTTTTCAGCCTCAAACATTAATTGCACAACAAGACTATTTATTTTACAAACAGACAGAGCCATTTGTACCTCAAGCTATAAAAGATTCGCTCCCTTATTTTTTAGGAGCAATTAGAGAAGATTGTCTAAAAATAGAACAAGAAATAACCCAAAAAAAGAAAGAACTGAATCGACTCGTTCGAGAAAAAAATGAAGCGGAGAAGGTTCGTGCAGAAGGGGTTAGTATGGCTTTTTCGTTAATAGAAGAAGCTAGGCAAATTGGTATTTTAGACAAAACTTTTAAACCAGAACAGATTAAAGATGCTCTGAAAACTCTCGATTCTATAAAGGATTGGGAATATCAAGAAAATAAGATAAGTATAGAAGGTGAAAATTCCACACTAAAAAAACTTGTGAATGAAAGGAATGAATATAAAATTGAATTGGGACGTTTAGAAGATACTATTTCTGCTACTAAAACATTTTTAAAGAACAATTTTCAATATTCTAGTGAAGTTGAACAACAAAAAGTTCGTCTCGAAAGTATTGGGCTATTCTCTGATTCTGAAAATAATGAATATATATGCCCATTATGTAATAGCACTTTAAGCGTTCCCATTCCTTCAATTACGGCCATCCAAACTTCTTTATCTAATTTGAAAAAGAGTTTAGAAGAAACTACTAGAGAAAAACCTCGTCTCAATAAGTATTTACAAGAATTAATAAATAAGGCAGATGTTATAAAAGAAAACATACAAAATATAGAAAATGCCATTACTGCCTTATATACAGAACAAGAGAATGCCAGAAGATTGCGCGATTTAAATTTACGTAGAGGTAAGGTTATTGGTAGAATAAGTTTATTTTTAGAAAGTATTGATTTTACAGAAGATAAAAGTATTGATGATAAAATCAATACTTTGAACCAAGATATTGCTCGTTTATCAGATATGATTGATAAAGAGACAAAGGAAGAAAAACTCTTCTCTATTATTAATAAAATAAATCTGCACATGAGCAATTGGGTTAATGACTTAGATGTTGAATATGAAAATGCTCTTATTCGATTTGATTTGGCTAAATTGACTCTTATAGCCGATACTGTTAATAAATCAATTCCATTATCTCAATTAGGAAGTGGAGCAAATTGGGTTAGTTACCATCTACTCATACATTTTGGATTACATGAGCATTTTATTCAATTGAATAGACCTGTTCCTCGATTTCTTATGATAGATCAACCAACTCAAGTATATTTCCCTCCAGAAAAGGATATTCAAAATAATGGACAGATACAAGAAAGTTCTGATGAAATAGCCGTAAAGAAAATGTTTGATTTCATTATCAATAAAACTGATAGTTTGATTCGAAGTTCCAAGTGATAATAACAGATCATGCCTATCTAAATGATGAAAAATTCAAAGCCTGTGTACGAGAAATATGGCGAAATGGAGACAAATTAATCCCTCAAAGTTGGTTGGAACTTTAACCTGAATAGTATCGTAAAATAAATAACAACAGGTAGGTCATGTACCTCTTACACAATGACGCTAACTGGAAAACGGTTAAGTCTGAAAGAAATGGAAGCTAAGAAAATATTGCAAAAAGAGAAAAAGAGGCAACGGAGGAATGGTGTAACCTCTTTTTCGATTCCGCTGAAAAGTAAACAGCATTCACCATGAAGCGAAGTCTGAAAGCCGCCTGGTTTTCAGACTTCGCTTCATATCTTAAAATCACATTTATGCGTTTATCAACTATTTGGTTCTAAACCTATAATAGAAAGTGCTGTAGAGATTCCGGCTAAAAGAGTTGAAGCTGTTTTGCCCCAAATGTTAATTTGGGCTTCATAAGGAACTTCCCAAAACAGAGTCCATCCTTGTCTAATAACTCAAAACAAAATTTGACAAACTCTTTTTGTCTACAAACCGGAGAAGTTGATAAACGAATTTCATTTGAATTTACAGTTCGTCCACCATAGAATAAATTATCTAAAAGAATAAGCAAATCAGGGTCACATTCATTGAGAAACTTAGATCTATTGGATGGCTCATGACTTTTTAAATTATCAATAAAGTCATGAATATTGAATGTTTTTATGGCTTCTTCTTTTGATTCAGTTTTCAATATTGACAAAAAACTATCTATCTGAGGACGATATTTTTCAATCATATCAAGATAGGTATTTAGTTCTTCCAATGATGCCGTTTCTAACATTTGGTTTGACAAATCATAATCAAGTTGTCTAAAAGAAACACACAATTCATTCATTCGTTCCCCAAAATTGACAAAATCGAAACGATATTCATGTTCTTTATTTGCTTTTAAATCCTTTTCAATAGAATAACGCATCATCATTGAATCAGGATCAAATCCATTTATTGATTTTATATAATGCTCCATTGCATTGAGATTTATAGCACTTCCTACGTGTTTTTTCCCTTTATTCAGATGTGGTCGTAAATTGCCCCAAAGATTTTGCAAATCATGTCCTAACGCCAAAAAATCACGCTTGGCAGATCCGTTTGTTCTCCGTATTTGAAAAACAATAACTTTAAGTACGTTTCTATTGAATGTCTATAATTAAAAAATAAAGGATATACCAAAGAATCGACAACAGCAAAATTATTGCTTTCTTTTTCCATTCTCTCAAGCAATATTTTTGCACTTTCCCAATATCCATCTGAAATGGTTAAAAAAGAGAACGCTCCGGCTCCTTCCCAGCCAAAATGTGAGAAAGGCTTTCTTGCAATCAATTCTTCTTGGGTAAGTTCTCGTATGATTATATCTGTTTCATTCATAATTTATAACGATTAATTATATTATTAACTTCATAGCAACTACAAAATTACACATTCTTTGTCACCTAAATCGAAGTTGCCTCTTTTTATTATAGCATATTATAGAGTTTTAATCATCGAATCTATAATTGAATTATACTTACCTTTCATGTTAGTTTGATTCAGCATTGTCTTCATTTGCTTTTTTATTTCTCTGCCCACAATCCTCTTTTTCATCGTGTGGAAAATCCCTGCCGGTGTAACGTGATGACATACGATGACACGCATCGTAAGGTTTGTAAATCAATGAATTAAACACTATATATTCGCTGTCGAATGATTTTTTGTCTCACCAATTAAAATTTTCGACACATGAAAAAGAGATTCTTTTTGGCAGCTTTCATGCTGCTTGCGACAGTCGGGGCTTTCGCCCAGGGTAACGGTATCGGCGGCATTACGGAAGCCACCAACATGGTCACTTCGTATTTCGACCCCGGCACCAAGTTGATTTACGCCATCGGAGCCGTCGTCGGCCTGATCGGGGGCGTGAAGGTCTATTCCAAGTTCTCGTCGGGCGACCCCGACACCTCGAAGACCGCTGCCAGCTGGTTCGGCGCATGTATCTTCCTTATCGTGGCTGCCACCATCTTACGCTCATTCTTCCTGTAACATGGCGAAGTATCCGGTCAACAAGGGGATAGGCCGTAGCCCGGAGTTCAAGGGACTCAAGAGCCAGTACCTGTTCGTCTTCGCGGGCGGCTGCTCGCCCTGTTCGTGGTGTTCGTCATCATGTACATGGCAGGTATCGACCAGTGGGTCTGCATCGGTTTCGGTGTCGTTTCCGCTTCGATGCTTGTCTGGGCAACATTCCGAATGAACGCGAAGTACGGCGAATGGGGGCTTATGAAACTCCACGCGCTGCGCAGCCATCCCCGCTACATCATCAACCGGAGGAAGTTCCTTCGGTTGATTTCTCCAACCTCAAAAAAAGGAAAAGTATGAGAAACGTAATGAAAACAGCGACGCTGGAAAGCAAATTTCCGTTGCTCTCGGTAGAGCACGGGTGTATCGTCAGCAAGGATGCGGACATTACCGTGCCCTACAGGGTGGAACTGCCCGAACTTTTCACGCTCACAAAGGCGGAATACGAGTCTGTCCATTCGACATGGGCGAAAGCGGTCAAGGTGCTGCCGAACTACAGCATCGTGCACAAGCAGGACTTCTTCATCGAGGAAAGCTACCGTCCCGACATTTGCAAGGACGACCTGAGTTTTCTCAGCCGCAGTTTCGAGCGGCATTTCAACGAACGTCCGTATTTGCAGCACACTTGTTACCTGTTCCTGACCAAGACGACCAAGGAGCGTAGTCGCACTACCAGCAGCTTCAACGCCCTCACGCGGAATTTCATCATCCCGAAGGAAATGACGGACAGGGAGACCGTCACCCGTTTCATGGAGAGTTGTGAGCAGTTCGAGCGTATCGTCAACGACAGCGGCCTCCTTCGCATGACACGCCTGACGGATGAGGAAATCACGGGAACGGACACCTCTGCGGGAATCATCGAGAAATACTTCTCGCTCTCGCAGGAGGACACCGCCTGCTTGCAGGACCTGTCACTCGGTGCCGGGGAGATGAAGATAGGCGACAACTACCTCTGCCTGCACACCCTTTCCGACCCGGAAGACCTGCCCTCGAACGTGGCTACCGACTGCCGCTACGAACGGTTGTCTACCGACCGGAGCGACTGCCGTCTCTCCTTCGCCGCGCCGATAGGCATCCTGCTCACGTGCAACCATGTTGTGAACCAGTACCTCTTCATCGACGATTCGGCGGAGAGCCTGCGCAAGTTCGAGCAGACTGCGAGGAACATGCACTCGCTTTCCCGTTACAGCCGTTCCAACCAGATCAACCGCGAATGGATCGAGGAATACCTGAACGAGGCGCACAGCAAGGGGCTGACTTCTATCCGGGCACACTGCAACGTCATGGCATGGAGCGATGACCGGGAGAAACTCAAGCGCATCAAGAACGATGTCGGTAGCCAGCTGGCACTCATGGAGCGAAGCCGCGCCACAACACGGTGGATGTGCCGACGCTGTTTTGGGCGGCGATACCCGGCAATGCCGGTGATTTCCCGTTCGAGGAGAGTTTCCACACCTTCATCGAGCAGGCGTTGTGCCTGTTCATCGGGGAACGTCCTACAAGGATTCGCTATCGCCGTTCGGCATCCGCATGGTGGACCGGCTGACGGGCAAGCCAGTCCATCTGGATATTTCCGACCTGCCGATGAAGAACGGTACAATCACGAATAGGAATAAATTTATACTCGGACCCTCCGGTTCGGGCAAGTCTTTCTTCACCAACCACATGGTGCGCCAATATTATGAACAAGGGACCCACGTGCTTTTGGTGGATACCGGAAATTCCTATCAGGGACTGTGCAACCTTATCCACGCGAGGACACACGGCGAGGACGGCATCTACTTCACCTATAAGGAGGAAGACCCGATTGCTTCAATCCTTTCTACGTGGAGGATGGCGTGTTCGACATTGAGAAGAAGGAATCCATCAAGACGCTTATCCTCACCCTGTGGAAGCGTGATGACGAACCGCCCACGAGAGCCGAAGAGGTGGCGCTTTCCAATGCCGTGAACCTCTTTTTAGCGAATATCCGCAAGGACAAGGACATCAGGCCTTCCTTCAATACCTTCTACGAGTTCATCCGTGACGAGTACCAGGACATTCTGAAGGAGAAGCGCACCCGCGAGAAGGATTTCGATGTATTCAACTTCCTGAACGTGCTTGAACCTTACTACCGGGGCGGCGAGTATGACTACCTTCTGAACAGCGACAAGCAGCTTGATTTACTCGGTAAACGCTTCATTGTCTTTGAGTTGGACAATATCAAGGACAACAAGGTACTGTTCCCGATTGTGACCATCATCATCATGGAAACCTTCATCAACAAGATGAGGAAGTTGAAAGGTGTCCGTAAGATGATATTGCTGGAAGAAGCCTGGAAAGCCATCAGCAAGGAGGGCATGGCGGAATATCTGAAGTATCTCTTTAAGACCGTCAGAAAGTTCTTCGGCGAGGCCGTTGTCGTAACTCAGGAGGTCGAGGACATCATCTCATCGCCGATTGTGAAGGGTACCATCATCAACAACAGCGACTGCAAGATTCTCCTTGACCAAAGGAAATATGTCAACAAGTTCGATGAGATACAGGCGTTGCTCGGTCTGACCGACAAGGAACGTGCGCAGATCCTTTCCATCAACATGGCGAACAATCCCTCCAGAAAGTACAAGGAGGTCTGGATTGGTCTGGGAGGTACACAATCGGCGGTCTATGCCACCGAGGTATCACTTGAAGAGTATTATTGCTACACGACAGAGGAAACGGAAAAATTGGAACTGTTCCGTCTTTCCGAAAAGTTAGGTGGCAATATCGAGCTTGCCATCAAGCAGTTGGCGGAGAACAAACGTGAGAAGAACATCTTATAAACCATCTAAAAATCACAAGTATGTATAGCGATTTGGAATCAGACCAGAGGAAACGCGAGGAAGTCATCTCGTCCCTTTATTGGTCATTGATGCAGAATTGGGACATTCCGAAATCCATTTGTGACCATTACGGATTTACAGAGGATTACCGCTGTTCCATCAACTTGAAGAGTTGGAGCCTGCCGAATACAAGCGGAAAAGAGAAACCGGTGAAGTTCCCGACATCCTGGAAGTGGATGCAAGGCTGACCCGCACAGTCGAAAAGGTCTTTGAGAGTTTGTGTGGTAAACCTCCTGCACCGTATCTCGACAAGATGAACGAGGAACTGGAGAAGTTGGGGCAAATTGCCGCCTTGCCGGATTCCGTCCATGACATCCTCCATATCAGTCCTGCTTTTCTTGTCAAGTACGGCATAGACAAAAATGCCTCTGCCACGGAACGCTCCTGTCAGGCGGAGAAAGCATATCGGGAACTGGATGCCAGGTTTATGAAGATGACAGGACGCGAACCGTATGCCAATGAGCTTTTCGCTTCCCTCAGACAAGGGAAGGAAAGACGCCGGAGGCGAAACGTCCGAAGCAGGTACACAAGCCGATTCTCCGCAACCCACCGTCCAAAGGGCGAAAGATGGGACTTTGACTTTCAACAGAATTTTATTCACCAATTAAAACAGATACATCATGAAAAAGAAAATCCTCATGCTGTGTATGGGCTGTTTCTTCATAAGCCTCACAGCGAAAGCGCAATGGGTCGTGAGCGACCCCGCAATCTTGCCCAGGGTATCATCAATGCCGCCAAGAATATCGTTCACACATCTTCCACCGCGAGCAATATGCTCAACAATTTTCAGGAGACCGTGAAGATTTACA
>ENA-OQJH01000648-OQJH01000648.1-human-gut-metagenome-genome-assembly--contig:-NODE-648-length-17762-cov-4.175447_pt1 | contig 17762 bp, 20 predicted proteins | sample MGYA00242597_ERZ504763 | MGnify/ENA primary metagenome ERZ504763 (study PRJEB26092, sample SAMD00036359) | human gut metagenome | host: Homo sapiens | study: EMG produced TPA metagenomics assembly of... | reverse complement strand
TAGTTCAGTTGTTTCGTGTGGTAACTTAACAATAACGGATTATGGAAAGTAATTCCACTGCTTTTTAATAAAAATAAAACTGCGCCACAGCCTTGGCAGGCCATCGCGCAGCGATTTTGTTCAATCGTTCTTTATTCCACGCACATACCAATATTGCATCTTTTGATAAATCTATATTAATATTGCTCTCTCCTAATTCAAAACTCTTACTATTGTTAAGTTTTTCGCTATTAATTAAATACTCTCCTATATCTTTGTATATACTTTGAACATCTGTAACTTCTTCATCCTCATACAATTCACGTACTATATCATATAAATGATAATTTGACATTGCTCTTATAAGTGAATAAACAGGATTTTTTCTCACATCCTTAATATCATTTTTTTTGATGAGATTATGTGTTGTCTTCAACACGCTATTTAGTCTCTCTTTTTTCTTTTTATCCTCATTACAAAATAAGAACATCATTTTCCTCCTAAAGTTTCTTCTCCACCTTCTCCAATTCATCCAACAATGCTGGTTTTCTTGGATATCTCTGCATCAATTCCTCAATTAGAGATTTAGCAGTATCATTCCCCTTCCATTTTATAAGCTGTGCAATATTCTTCGTTATCTTTTTATATTCTCGTCTATCCTTTGCCTGAGCACAACTCTCACTTATTTCCTTATAACATAACTCATATACCTGCTCTGGATATTCCTTCACCAAATATTTTCCATAATAAAACAAATCATACGGATTCTCCATTACATCATCAAGCAATCTCTTCTTTTCATTTTCAGAAATAAGAATACTACGATAGCAAACAGTTCGCTTGCTATCCTTCAATTCATCCAGTAAGCTTCCGTAATTTTCATTCCACACCCCGCACTTATTATAAATCTGTTTCAAAACACCCCAGAACTTCTCATTTCCCATCAATAGCAGCTTTTTTGCCTGTGCGATTTGCTTTTCCGTGTTGTTTGCTGTCTTGTATATGTCATATAGCACGTTATTCCAATCTTCCGGATCGCTACTATGATAATGCCATGTCTCTTCTGCGTTTGCTTTCTCTAAACAAAGTTTCTCTGCTTCATCATAATTCTTATCTTCCATAGCATCCTTGATAGCAATAATACGGAGTTCATTTATTGCAATATTCTGATATAGTTCCTTCTGTGTATTCTTTTTGCCATATAAATGTCTATGTAAAAGGTATCTTACAATCAAATCTTCTTTTTTCGTATATTCCGGGTAATAATCCTCCCGTGAAATTTCCAAAAGGGTATCCAAAACCTTTTCAAGCTTCTTTGCACTCTTTTCGTCGCATAGGCAAATCCCACATTTCAGCAAGTCATAACGCCAGTCAGTCCAACCATCAAATACACTCTTTCTGGCCTCTTTTATAATCAATGCAAATGCTTGATCCCGCATTTGTTTGTCCTGTTTTTCGATTTCTTTTGCGCATTTTTCTATTAATTCGTATGTACACATGATAACATCTGTAAGCATTCCCGAACTACTATCTGCATGAGATGCTAACTTAACGCCAGATACCAGTATATATGTAGCCGCCTCAAGTGCAACCATATAACCACGCATTTCTAAAGTCTCAGCACACATATCAAGACAGTCATGCATATCCATACAAATATTATCACAGCTGCTCCAACCAATGTATCCGCGATGGGTGTTACATTTAATTGATGCAGCGATTGTATTTTTCACTATTGGCATAATATCTTCTGTGGGTATCATAGCAGCACCTCTTTCTTTCATTCAACAATATCAATCTTATGTCTTTCAGACCATTGCCTTGCTATTTTTTCATAGGCTTCTTCACGATATTGGTACCACTGTTTTTCCAGATTCAAGTCATACAATTTATCCTTAAATCTTCTAAAAGCACCTCTTCCCTGAATTGTCCTTGCCAATACATCCTGATTCTTTCCCGCCGGAAGCTCGTATATAAACTCTTCCATTATTCGATACTCATTGATATCGTATTGTCCCGGTAACGGTATATAATCCTCGACAAATCCCTCTTTAATATCTTCGAAGAGTTCCGGATTGTCTTCACCATCCACCATTCCATCAAACAACATCAGAACTTTTTCATTGTGGGTATCATAATAATATTCTGTTTCCATATTGGCAAATTCCATTGCTCGATTATGTCTTTCTAATTTTACTTTCATCTTTTATCCTTTTCCGACTTCTTTATTTCCACTTTCAATAATTTTGCTGCAATAGAACTATTTATTTCTTTATTTGTATCGAAATAATCTGCATTCTTGTTCTTGCAAATTCGGACCTTATCTCATTTTCTTTCAAAATCTTGAGGAATATCATAGTTCAGATTCGGCATTACTATAATAAACTCCCTGAATTCTCTGATGCAGACTTTAATCCTACTTCCAAAATTACACATGCTCTACTGAGACATTCTATATAATTTCCCTGCCAATCTGATAATCTCTCAAAAGGATTTCTAATTCTCATTACTTATTATTTTCTTTGTCTATGATTTTGCGTTCAATTATATATCAATTAAATTAAGCTTATTATTTATAACACTTTCTACATCTTCCTGATTCATCAACCACCTAGAAACATCCTCTATCTTTTTAGTTTCAAACCCCGTAAGATACTTTATCTCACTTAGAGTCAGCCCTTTCTGAATAAGTTTTGAAACGCCCTTTAATGCAAGTGTTGTTGTATTTATGTTATTAACTTCTTCTAATTTTTCTTGTATCGTAGCCAGTGCCGAACTGGAGGTAATCTTCTTTCCCTTTGTATTCAAAAAGAAATATTCTCTATTAGGATATCTATGTACCATATTATATTGTCTAATATCAGATACCATTGACTTATCCACACTTAGATTGATTACACTATCTTTATTTCTAATTGTAATAATTCCATCAATGTCATTTACATCAGCCTTTTTTAAGTTTACTAATAAGTTTAGTTTAAATCCATATTTTAAGAGAAGGTTGCATAATATCTTCTGACCGAATTTATAAAAATCACTCTTTTTTAGATTATTACAAATTTTTATTATCTCAATTTCAATCTTATCATCTATCGGACAATATATTTCTTGCTTTAATTTTGTATTGAGACATTTTTCAATATCTTCAATCATTTCATTGTTCCTACATCCACCTTCAAGTGCACTACATTCTATCCCACCCATCTTTTTATATAGTTTTTATAGAACAAATCGATTGCAGACAAAAATCTATTAACTGCCTCTTTTCTATGCGCCTTTGCGCTAGAATTATAATATGACGCACATGCGCACACTATATCCTGCCTTAATAATTTGTTATTGAATAAATCCTTAAGACACAATCTCCATATATATCACAGTACTTTAAAAAAGCTTGATAACATTGCCAATAATTTTCTCCCTTTCCGCCAACCTTCAGACTTTCAAAATGTGTTTTTAATGCTATTGATAGAAATTGATTCATTTTATCTTCTCCAATCGATAAATCATATAAATTCATTAATCATTTTTAGTCTCAACTGAGTCTCATAATCTCATCTTAAAAATGAGACTCAGTTGAGACTGACTTGAGACTAAGTTTTTCCGACACGCTAAAAGTCCCTATTTTATCACGTTTTTAGATTTTTCTTCAGTCTCATAAAGTGTCAAAATTTATGAGACTTTGTTGAGACTAACTTGAGACTGTCTCATTACAATGTCCATGTTGAAGTCTTTTTATCGTAAACGGCACCTGTTACTTTCTTAATTTTCGCATAATCTCTAAACACCGTTGATCTTGATATATCCAATTCTGCCATTACCTGTTCAACTGATAAATGCAGATTCTCGCAAATCATATTATAAATTTTCTGTTCTCTTTCAGATAATGTTTTCTGTTCTGTTGCTTCATCTGCAGCTATTCTGTCTAATGGTATATTAATTCTAAATACATCATCTTCAATTAGCTCTGGCTTACCACCATCTGAATACATTGGTGTATACTTGTAAAGATTTCTTACTCCCGAACCAATAGTATCTGTTCTACCAATATTAGCAAAAAATTGCTGAATTAAAGGATTCTTGGGATAAGGAGTAAACTCATCACTCATAATATTTCCATGGCGTCTAGGAATGCACCAATTTTCTGTTCTCAGCCAATCCTTTTCGATAATCACCTTTGCTGGATATGCACTTGAATAATCCCTATGCACAAGTATATTACCAATAACCTCTCTTGAAATAATACCTCTAATACTCGTGCTAATATTGTTGATTAAGCAAAATTTATCTGATGTATGCTTTGCAACAAATTCCATTAAAAGATCATATGCCTCTATTAAATTAGTTGTTACCTGCAATCTATCATCATATCTATCTAGATTCTCAACCCTATATAATGCATCGGTAATATATCCAGGACAACAAGACCTTATCACATCATCTTTGCCAAACAATAACACACCTGCAAGATTATATCCTTGAATACCTGATGAAAAATCTTTTTCCCATAATCCGGAACTCTTCATAATTTCATCATCTGACATTTTCAACCAAGGATGATCCGGATTTTTGCTCTTTGCAAGATTTCTTACTTTACCCATCAAATCCATGCGTAGATCTTCCATTGTAACATATGGGAATATCTTGTGCTCCGCATATGTGTTGCTTTTTCTGTTATACATATTCTGTAGCTGAATCGGAGAGTCCGTAATATCCATATCCCCATCTTCATTTCTGTCATAGATCCTGTTTGCACACTTTTCTACAGTAGATGTTGGCGGAACATACACCCATAACAGCGTCATCCCTTCATATACAATATCCTCTATTGAAAGATATAATGTTGGTGACATCTTATCCGGGTTATTTAGCTGATTCACAAAATTCTTTTTCATATCCTTAACCATATTCGGATTAATACCTATTGGGGTACCATCATCCTCTACACCCATGATAATATACCCACCATATCTGTTAGAAAAAGAGCATACTGTTTCATACACATCTTCCTGAATGCCATACTGACAGTTTTTGTACTCTACTGTTATTTTTTCATCTTTTGAAAGCAATTCTTTCATAAAATCACTTGTCATTCTATCGCCTCCAATTTTTGCGTTTTCATTACTAAAAATCATCTATTGATATCTCGTTTGTAAATGCATATGCTTTTTCAAAACTTTTTCTATTCCATCTTTTATTTCTTCGAAATCATCAATATACAATACTCGCAAATTTTTAATAGCTCTAGTAATCGCTACATATAATATATTTCTGCCTTTTTCATATTTATCAGAATCTTGTTCTTCATTCCCCTCATAATTCATAAAATAATATTTAAACAAATCTTTGTCTTGTCCAAAATCTTTTCCTAAAATAATTGCAACATTTTCATATTCCAATCCCTTAGTGCTATGAAATGTATGATAACAAATTTTCTTTTTTCATCTCTATGTATATAATGAAACCAATTCAACAGTTCCTCAAGCTTTATATCTAAAAGGTCATGTATAATTTCTTTGCTCTCAAGAGTTTCATCCCACGATTTATACAAAGAAGTTACAAAAATTGCTAGTACTTTGTCATAGGATAAATCTTCATCAACATCAAATATTTTCTCCATAACAAGCTTATACATTTGATGATTTGACATGCTATATTCATTAAATATTTTACCCAATAATTCATCTAATGTATTTCCATCTATTGCCCGCAAACTCGCTATAAGCAACTTCAAATCAAGAAAACTCATATTTCTATATTTATCTGATGGTAAAATATCTCTAAGTGGTTGCTTTTCCTCACGCACTTCTGTATATATTTTTATCAATCTATATAGAATTGCCTGCACCCTTCCTAGGTGAATTATGTCATGACTTAACAATTCCGAGTTAAGTTGCTTATATCCAATCCCTCGATATATTTCCGCTCTTTTGAACGCTTCATATACATTTGGAAAACCACTATATTCAGCCACCATTTGATTTGTCGCAAACATACAATGCAATGGATTTTCAATTTGTACACTCCACTTCTCTGCGCATTTTTCAATAAATTCACTTACATTTTCTCCTGAACCATAATAAAGTTTAACATCCCCTCCACTACAATCAGAATAAATTGATTTTTGTACAACCTCGTCATTTCGAACTCTGTTTGCCACATCAATCACTTCAATATATGACCTACGATTATATTCCTTAAGCACAAAATCTAACTCTGGATGCAGCCGAGTTAAGCGTTCTCCAACCCCAGCATCATATATATTCTGAACCGAGTCCCCAAAATAAGCAATAAACACATCATGCTTTATCTGTTTTGCATATTGTTCAATAAGACTCATTATCTTTACAACAATGTCAGCCGTGTCCTGATACTCATCGATAAGAATATACGGATATTTATCAATGATTAATTGCCTCATCCTTGGATATCTCTCAATTAATTCATATCCATATTCCAAAAGTGTATCATGGCTAATGCGCATTTATCTAATCGATCTCGATTATACATTGCGTCATAATTTACCACTCTATAATCTTTTTCTCCACTTTCTATTTTGCAAAGACAATCCAAATATCTTTTTCTCTTGAAAAGTTTATCTACCAACCCTTTGAATTTAGAAACATTCGATATAAGCTCCGCATATTGCAATCTAATTTCTTCTGGCATAGCCGCTTTAAATTCTGTAGCCTTTAAATTATATGCCATATTATACTTTTTTTTATTCTCCAGCATTAACTGAAAAAAACGTTCTTGAGCCGATGCGTCCAATGCTCTATATTTTTCATATTCTGAATTACTTAATAATTGACTATTAAGCAATTCTACCTCGCTATTTAGTTTTTCAATATGCAAACCTAACAAAGCCGATTTTTGACTGCAAATAATACTCCAAATTCTTTCATGAATAGTTGATATTTCCACAACATCGGAAACACCTAACTGATGCTTAATATGTTCTGCTGCCACATTAGTATATGTTATACAACCTATCTTTTGATTGTGATTTTTTAAATCATCATGATGAATACTAATAATGTATTTTAAGCATTGAATTAACGCATAAGTTTTCCTGAGCCTGCTCCAGAATTAAATACAACACTGGTAAACGAATCACTGCATTCAAACAATTTATTCAAAGATTTCTTTTCATTCATTAAATCTATATCATTAATTTGAGATAAACCCATCAGCGTCCTCCTAATTTCTTTTCTATCCAATCAAGCCCATCTGATATATATTTAGGCAATCTAGGAATTCTTTCCTCTAACTCCTCATTGACAACTTTGTAAAGCAATTTACTAGCAAATTCACCTTTACATTTTTCCAACTTCATTTGCCACTTATATGAATTTTCCTTATTCTTTTCATATTCGGATTCTTCTCCGACAATACTCCTATATATATTAGGTTTCAGTTCTTTGAGCAATTCATTAGTAATCGCATTATCATAATTAGTTAAAATAAACGCCTCCTCAAAACTTGTAGCATAATACCCATTTACCTCTCCCTGATATGCCAAATATAAATTTTCCTTTTCTATATGAACTGGAATAGCTGATATCTCAGCCTTCCCATATATATCTATAATAGTTGCATTAGTTGTTTCTTTGTCAGCTAAACAACTAATCTGTTCATATGTTTTTGCTTTTTTACCCTCTTGCTTATCCGCCTCATCACTCTCTTCATTACGTTTAATATCTAAGTCTGTTATTATTAACACTGGTATTCCTAATGCTTCAATAAGCCTTTTGTACAAAAAGCCATGGGCCCCATTTATATTAAAAATCGAAATATAATGTTTTCTTAACCCTTCCATTTTTTCAATATAATACGGAATTATCATATCTTCCGCAAAGCCCTCTACAAATATTGCTGCATCGGAGAAAAACAACTCAGATACTTTGTATTTTATATGTTTCTTCAAAAATTTGAACGCCTCTGATTCTTCATCTTCATGTTCATTTGGCATAACTATTTTATTGTTTAAATTTGCAACAGCAGCATTCCGCTTATCCTCATATAAGTAGCAGATATTATTGAATGTATTATTACTATGAATTTTACTATTCAAAATATGTGACGAATGCGTTGTAATAATTATTTGACTATTCACATCTTTGTTTTTGCTAGAAAGCAATACACGAATTGCCTCATTTATATTCTTTATAAACAACTCCTGCATTTGTGGATGCATAAATGTCTCCGGTTCTTCTATAGATATCAGATTAATTTTGCTATTAAAGGAAGAATCAGGATATCTTTCCATATAATCCATAATAGCTGCTATAATCATAACCAAATTTGTATACCCTAATCCAAATTGATTTTCCGGGATATTGGCATCATCTTCTATATATTCGTATTTTATAAGGTCTCGCATTAACTTATCAAATGTAATATCTGCGCTTAAATCCACCCCCATACGCTCCATAGAAATCAATTCTTTCAAAACATTCCTAATAACGTCTGTATGATTTTTGGTAATATTTTCAGTCAAATCGTGATTGATTTTCTCTAGTTCCTTTGTCACTTCCTTTTTTTCTTTTTGGAAATATTGTCATACCTGTAGTTGATAATCTTATTAAATGCATCCGTAAGGCAATGATCATTTTTAGGTGATTAGCTTTGATGCATTGTAACTCCATTAAATTGGACAATTTAAAATCTACATCTATTTACTCATATTCTTATCATAATACTTCAGTACATAATCTGTATTATGTAATAAATTCAGAAATTTTGAGAATGCGTTTTCATCTTTTCCTTCTGAAAATAATTCTTTCATCTCTAATTGAAAATATACAAAATCCTCAACTTCATACCTTATACATATATCTAATTCAGAATCTTCGATATCTTCAACCAACATAAATGGTATTAAATTAGAAATTCTATCATTACTATCTTCCTCTAAACCAATTGTAAGTACAATTTCTATATATGGTGCCCCCAGTGGAGGATTACAAGCATCGTAACAATCTAAATATTCTTGTAAATATCTATAATTAAAATCATTTGCCCCAAAAGCATTATTATGATTTATCAAATTATCCAGTGCCGTAATTATTGTTGTTTTACCTGCATTATTTTTTCCTATAATCAACGTTGTATCCGAAGCAACATCTATCTCGTCACAATCATTTTGTACACTATTCTCCTCAAAATTATCGTTAATATCATCATTGTCTTGATTTAAAACAATTTTGGAACTAATAAATTCCACAATATTTTTCTCTGAAGAAATTTTCTATAATTTGTCAATTTTAGTCTTTTTAAAAACATTCTCTATTCTCCTTTGCCCATTCAATAAAGATATAACCTTCTTGTCATCTACATAATCAGTACTACTGTCTATCATCTTCCGTAAAGAAGTATTCCAATGTATCCACAAACATATTTGCATCAAACAATTCTTTTATCTGTTCCCTGTTCATCCAAGCAACCTGTGCCACTTCATCCGTTGTAGCATTTCCCAAATCGACTTCTCCTTCATATTCAAACAGCCAAACATCCATAATATCATTAAAGATTTTTCCCTCAATGATTTTTCGTGTCTTTGTAAAAAGCACTTGTCCATTTTCCGGCATTAAATCAACGCCAACCTCTTCCTTTGCCTCACGAATTGCTCCCTGTAAACTATCTTCTCCCTTTACAACCGAACCACCTACACATTCCCACATCAAAGGATATGTTGGCCTATTTGCAGAACGCTGCGAAATAAGGTACTCTCCCTTTGAATTACGAATCCATACATGCACCACCAAATGATATCCATCTATCGGTAGCTGCTCTCCTCTTACATGGTCTTTTCCCAGAAGCTCTCTGTTCTCATTATACAAATCCCATATTTCTGCATCCGGCACATACTCCACAATATCCCCAAAATCTGCATGTAAAGTTTTGCAGATTTTGCTAAGAATCGTTAGGCTCACCTCTTCATCACGGCGAAGCTTTGTCATTGTATTAGGAGCAATTTCTGCCTTCTTACGAAATCCGATTTGCTCATTTCTTTATCCACTAATAATTTCCATAATCTTTTATAAGATACAGCCATGGTAATTTCTCCTTTTTCTTTTCACGCTATCAAACAAACTTATCTAGCATCTCTACAATCTTTTCTCTTTCGCCACTACCATTAGTCATAAATCTCAGTAATGGAATTTCATACAACTCCATAATATGATTTTTCAACAAATCTCTTGAAGCCTGAACAGTATCCTCTTTATGGTATTCATATCCGTCAACCTCAATCGCCAACACAGGCTTTTTACCAATTCTGTTATAAATCAGAAAATCTAAATGTGTTGCTGGATTCATTGCATACTGACATTCCTGCTCATTTAATAGTTCTGGATTCTTAATCAACATATTCAACGGAAAATGACAAACAACATCCAAGCTTGAATACTTGTTAGCGGAGATAATGTCCTCTATCAATGAATACATCAGGTTTTCCGAATCATATTCTGATACTTTTTTGTGCTTCTGCAAATATACCCTTCTTTCCTCAGTATACTGCTTGTAAAGGTAATCAAAAATCGAATAAATCTTGCTTTCAGTAACCTCAAAATTATTATACTGAATATAATCAATTAAATCTGTTATATTGCGCTCTTTTGATTGCTCATTTCCAGTTACAACCAGCATCAATTTCTTTTTCGCTCTTGATAGAGCAACATTGATTAAATACGGATCATCTGCAAAATCAGATATCTCATCATCCACAGTAGATATAATAATATTCTCTTTTTCCTTCCCCTGGAACTTATGCACCGTAGCCGCATCAATATCTGTAATCTCCTTGCTTAATGCTTCTACCTGATTTTTGTACGGTGCAATAATTCCGGTTTCTTCCGGATTTGAAACATATTTGGGTATAATCTCATTTTTAATAACATCTATCTGGCGCTGACTATAATGGTTACGTTCATGATTTCCCGCTACCGTTTTTACTACCGATAAAACATCCTCTTCACCCTTATCCGTTGTCATAATAATCAATTCACCACGATAGAATTTCTGGTTACAGAAATTTATTATTTTAGGGTGACACCTATAATGTTCCCGCAGCAATGTTTGTGTTACGTTTGGCATAACATCCAAAATGGATTGCAGAAAACTGTTTGTATACTGATATCCTTCACTCACATTAAAACTGTCAAATATAGCTTTTGCTTTTGCCTTTATATCATCTGTAACAACATTAGGAAGTTGCTTGGTATCACCCACAATAACAACATTCCTTGCACAGGACAATGCCAACGCACCAGTGCAATATCTACCTGTGATGCCTCATCCATGATAAGGTAATCATACACCACATCTGAATTCAGGCTGTTTCTTGATGAAAATGTTGTACTTAATATAACCGGATACTCAGCCATTACATCGTATGGTTCCTTCCACAAATTATCTTCACTAAAAGTTTTCCTACTACTGTTACCTTCATATTTCCTTGCCAGTTTGTCTTTTAGGACAACCATTGACTGATTGAATAAATCCTCAAGCAAATTCTTATTAACACTATTTAAATACTTTTCAATATCTACAATTTCCGCAGACAACTCCGCCTGCTTCGCACGATAATACATTGCCTGAAAGGTTGTAATTATCTTTGAAATATCCTGCTTATAAATGCCCCAATCGGTTACTCCATATTTAAATAAGGCTTTTATCTTAAACCAAAATCCTATTGCCGTTTTTTCTTCTGAAATCAACTGGCAATCCTGCCACAATACCATCCATTGCTTTGAAGATAGCTTTTTCTTGAACTTAATACTATCTGTATGAACATCTGATTCTTTAACATATTGATTGAAATATTCCTGTTCAGTAACCAACTGTGAAAGTTCCTGCCTTAAACACGCCAGTTTTTCCTGCTTATCAAAAACGCTTTTTAACTGACTGGATTGATCAGCTATTCCCTTTTGCAAAACACTTGGATCTTCTTGCGTTTTCCATGACGAAAAATCTGGATAAGCGGCGTCCTGATGCTCAACAAATAATTTCTTATTTTTAGAACTTCCTAATGTCGCAGCAACAAAACCCAAATTGTACTTGGGTGATGATAATTTTTCATATACATTTCCTGTTGCCGAATTATTATTGGATACTATCTGCACCGTTTTCCCTTGCATTAATATATTGGCAATAATATTCAATATCGTTTGTGTCTTTCCCGTTCCTGGAGGTCCCTGTATAACACTAATCTGATTCTCCATGGCATTTTTTACAGCCTTATACTGACTGTTATTGCATCCAAATGGGAAAATCGGAATATATTCGCGTTCTGTTCTTTTCCCTTGCAATGATGATGGATTCAAATACTTTGCTAAAGCTACATCACTACCCACAAAAGAAATCTTGTCAAACTTCTTAGACAATAATTTTTCACCAGTCTCTTCATTCTTAAGATTACTCAAACCTGCAATTTGCTTTATATATTCAAATACATTTGATGACTGACTCTGGGCAAGACATGACTCTATAATATGCAAGTCGTTCCGACGATAATCTCTTTCACTACCATCGCCAAAACAAATGTGCCAATAAGACTCACTTTCGCTTCTAAATACATATATTGCATTAACATCAAAGAACTCTCGTCCTTCTCTGCTAATCCGATACATGTTAGGATTCAAAACCTCCGGATCAGTCAACTTTTCCACATTCAAATATGCATACGAGTATGTTTTTCCATTATTGAATTTTACATCCCATTTTTGGGTATTTCTATTGTAACCACATGACATTATTTCGGATGTCTTTATTTCACCCTTGATAATGACCATATAATATCGTGTATTCATCTATTCCTCACTACTTCTTATCCGCACGCTGCTTGCCCTTAAATTCCTTCTGCACATGGCAATGTTCCTGTTTGCCAACCAACTTATCGCCTTCAAAATCCAATTCAATAATATATGGCATCCAATCTATAATTCGCAGAAACTCTTCGCACCCGAAACTATTGTCATAAAAATTCAATATCGTACTAAGGCAGTACCATGGGTTCCTATAACAATATCTTTATCCGTATTATCTGATAAATCTCATTCAGTGCCTCTATGTTACGTTTTTGCACCATAGCAATAGACTCTCCACCTTCTTCATGATAATTATGATCAGCCCATCGTTTCTGGAACATTCCGTGATTGTTTCCATCAGGCCCTTTTTCGCGCTCCCTCAATCTCTCATCTGTTATAATCTCTTTTGTGAAAAAATCTGCTGCCTCTGCAATGGTATCCATACTACGTTTATACGGACTACAATAAAACGCATCTATTTCTTATCCTTCAAAAATTCCAGCACAATTGCAGAATCTTTCTTACCCTCTTCCGTCAAAGGTCTTGTCCTGTCTTCTTCCATTCGTGTTCCGGCTGTGCGTGACGCACAAAATAAACTCTTGTCATTTGATCAGCTCCATTTCATCTTCCATTTTTACGAATCCATATTTTTCATACAATGGTCGTCCCATCTCTGTCGCCTCTAAAGTAATCTGTGATACGCCCTGTTTCCTTATATCCTTTACCAGTAAATCTAATGTATGAAATGCAATCCCCTGTCTCCGATATGCCGGTGCCGTATACATATTCATAATATAAGCCTTTTTACCTGTTGGATTATGATATGTCGGCATAACCTGATAAAAACTGACACCACCAGCGCCAATAAAGGTTTCGTTATCATACACCAGATATGCAATATGCTCACCTATTTCTAATGCGCTCTTATAATACTCATAGGATTCTTTTTCCACCAATGACATATCCACATCATTCGATAGTTTGTTTGCTGCACGAAGAACAATAATTCTAGTTCTTACAAGTTCATCAATGTCTGCTATGGTTGCTTTTTTATATTCATAGTTTTTCGCCATCACATACTACTCCTCTAAATCTGTTAATCTTTTCGTAAAACAAATAATTCTATTTGCTTCCGCAAACCCCATTTTCAAATGAAACTTAAGACTATCTTCATTATCCAACTCACAGTCACTCGCAAACTCAAGGCACCCCTGATCCTTTGCCCAATTCTGACATTCTCCTAACAATTCTTTCGCATAACCTCTTTTTTTATATTCTTCTAAAACAAAAATGCCTTCCAAATATCCTACCGGACTAGAATCAGTTCCCTCTACATAGTCAAACCTTAATCCGCATTGTGCAAATCCAACTATATGTTCCTCTGATATAGCAAGAAAAATAAAATTTTTTCCTTTTCTTATATGTTCGCAAAAAATCTTTGTTAAATCTTCAACTGTGTGTGATTTCCACATTTGAATTGCCAAGCTCACAAGTTGGGGAACATCCTCTAAAGTAGCTTTTCGAATCAATTTTACCACCTATCCTTAACTCTTTCTGAAATATTTGTAAGATACAATAAACCACTTACTCTATCTGGTTACAAAATTCTATAATTTCTTCTTTCCTACAGTCCAAATCTTCCTTATATTCCACTGAGCATAAACCAAGACTGTCACAACACTCAATTTCCATATGTCCATAGAAATGTTCTATGCTTGCGATAATCCTCTCACATTCCCTCATGCCCGGTCCAGTTCTTAATGCGATAACATATCCCTTCTTACCACTACTTATCTTGGCATGCGGTTCATGTGTGTTACACCACGGAGTGCATCTATCAATAAAAACTTTAAATTGTCCCGGTATATCTGCCCAGTATGATGGAGACACAGATATAACTATATCAGCCCATTCATATTGCTCAATTATCCTATCAACATCGTCATTCTGAACACATTTTGCTGTATTATGACAAATTCTACATCCTTTGCAATTTTATATCATAATCATCAATACATATGTTTTTAACATCATGTTTCTTTTCCAGACGAGCAGTAACTATATTAACAATTTCTGCTGTTGCTCCATTTCTTACAGGACTACAATTCATTACCAATACTTCATTTTGACCTCCGCTTTCATGTACCATATTTTTACATGATATCACAGAATCACTACATCATCAATAACAATCGCAATATCTTGCGATTGTTTCCTAGTTTTTCAATATATAAGTCGGCTGTGTAAAGTGAACCGAGGATATGCAGAGGAATCATCTCCCTCTGCCCTTATTCCATATTTTATCTTCCGCCTTACCTTTATCAACATCTCTGTTAACTGCTTCATCGTAAATCCTCTGAAACTCCTCATAAAGCCCATCTCCATCCAGCTTTATTCCAAGTTTTTTCATCACATCCAAGAACAACCTTATGCTGCCACTTACATCAGCAATATCAAATCCAAATATATCAGCCTTAACAGAATCACTGACATTCTCATAACCACCAAGTTCTGATATTCTCCTGACAATCCAGCCAGCTTTGTCCACAGGCTCTTTTTCTTCATGTTCCACCAATTCGCTTTTACCTGTTACATCAGTTATACCTTCGTCCATTCTTGTCACATTCTCATCAGACAGATTGTGAACCTTTGACATTTCTGTTCCTTCTAAATCTATCTGTTGTTTACCGGCAACATTAATTTGCTCCTCTTGTCCATTTCCATCATTATGGCTATTAGCAAGCTGATTCATTACAACAACATTTCTCTCCGACTCAACAACTGCTCCCGCTGTTCTCTCAACTAACATATCCTCTTCCATCCCCGGTATCTCAACATCCCTGTCAGCAACAATCTCCTCTTTCCCCGACACCGCATAATAAGCCGTATACAAATCTTCTTTTATAATGTCATCTGCAAGCTGCAACTGCCTCTTAATTTTCCTTTTCTCCTGCTTCAGCTCATCCAGTTTTTCCTGCACTTCCACATGCCATATCTGATATTTCCTATATTGTGCTTCTGTCTTAATATTCCGTTTCCGGCTTGAGCTTTCTCTGTATATCTCATGCTGTCTGTCCTCAATCTGCTGAATCTTTTCTTCCTGCTCACTTATGAAATCCACAAGATCCACAACACTTTTGATGTCATTATTTACAAGCAGCAGATATTCGTCCTGTAACCGATGAAACCTCTTCAAATCCTCTGTATACTTTGCTCCACCGACTATAAAACGTTTCTGCTCCACAATTCTCAGCCTATATAGTTTTGAATAAAACCGCTTTTGGTATGGTGACAGCTTCGCCCTGTGCAATCCCCTGATATCCGACGAATAAAAGTAAGGCTTTGACATCCAGGGCATATCCACATAGTGCCGTAACATATCTTCTGAAAACATCTCGTCCATTTTTGCAAGCTTATGATAATATCGAAATCCCGGTGCCTGTACCTCCATCCACGCGTCTTTCTTAAATACATATCCAAGTCTTTTCATCAGATATTTAAAATGCTCCACATTCCCGGCTGCATATGCACACATCTTGGCATCCCTTAGAATTATCTCTTTCATTGACATTTCCTTTTCCCACTTGTCCCTGCTGATATTTTTTGGATTCCTGCTGTACTCTGCCGGCATAATGGAAAGTCCAAGTTCATCACAATATTTATTTGTAATAGGCTGAAGATGATTCTTCCAGTTGCCTTTCGGTGAATTGTATTTCTTGCCAGTTGTCATGCTGACACTGTTCCAGATCAGATGCCCATGCATATGTTCCCTGTCAGTATGGACTGCATACACCGCCTCATAATCATCACCAAGCACATCCTTTGCGAAATGCTCGAGGACATACATTGCCTGCTCTGCTGTTACTTTTTCCTCCGGCGAAAACGATATGATCACATGATAGCCCTGCCTTTTACCTGTCTTATGAAATATATTCTTTGTCTCTTCCATCTGCTCAAATGCTGTATCTGGCAGGCAGTTAATACCGCCCACCAGTATACATTCTTCTGTCTTATCCGGATTCTGGATATATTCCAAAGCATTCTTCAGGTGCGATGCTGGATTTCTGCCCTCTGACTCCTGTATATTTAAGATCTTTGTAATCGCCATACTTCCAGCACCTCCCCGAATGTTTTCTTTATATCATCCAGACTGTTCTGCAATTTATCAATATCGCTGTAATACAATCTCCCCTGTGAATTGCCAAGCTTTACAGTCTGATTAATATTATTTGCAATACCTGCTATGATACGGATTGCTTTTGCCCTGTCCTCAGGATAACTTGTATCTATGTTGCCGCCCGTCCGGATCAATTCTCTTATATAGGCACTTGCTGTCATTCCCGTCCGGTTAAGTGCCGCTTTTAGAATATCCATATCTTTCTCCGACAGCTTCACAGATACCTTATGATCTTTCCTGTCAGACTTGTATCTTCGCTTTCCATCTGCCATACGTTTCTCCCCTTTCGTAGTTTTCTAATGCTGTATCAAACCAATCTCTTTTTATCTGTACCATTGCTTTTTTCATCCTTTCCAAAAGTTCTGCTTATAGGTTTGCAAGATGCGGAAAAGGTCGGACCTTTTCCCGAAAAATATAAACGCCATCAGCGTTTACATAATTTTTCGTCTTGCAGGAGCACCTGCACCCTGTATATAATATGTGGTGGTTAATGTACCACCACAATTACTGATATGGTGGCACTTTTTGCCATCACTTTACTGTTTTAGTGGCGTTTTCCGCCACCACTTTTCCATTTTGATGGCACTTTCCGCACCATGGCTTTTTTCTCGCTTATCTGAGTGGTGGCGCTTTTTGCCGTCACTTTGCTGTTTTGACGGCGCTTTTTGCCCCCACTTTTGCATTTTGACGGCACTTTTTGCCCCCACACTTTTTTCAGCTCTGATTTGTGCGGGGGGCGCTTTCTGCCCCCACTTTGTGGTTTTGGGGGCGCTTTTTGCCCCCATTTTCATGTTTTG
>ENA-OQJH01000645-OQJH01000645.1-human-gut-metagenome-genome-assembly--contig:-NODE-645-length-17848-cov-1.551154_pt1 | contig 17848 bp, 25 predicted proteins | sample MGYA00242597_ERZ504763 | MGnify/ENA primary metagenome ERZ504763 (study PRJEB26092, sample SAMD00036359) | human gut metagenome | host: Homo sapiens | study: EMG produced TPA metagenomics assembly of... | reverse complement strand
GTTAAAGAATATGGCAAAGAAGTAAATCGAAAAAGGCGAAAAATAACTGATCACAGGATGATCCTTGGAGCGGCAGCAGGGATTTTGCTCACATTTCTGGCAGCAAACAGTAAGATGCATGACAAAAATGATGAGATCAAAAACTGTCAAGGCAAAGTATGAAAAAGAAGCGAAATCTTTGAAGAAGCAGCTGAAGGAAGCAAAGAATGAGCAAAAAGAAGTAAATCTGCAGTCAAATGAATGGAATCTGCTCCTGGTGAACAGTTCTTATCCGCTTGCAGCAGACTATTCACCGGAATTGACGGCTGTAGATGATGAAGATCATAAAGTAGACTCCCGGATTGTAGAGTCTGTAAATAAAATGCTTCAGGATGCGAAAACAGCGGGGATGAATCTGAAGATCATTTCAGCATACCGCTCGTATGATGATCAGAAGAATGTGTTCAATGATACCATGCAGTCATGGCTCAGTCAGGGATATTCGTATTTAGATTCTTACGATGAGACGAAAAAGTCTGTGGCAGTTCCGGGAACAAGTGAACATGCAACGGGTCTTGCACTGGATATCACATCTGAGTCGAACCAGACACTGGATGAGACACAGGCACAGACGCAAGAGCAGCAGTGGCTGATGAAGAATTGTCAGAATTATGGATTTATTCTGCGTTATCCGAAGGATAAGACAGATATAACCCAGTATATTTATGAGCCGTGGCATTACCGCTATGTGGGAGAAGAGGCTGCAAAGGCGATCATGAAAAAAGGAATTACGCTGGAAGAATATCTGGCACAGATACAAAAATAAACAGGAAGAGTTTTTATTTCGCAAGCCGGGATAGAAACTCTTTTCTTTCTATAGCGGAAAAACAGTCTTTGCGATTGACGCATAAAATGGGATTTGCTACAATGAGAGAAGTTGGGTGACGGGAAATAAAATATTTCCTGTCTGATGTAAAATCCGAGAAGGAGGAAGAGCATGGAAGATCTTACATTTGGAGAACAGGTCAAGGTAGTATTGAGCCGAAAAGGCATGACCATAAAGGAACTTGCGGAGATTATAGAAGAAAAGACCGGAATGAAAATGTCCAGACAGAATCTGACGCAGAGACTGGGAAGAGACAATTTTCAGGAGCAGGATATGCGGATGATCGCGTCGATCTTAGACTGTCCGTTTCAGCTGAGTATTTTAGGCGGAGAATCTGCTGAACTGACGCCTGCGGATCTGCGTACCGTAGAAGAGATGCGCAGAAAAGAAGGAAAATTAGAGGATGGAGAGCCGACACTTGAAGAGATGCAGATAGAGCTCCCGCTGGAAGAGTTAAAGCCACATGAGGAAGAAGAGAATCAGGAGCGTACCATCGAGGAGATCGCAAAGGATATTCCGATTTCTTCCGTGATGAAGCGGGCGGAAGAAGAGGATGCAAAACGAGAAGATCTGTCTGTGGGTGATATCAATCCATATACAGGTCATGAGTACCAGTCCAACAGTGTCAGAATGCATCCGAGCCGGATCGGATATGTTCAGGTATACGACAGAAGGACTCATAAGTGGAAAGATATGACAGAGTGGGCATTTCTTGGAGAGAGGAGAGAAAGAAAGCGATGCTGGAAGGGAGTATGTGCCGCCGGTTTATCTGGATTAAAAGGAGGCTGTCTATGGAGTGGAAGACCTTATTATCTGAAAAGCGGATGCGGGGATCCGGAAAGAAACAGCATGCGAAAAAATCGGATTTCCGCAGTGAGTTTGAAAAGGACTATCATCGGATCATAGGAAGTGCGTCATTTCGGAGACTGCAGGATAAGACGCAGGTATTTCCTCTGGATCAGAGCGATTTTGTACGGACAAGACTGACGCATTCTCTGGAAGTGTCTTCTCTTGCCAAGTCGCTGGGACAGAATATCGGTGAAGCAATCCTGGAGCGTGGAGCGGATCAAAAGTTTACCCGGAAGATGAAGGAGGATATTTCTCATATTCTGGAATGTGCCGGGCTGATCCATGATATCGGCAATCCGCCGTTCGGGCATTTCGGGGAGCTGGCGATCCGGGACTGGTTTTGCGGAAGCTTCCCGAACTGCATTATAAGAGACAGACTCTGGATATGATATTGAGTCCGCAGATGAAAGAGGACTTCTATCATTTTGAGGGAAATGCACAGGCACTCCGACTGGTAACGAGACTTCATTATCTGGTGGATGAGTACGGGATGAATCTGACCTATGCACTGCTCAATACGATTATAAAATATCCGGTTTCGTCCACACAGGTCCATCCGGATTCCGGGAATATCAGAGAAAAGAAGATGGGATATTTTCTGGCAGATGAGAAGATATTTGAGGAGATCACGCAGGAGACGAAGACAGGGAACTGCCGTCATCCTCTGACCTATATTCTTGAGGCTGCGGATGATCTGGCTTATAAGACGGCAGATATCGAAGATGCATTTGTAAAAGGATTTCTGTCGTATCATGCGTTTAAAGAAGAACTCGTATGTCTGAATGAGCAATATCCCGATTCCGGGTTTGACGGAGTTTTAAAGCTGAAAGAACTGTATCAGAGAGGTCAGGAAAAGGGTGTTCAAAATCCGGAGCTTATGCCATCAAGAACTGGATCATTCGCGCGCAGGGATTTCTGATCGACTGTGCGACAAAAGGATTTATGGACCACTATGAAGACATCATGGCAGGGACGTTTCAAAGAGACCTCTTTCGCGGTACCTTTGGAGAAAAGCTGATGGAATGTCTCGCAATATCGCATACCGGTATGTATCTCCTCCAGAGAAATTTACCGGATGGAAGTCAAGAAGCAGTGATCCTGGACTTTTGATGGACCGTATGATCCAGGCTGTGCTGTACTATGATACCGACAGGGAGTTAAATGCCATTGACAGCCGGTATTGTCATTTATTTCAGATAACTATAAAAAGGCTTACAGTTATCAGGCAGAAGGAAAGAGCGAGGCAGAGAAGCTGTATCTCCGCCTGCTTCTGGTGACAGACTATGTCTGTGGGATGACAGACAGCTATGCAAAGCGCCTGTATCAGGATATGAACGGGATTATTTAAGACAGCGGCACCAGTAGCCGAAGTCTTTATCCGTGCTGCATTCGTCTTCGGAGAGCGTCAGTTTTTGATGGTATTCTCTCGTAAACTGAGGAAATCCGAATAACTCGGCAGCATGTGCTTCACGGGGAGAATAAATACCGGGAACACCAAGCCACTGGTGTTCGTCTTCTTCCAGTAAAAGAAGATGATGGTAGTTGTGGTATCCATGCAGCAGAAAGCTGTTGTTGGCAAGCCGCCAGAATGGTTTTTGCAGGGAGGAGAGATCCTCATAACTGAGTTTGCGTATACGGGAAGTCGGTTCGCAAGGATGTGCGGTTTCTTCTGGCGGTTCGCACATTTTTTCTTCTGCAAGGACAGATGGGGGTTCAGGTTCTGGAGCCGGTATAGATTCTGGTTCCGGGTTCGGCTCCGGGCAGGGGGCGGGTTCCATCCAGTCAGTCAGAAGGTTTACAGAAAATGGCCGGTTGCCTGTAGAAGCGGCGAAATATCTGCCGTCTGCGGTTTGCAGAAGAAAACCATGGAGCTTCGCTAATGTCAGATTCGGTGGAAAGTCAGCTTCTGAAAGTGTGACACGACAGGATACACACTGATTTTGTGTGGGAAGTTCTGCCACAGTTTTTTTCCGGGGTTTGTCTTTCTCGAAAAAGAACATGGACAGAGGTAGTTTTTCCTGTGATGCAGCAGGAATCTGCCGGATGGAGATCTGGAGATGACAGGACTGAAAAGTCTGCGTCAGTTTTAAAAAGCCTACATTTCGGATTTTTTTATCCGCTTGATATTCATAGAAATAATAGATGCCGGGTGTCATATAATACCTCAGGTCTTGTCTTTCTTCTAATGTATTCAATGTGTGGGAAAAGAACCGGATCAGGCAGAGAGAAATTGAAAAGAGGAAACATTATGAATCAGGATGAAAAATATATGCGGGAAGCGATCCGTCAGGCAAAAAAAGCATACGCTCTGGAGGAGGTTCCCATTGGCTGTGTGATCGTGTATCAGGATAAGATCATCGGGCGCGGATATAACAGAAGGACAGTGGATAAGAACACACTGGCTCATGCGGAGCTGCAGGCGATCCGCAAAGCAAGCAAAAAAATGGATGACTGGCGCTTGGAAGACTGCACCATGTATGTGACACTGGAGCCGTGCCAGATGTGTTCCGGAGCGATCGTGCAGGCGCGGATCAAACGGGTGGTAGTCGGGTGTATGAATCCCAAGGCGGGTTGTGCGGTTCAATCCTGAATCTTCTGGATATGAAAGAGTTCAATCATCAGGTGGAACTGACAACGGGAGTTCTGGAAGAAGAGTGCAGTGGATGATGAAACAGTTTTTTAAGGAACTGCGTCAGAAACAAAAAGATAAAAAAAAAGAAGTCTGAATAACTCAAACTTCCTGTTTTTGCGGAAAATCATTCGTGCATTACGCTTCGAATGCATCACCCATACGTTACCTCGGTAGTTAACTCAACCCAGGCACCCCTACGGCACCCGAGAGGTTCTGCTTAGTGCTGCTTCGTTCCCGACCTGACACGGTTCACAGATTCCCGTCGCGTAGGACCCAAATCTCAACGCCACTTTCCGAGGGCAGCTATGCAATGCTGCACCCTCTGCGTAATATCACCCCTGCTATAGCGGATTGCAGGTACAAGGTACCGCTAACACCCCGGCTGCACGGTTCATAATTTTACATGGTTTTTATTAAAATGTCAACGGATATGGAGGTTTTTATGAAAGTTTTACTGACAGCGATCAATGCAAAATATATACATTCCAATTTGGCGGTATACAGTCTGCGTGCTTATGCGGGAAAGTATGCACAGCAGACAGAGATTGCAGAATATACGATCAACCAGACGATGGATGATATTTTGTCTGATATTTACAGGAAAAAACCGGATATTCTATGTCTGTCCTGCTATTTATGGAATATTTTATATGTGGAGCAGCTGATCACAGAGATTCACAAAGTGCTGCCAAAGATGCAGATCTGGCTTGGCGGGCCGGAAGTGTCTTACAATGCAGTTTCTGTGATGGAGCAATATCCACAGGTGACAGGTGTCATGTGTGGGGAAGGAGAAGAGACCTTTCTGGAACTGATGGAATATTGGAATCAGGAGAGGGAAAGTCTGGATACGATCAAGGTATCGTATACCGGGAGAATGGAACCTGCCGGCAGAACCCGCCGCGCCCGGTCATGGATCTGAGTAAAGTGCCGTTTGTGTATGATCACATTGAGGATTTTCAGAATAAGATCATTTATTATGAATCCAGTCGCGGATGTCCGTTTTCCTGCAGCTATTGTCTCTCCTCGATTGATAAATGTCTCCGTTTTCGGAATCTGGAACTGGTCAAAAGGAGCTTTCAGTTTTTCATTGATCACGAAGTGCCGCAGGTGAAGTTTGTAGACCGCACCTTCAATTGTAAGCACAGTCATTCCATGGCAATCTGGACATACTTAAAAGAGCATGACAGAGGAAAGACGAATTTCCATTTTGAGGTGGCAGCAGATCTGTTAAATGAAGAGGAGATGGAGCTGATCGCGTCCATGCGTCCGGGCTGATCCAGCTGGAGATCGGAATCCAGTCCACCAATCCGGAGACGATCACGGAAATCCGCAGAAAGATGAACTTTGAAGAAGTAAAGCGGATTGTAAAAAGAGTGCAGGAAAAAGGAAACGTACATCAGCATCTCGACCTGATCGCCGGGTTGCCGTATGAAGATTATGAGCGTTTTGCACAGTCCTTCCGTGATGTCTATGCATTGCATCCGGAGCAGCTCCAGCTTGGATTCCTGAAGGTGTTAAAAGGTTCCTATATGCATGAAAAGACGGAAGATTATCAGCTTTTATATCAGGATCGGCCGCCGTTTGAAGTGCTTTCTACAAAGTGGCTCTCCTATGATGACGTGATCCGTCTCAAAGGTGTGGAAGAGATGGTGGAGGTCTATTACAACAGCGGACAGTTTGTCAATACACTGCGATTATTAGAGGAAGAGTTTACAGATACGTTTGCTTTGTATGAAAGTCTGAGCCGTTATTATGAAGAAAACGGACTGCATATGATAAATCACTCCCGAATTACAAGATATGAAGTATTATTTGCATTTATCAAAGCATGTGTAGAAAAGAATGTGGAAAACTATCGGCAGATGTTGATACTGGATCTCTATTTACGGGAAAATGTGAAAAAAGACCGGAGTTTGCAGGTGAAGTCAGCGTTGATAAGCAAAAAGTTTCTGCATTTTATGAAAAAGAGGCAGAAGAGCGCCGGTATTTGAAGGGCTATGAAGGATATGATAAGAGACAGCTTCGGAAAATGACGCATCTGGAGCAGATCAATGGAAATCTCTACGTGTTTGATTACCGGAACCGGAATGTTCTGACGAATCAGGCAAGCGTATTTTGGTAGAAGGAGGAGACGAGACATCCTACAATGCGTGTCCGCAGCAGGGAGACTTTGTCTGACAATGTATGAAAAAACGAACAAAAGAAATTTTAGCAATTCTGGATGAGCAGTATGGGCGGGAATATGTCTGCTATTTGAACTACGAGACACCGTGGCAGCTTCTGATCGCAACGATGCTAAGTGCGCAGTGTACGGATGCGAGAGTGAATCTTGTGACAGCAGATCTGTTTCAGAAATATGACACATTAGAAAAGTTTGCCAGTGCAGACTTAAAAGAGCTGGAACAAGACATCAACCTACCGGATTTTATCACAATAAAGCGAAAAATATCATCGCCTGTACGAAAGATCTGCTGTATAAATTTGGAGGCGAGGTGCCGAGGAGTCTGGAAGATCTGACCTCTCTTGCGGGTGTTGGGAGAAAGACTGCCAATGTGATCCGGGGAAACATCTATCATGATCCGAGTGTGGTGGTAGATACACATGTAAAACGGATATCCAGACGCCTTGGCCTGACAAAAAACGAAGATCCGGAAAAGATTGAAACGGATCTGATGAAAGAACTGCCAAAAGATCACTGGATCTTATATAATATTCAGATCATTACTTTCGGACGGTCGATTTGTACGGCAAGAAGTCCAAAATGTGAGCAGTGCTTCTTGCAAAAATACTGCAAAGAGTTTAAAATGTAACCTAAAATACCCATTGGGTATGAGAATTTAAAGAGGTGAAAACAGTGGATTTTAATGATAAAAGAGTCAAAAGAGTGATTGCGATCGGAGCGCTGGTACTGGTCGTTGCGATGATCGCGACGATGATCCTGCCATATCTGGTATAGAAAAGTGGCTGTTGCGAACAGGAACATAGAGGTTAAGGGAGACGGAAACGATGAAAGTTGGAAATGTATCACAGACAGTTTTAAAACGTTCTGTACTGAAACAACTGCATACAAAAAGAAAAGAGATTCTGACAGACCTTTCGGTGGAAGAGATGTGTACTGCGGTACAGATCAGGGACACAGAAGATGTGGTCTTTGCTTCGGCTGTAGTTTCTGGAAATTCCAAAAATATCGGGTATATGCGATCATGCGTGCCGTGTTGGATCTGGAGACAAGGGGGGCTTCGGCAATTGGTGTTTCGGTACAGGTGATTCTGCCAACATATGCTTATGAGTCGCGGTTAAAAGAGATGTTCCGCTGTATGGAAGAGCGGTGTGCATCCTGGGGGATTGCAATAACATGTGCAAAGGCAGAGACCAGTCCTGCAGTGAGCCAGTCCGTGGTATCGGTGACTGCGGCAGGAAGTGTGGAAAAAGGACAGCTGCGTACGCTTGCTCAGGCGGAGCCGAATCAGGAAATCGTACTTTGTGGTTCGATCGCAGCAGAAGGCGTACTGCGTATTTCGATGAGAAGAGAGAAGAGCTTCAAAGCGGTTTGTTCCGGCATTTATGCGTCAGATCCAGGGGATAGAATCAGAACTGGAGGTTTTCCATGCGCTTCGCAGTGTGAAGCAGGAAAATACACCAAAAGGGGAACCACTGGTGACTGCAATGCAGCAGATTGGAAGCGGTGGAATCCTGGCGTCTCTCTGGGAACTGACAGAGGCGGCAAATGTGGGAATGCAGATTGAAATGTCCCGGATTTCAATTCGGCAGGAATGTGTGGAAGTCTGTGAATATTATCACCTGAATCCGTATCAGATGACTTCCGCAGGAACGGTTCTGATGGTTACCAGAGACGGCAATGCTCTTGTGCGGTGTCTGGAAGAGAGTGGGGCACGAGCAGTGTGCTTGGGGTTACGACAGCAGATCATGCAAAAGTAATCACAAGCGGAGACGAAGTGCGTTATCTGGACAGACCTGCTCCGGATGAATTGATGCGCTGGTGGGAAGAGCAGGCACAAAAAGAGGTAAGATCAGAATAAGGAGAATAAAAACGATGGAAAAGCGAGAATTGATCCGAAAAGAAATTTTATACTATATAGAGAAAAACAGCAGAGCCAATCTTGGAGAACTGGCAGTACTGCTTGGAACAGATGAGGTGACAGTTGCCAATGAGATTGCAGAGATGGAGAAAGACAAAGTAATCTGTGGATATCACACGCTGATCGACTGGGACAAAGCAGGAGTAGAACTGGTGACAGCGTTGATCGAAGTGCGTATGACACCGCAGAGAAGTCAGGGATTTGACAAGATTGCAGAGCGCATCTGCAACTATCCGGAGGTACATGCAGTGTATCTGATCTCCGGCGGCTATGATCTTCTGGTTTCTCTGGAAGGAAAGACTTTAAAAGAAGTGTCGCAGTTTGTTTCAGAAAAACTTTCTACTCTGGATTCAGTGATCAGTACAGCGACTCATTTTATTTTGAAGAAATATAAAGACCACGGAACGATCCTTCTTCAAAAAGTGAGTCAGAAAGGATGCTGGTGACACCGTAATGAGAAATCCATTATCAAAAAAGATCGTAGAGATCCAGCCGTCCGGCATCCGTAAATTTTTGACGTGGCAAATGAGATGAAGGATGCGATTTCTCTGGGTGTTGGAGAACCGGATTTTGATACGCCGTGGAGAATCCGTGAGGAAGGCATTTTTTCTCTGGAAAAGGGACGTACATTTTATACATCCAATGCAGGACTCAAAGAACTAAGAGAAGAGATCTGCAGCTATCTGGAGCGGAAAATCGGAGTATCTTATGATCCGATGCAAGAGACCATGGTGACAGTCGGCGGAAGTGAGGCCATTGATGTGGCACTTCGCTGTATGCTGGATCCGGGAGATGAGGTTCTGATTCCGCAGCCGAGTTATGTATCGTATCTTCATGTACGATCATGGCAGATGGCGTGCCGGTGATCATTCCGCTTCAGTACGAAAATGAATTTAAGCTGACAGTGGAGGATCTGAAAAAAGCAGTGACGCCGAAGACAAAAGTCCTGGTGATGCCGTTTCCGAACAATCCAACCGGATCGATCATGACAAAAGCAGATCTGGAGCCGGTGGCAGAGTTTATCAAAGAGCATGACCTGTACGTGCTCTCCGATGAGATCTATTCGGAATTAAGTTATCAGGGAGATCACGTTTCAATTGCAGCTCTGCCAGGGATGAGGGAGAGAACGATCGTGATCAACGGATTTTCCAAAGGCTTTGCCATGACAGGATGGCGTCTGGGATATTGCTGCGGACCAAAGCTGATCATTGAGCAGATGGTAAAGCTGCATCAGTATGCCATTATGTGTGCGCCGACAAACAGTCAGTATGCAGCGATCGAGGGACTGCGCCACTGCGGAGATGAAGTAGAGGAAATGAGAAAATCCTACAATCAGAGAAGGCGTTTCCTGATGCATGAGTTCAAGCGTATGGGTCTGGAATGTTTTGAGCCGTTTGGTGCATTTTATGTATTTCCGAATATCAGTGAATTCGGCATGACTTCCGAAGAATTTGCAACCCGCTTTTTGATGGAAGAAAAAGTTGCGGTGGTGCCGGGAACTGCATTTGGAGAGTGTGGAGAGGGATTCTTGCGTATTTCCTATGCATATTCTCTGGAAGATCTGAAGGTGGCGCTGGGAAGACTGGAGCACTTTATTGAAAAACTGAGAAATGAGGATAAAGCATCATGTTAAATATCGTGTTACATGAGCCGGAGATCCCGGCAAATACAGGAAATATCGGAAGAACCTGTGTTGCTACGAATACCAGACTGCATCTGATCGAGCCGCTGGGATTTCGTCTCAATGAGAAAGCATTAAAGCGTGCGGGGATGGATTACTGGGCAGATCTGGATGTAAGAACGTATATCAATTTTGAGGATTTTCTGGAGAAGAATCCGGGAGCAAAAATCTACATGGCGACAACAAAGGCTCCGAAAGTCTATACGGAAGTACAGTATGAGCCGGACTGCTATATCATGTTTGGAAAAGAGAGCGCCGGCATTCCGGAAGAGATTCTTGTGAACCATAAAGAGGACTGCGTGCGGATTCCCATGGTGGGAGACATCCGGTCTTTAAATCTTGGAAATTCAGTTGCCATTATTTTGTATGAAGCACTTCGCCAGCAGAATTTTGCGCATATGAATCTGGAAGGACATCTGCATGAGCTGAGCTGGGAACAGCAATAGAATGAAATAGAGAAAATCAGGAAAAATGGTCTTATATGCAATGATGCAGTAAGATCATTTTTTTCAATGTAAATCTGGACATCTCTTGCTTGTTGTAGTATAATTCAAATAAACAGTTCCACAATATAAAAACTAGTTTTACAATATGAAACTAAAATCGATAGGAAAGAATGTCAGGAGGAATCAAGATGGGAAACAACAGATTTGATTTATTATCATTAGGTGAGATTTTGTTGAGATTATCCCCGCCGGATAATGAAAGGATCGTCAGTGGGGAGACATTCCAGAAGCAGGTTGGCGGTGCAGAGCTCAATGTCGTGTCGGGAGTTTCGATTCTGGGGCTTCGCACAGGCGTTGTCTCCAAGCTGCCGGACAATGCACTCGGAATCTATGCAAAAGATAAGGTACGTTTCTGCGGAGTAAGCGATGATTTTCTGGTATATGATGACAGTCAGGATGCCGTCTCGGGATTACTACTATGAGAATGGTGCTTATCCGAGAAAGCCGGGAGTGGTGTATGACAGAAGACACACTTCTTTTGACAAGATCAGTCTGGAAGAACTGCCAAAGGAGATGTTCCAGAGCACCAGATGTTTCCACACAAGCGGGATCACACTGGCATTGAGTGAAAATATCCGCCGTACTGCCATCGAGATGATCAAACGATTTAAGGAAAACGGTACACTGATTTCGTTTGATGTGAATTTCCGTGGAAATCTCTGGACAGGACCGGAGGCGAAAGCATGTATTGAAGAGATTCTTCCGTATGTGGATATCTTTTTCTGCTCAGAAGAGACCGCAAGGCTGACATTCTTAAAAGAAGGCGATGCGAAGCGTATCATGAAGAGCTTCACACAGGAATATCCGATCTCTGTGGTGGCTTCTACACAGAGAATCGTACACAGTCCGAAAAAGCATACGTTCGGTTCAGTAATCTACAGTGCGAAAGAGGATTGCTATTACGAAGAGGAGCCATATCGCAACATTAGAGTCGAGACGGATGAGCGAGATGCGTATGTATCGGGGGCGTTATACGGACTTCTTGCGTATGATTTTGACTGTCAGAAAGCATTGGAGTATGGGAATGCGGCAGGAGCAGTGAAGAATACGATCAAGGAGATCTTCCATCCTGCAGTAAAGAGAGATGGATGCAATCATTCGAAATCACAAGCATGTAGGACCGGAACTGGAAATGGACAGATAAAAAACAGGACAGACATTCTTTTTATTTGGAGAATGCCTGTCCTGTTTTTGTGAATACTAATGTAGATGTGTGCAGTTTGCAGCACGAGAAGAAAACAGCATATTTTATGAAGATTTCGAAATTAACAGAAAAATAGAATGATATGAATTTATATTTGACATTATTACATTTTGCGGTATAATGACATTAAGTTCATGCGCAATGCATAGAATAGTTGCATTGTAATGGGGAAGTAAAGGAAGGTGGTGAAGAATCGATGGTGGAAGAAACAATCAAAGCAATCCGTGAAACCGAAGCAGCGGCAGATGTGATTGTAAAAGAAGCTGGGGAAAAAGCCAGAAGATTCTGGAAGATGCCAGACAAGAGGCAGAACGTATGATCAAATCCCAGGAAGAAACACACCGGATTTCTGCACAGGATGCGATGCAGGATGCCAGAGAAAAAGCCAGGGTATTTCAGGAAGAGGCCCGTGTGCAGACAGAGAAAGAAATCAAGGTGTTAAAGGAGTTTGCTGTCCAGAAAGAAGCGGAGGCAGTGAGTGCAGTGATTTCTCAGTTAGTGTTGTGAAAAGAAATTAAAAAAGGAGGGAGTGCACTATGGCGGTACTGCAGATGCAAAAATCAGTATCTGCGCCCTGAAAAAGATCGAAAAGCAGTTCTGGAAAGCTTCAGAGGATGAAGGTGATGGAGATCAGCCAGATTCTGGAGGAGGATCCTGATTTTACAACGATGGATACGAGACAGGAGCGAATGGAATTAGAAAAGAGCGCTTCACTTTCAGATCAGGCACTGGAAATTCTGGATCGGTATGCGCCGGAGAAGAAGTCGATGTTTTCTGCACTGGAAGGGAAAGCGCTGATCGAAGCAGATGATTATCAAAAAAGTGGTGGATCAGAAGGAACAACTTTTATGTACAGTCAAGAGGATCCTTGCGCTGGATAAAGAAAAGGCAGAACAAAAAGCCGGTATCCTAAAGCTGGAGAACAGTATGGAAAGTCTGACTCCGTGGATGGATCTTCATGTACCGATGAATTATGGCGGTACGGCACATACAGTGATGCTGATCGGAACCATGCCGCTTGCCACGCTGGAAGAGATCTATCAGATGCTCGCACAGGATGCACCGGAAGTAGATGGTGTGGATGTGTCGGTTATCCATTCGGATAAGGATACCGTGTATCTGGCGGTTGTTTGTCTTACACAGGATGCAGAAAAGCTGGAAGAAGTATTGAGAAGCCGTGGATTTGCAAGACCGTCCCAGATATGGGACAAAGAGCCTGCGGCAGTGAAGGCGGAGCTGGAACAAACATGTCGGGAGTGCAAAGAGCGCATTCTGGAAATTGAAAAAGAGGTACGGTCATTTGCCGGTGAGCGTAAAAATATCCGGATTCTTGCAGATGATTACAGGGTGCGGGCAGAAAAATACGAAGTGCTCGGAAAGCTGCCGCAGTCAGAACGGGCATTTTTTCATTACAGGATATGCTCCGGCAAAAGATACAGGACGCATTGAAGAGAGTCTGACGAAGGCGTTTACGTGCGTCATTGATATTGAAGAAATCAAAGAGGATGAAGAATCGCCAACGCTTTTAAGCAACAATTCATTTTCCGCAAGTATGGAAGGAATTGTGGAGTCCTATGGACTTCCGAAGAGAGGAGAATTTGACCCGACGACGATTATGTCATTCTTTTATGTATTTTTCTTCGGAATGATGCTTTCTGATGCGGCGTATGGCGCTATCATTGCAGTGGCGTGTTTCGTATTATTAAAAAAATTCCCGCGGATGAGCCGGGGAATGTATCAATCGATCAAGATGTTTATGTACTGCGGAATTTCCACACTGATCTGGGGAATTCTGTTTGGCGGATATTTTGGGAATATTGTAGATATTGTATCCCAGAAGTTTTTCGGAACAACGATAACGGTGCCGGCTCTTTGGTTCATTCCATTGAATGACCCGATGAAGCTTTTGATGTATTCGATGCTGTTTGGTATGATCCATTTGTTTGTGGGACTTGGCATCAAAGGATATATGTGCCTGAAAGAGAAGAAGATCCTGGATTTCTTCTGTGATGTGGTACTTTGGTTTATGCTTTTGATCGGGCTGATCCTGATGCTGCTTCCGAGTGAGATTTTTTCATCGATCTCGCAGATACAGATTGTATTTCCGGATGCAGTGAACCTGGTGGCAAAGGGACTGGCGATCGCGGGTGCGGTGGGAATTTTGCTGATGTCCGGCAGGGACAAGAAAAATCCAGCGCTGCGTCTTGCGCTTGGTGCTTATGATCTGTACAACATTACCGGATGGCTCAGTGATGTGCTGTCCTATTCCCGTCTGCTGGCGCTGGGACTGGCAACAGGAGTAATCGCATCGGTGATCAATCAGATGGGCAGCATGCTGCCAAACAATATTGCAGGCGTGATTTTGTTTCTCGTTATTTTTGTAATCGGGCATACGCTGAATCTGGCAATCAATCTGCTGGGAGCATATGTACACACGAATCGTCTGCAGTTTGTGGAGTTTTTCGGAAAATTTTACGAGGGAGGCGGAAGAGCATTTCATCCGTTCGCCCCGGATACAAAATATGTAGATGTTAAGGAGGAATCTTAGTTATGAGCATTATGGAAAATTTAGGAATCGTGTATGCACTTTGTGGTGCGGCAATCGCAGTACTTCTCGCAGGTGCAGGCTCTGCGATCGGAGTTGGAATCGCAGGTCAGGCAGCAGCAGGTGTTGTAACGGAGGATCCAGGTAAATTCGCGAAAGTATTGATCTTACAGCTTCTTCCTGGTACACAGGGACTCTATGGTCTTCTGATTGGATTTATCACATTGTCTAAAATCGGAATTCTTGGCGGAGGACTTGCAGAGGTGGATGTGACAACCGGACTTCTGATTTTGGCAGCCTGCCTTCCGATCGGAATTGTAGGTCTGATTTCCGGAAGATCGCAGGGAAAGACAGCCGCAGCATCGATCGGGATCATTGCAAAAAGACCGGAGCAGTTTGGTAAAGCAATGCTGTTTCCGGCGATGGTAGAGACTTATGCAATCCTTGCACTTCTGATCTCTTTCCTGGCTGTCAGCGGAATTCAGGTGTAAATGAGTGAGCCAAAGTGAACGAAAAAGGAGAGCATGAAGGATGAGTGGATTAGAGAATATGAAACGTCAGATTCTGGACGAAGCGAATCACTCAGCGGAAGAACAGATCTCGAAAGCCAGGACAAAGGCGGAAGAGATTTTAAGAGAAGCAAGAGAGCAGATGGAGGAACAGAGCGCAGTCATGGCTAAAAAGTCGGAAGACGAGACAAAAGACTATGCACAGCGCATTGCATCTTCCAGTGAAATGCAGAGAAAGCAGGCTCTTCTGCAGGCAAAACAGGAAGTGATACAGGAGGTTCTTAACAAGGCATATCAGCAGGTACTGCATTTGGAACCGGAATCATACTTTGAGATGCTTCAGAAGCTGCTGGAAACATATGCACTTCCGCAGGAGGGAACAATCTATTTTTCTGCTGCGGATCTTGCGCGTATGCCGCAGAAATTTGAGGACGTGATTGAACAGACGGCACAGAAAAAAGGCGGTCATCTTGTGGTTTCGAAAGAACCGAAGGATATGGACGGCGGATTTGTGCTGGTTTATGGCGGGATTGAAGAAAATTGTACGATCAGGGCAATGTTCCACACAAAGCAGGATGAATTATCGGATGTTGTACAGAAAATATTATTTGTATAGAGCGCAGCCGTTTTGCAGGCAGCAAAAGAAAGCGAGAAGGAGGGATTCGTCTTGAATGAATTGGAATATACTACGCGGTTGCGCGCATACGGGCGCAGGAGGGTTCTTTGCTGACACAAAGTGTCATTGAACAATTGATGGCGTGTCAAAACGAAACACAGTGTCTTCAGCTTTTGAGCGAAAAAGGCTGGGGAGATCCGGAAGATGTACATGATCCGGCACAGATGTTGCAGCATGAAGAAGAAAAAATGTGGAAAGTCATATCAGAGATTGCTCCGGATCCGACTGTTTTTGATGTGATGTCTTACACAAAGATATTTCACAATTTAAAAGCAGCGATCAAGGCAGTTTGTGCAGGTGCAGAAGATCGGAACGTGTTTTATAACGATTGTTCTATTCCCGGAGCACAAATGCTGGAAATTGTGAAAATAAAGAATTTGGGCGTCTTCCATCCATGATGTCAGAGGCTGGTCAGGAAGCATACGATACACTGCTTCACACAGGAGACGGTCAGTTATGTGATGTGATCCTGGACCGGGCGGCGTTGGATGCAGTCTGTGAGGCCGGAAGAAACGCAGAGGATGCGATCATCCGTGATTATGCAGAGTCTGCGGTAGCAATCGCAGATATCAAGATTGCAGTCCGTTCTCAGAAAACAGGAAAAAGCCAGGAGTTTTTAAAGCGTGCTCTGGCACCCTGCGATACAGTTCAGGTGGAGCTTTTGGCAAAAGCAGCTGCAAACGGCATGGATGCGATCCGGGATTATCTGCTCACAACTGCCTATGCAGGTGGGGCAGAAGCATTGGCAGAGTCACCGTCCGCATTTGAGCGGTGGTGTGACAACCGGATGATCGAAACCATGAGACCGCAGAAATATCAGGCATTTTCTGTGGGACCGCTGGTGGCATATATTGTGGCGCGGGAAAATGAGATCAAGACCGTTCGAATCATTCTGACCGGAAAACAGAATCAATTTCCGGAGGAGGCAATTCGGGAAAGGATCAGGGAGATGTATGGATAAGATAGCAGTAATCGGAGATTATGACAGCATTTACGGCTTCCAGACACTGGGTCTTTCGATCTGCCTGTCAGAGATGCCGAAGAAGGGAAAGAAAACTGCGCCAGCTGGCCCTGGAGTGCGGGATTATCTACATTACAGAGGCTCTGGCGGCAGAACTGCCGGAAGAGATCGAGCGATATAAAGAACAGGTCATGCCTGCCATCATTCAGATACCGGGTGTATCCGGCAATACAGGAGCAGGTGTAGAAGGCGTGAAAAAAACCGTGGAGCAGGCAGTCGGTTCGGATATCCTGTTCTCACAGGAATAATGGGAGGTAGATTCGGCAATGAGTAAAGGCGTAATTAAAAAAGTAGCAGGACCGCTGGTCATTGCCTCTGGAATGCGCGATGCGAATATGTTTGATGTCGTGCGTGTAAGTAAGCAGAGACTGATCGGTGAAATTATAGAGATGCACGGAGATGAGGCGTCTATTCAGGTATATGAGGAGACATCCGGACTCGGACCGGGAGAGCCGGTGGAATCCATGGAAGTGCCAATGTCCGTAGAACTCGGACCGGGGCTGATTACCAGCATTTACGATGGAATCCAGAGACCGCTGGATGATATCATGAAAATTTCAGGCAACAGTCTGAAGCGGGGTGTGGAAGTTCCGTCTCTGAAACGAAATCTGAATGGGAGTTTGTTCCGACTGTTAAGTCGGAGATGAAGTCGAAGAAGGAGATGTGATCGGTACGGTCCAGGAGACGCCTGTGGTACAGCAGAAGATCATGGTTCCTTATGGAGTAAAAGGGACGGTCAAAGAGATCAACGCAGGAGAATTTACGGTTGAGGAAGTGGTTGCCGTTGTTGCCACTGATACGGGGGACAGAGAGCTTACCCTGATGCAGAAATGGCCGGTCCGCAAAGGCGTCCGTATCAGAGAAAGCTTCCGCCGAAGATGCCGCTTGTAACCGGGCAGCGTGTGATCGATACGTTCTTCCCGATTGCAAAGGGCGGTGTGGCAGCCGTGCCGGGACCGTTCGGAAGCGGTAAGACTGTCATTCAGCATCAGCTTGCAAAATGGGCAGAGGCAGACATTGTGGTGTATATCGGATGTGGAGAGCGTGGAAATGAGATGACGGATGTTCTGAATGAATTTCCGGAGCTGAAGGATCCAAAGACAGGCCAGTCTCTGATGCAGCGAACGGTTCTGATTGCAAATACATCGGATATGCCGGTGGCAGCCCGTGAGGCTTCTATTTACACCGGAATTACGATCGCAGAATACTTCCGTGATATGGGATACTCGGTGGCATTGATGGCAGATTCTACATCCCGCT
>ENA-OQJH01000644-OQJH01000644.1-human-gut-metagenome-genome-assembly--contig:-NODE-644-length-17862-cov-1.646349_pt1 | contig 17862 bp, 24 predicted proteins | sample MGYA00242597_ERZ504763 | MGnify/ENA primary metagenome ERZ504763 (study PRJEB26092, sample SAMD00036359) | human gut metagenome | host: Homo sapiens | study: EMG produced TPA metagenomics assembly of... | reverse complement strand
GGCAAAGATCGGTCCTGATGAAAGTCAAAATCATTGGTTTTCATATTGAACACAGTGTACCCAATACGTCGCTCGGCATCAGGTCCGGCGTAAACTGGATACGGCTGAAGTCCGCATCGATCAGACGAGCCGTCAATCGGGCAAGCAATGTCTTTGCAACTCCCGGCACGCCTTCTATCAGTACGTGACCATTGGCTAGGATGGCTGCCAGCACTAAGTCCACCGTCTGTTCCTGACCAACAATAACGGAAGCAATCTGATCCTTCAATTCCTGTATCTTCTCGGAAAAGAGAGTTAAATCCACTCGTTGTTCTATATTCTCTTCCATAAATATCTTCTTTAAATATGATTGATTATTTCATTCATTTTATCAATAAATCCCTTCATTTCTTCGCCGGAAAGGACACGTCCTCCATAAATCACCGGTCTGATTTCGCGGATTAACCTGCTGATTTCTTCCACCTCCATTCCCGTCTTCTGAGCGATCCGGTGGAAAGAACGTTCATCGTCCGCCACTTCCTCCACATCTACCTGAATTTCTCTTCTCAGCACTTCCGCAAAGTAGGTGAACTTCTTATGAACCAGATTGGCATGGTCATTCTTCTGATAATAAAGCGTGCCTATCAACTTGGTAAATTCAAGGGATTTGTTTTCCGGTTCCTGTATGACAGGTATTGCCCGTTGCCGCCTCCGTGCTGTAAACACCATAAAGAGCAAGATAGCGAACATCGACAGATAGATCGCCCAGCGAAGCGGCTTTGCGACAGAAAATAACGCAAAGGAGATCGCTGCGTCTGTGCAGTCTCCTTCATATATCCTTCGGTGCGGACAATAGGCAACTCTCCCATCTGCGACAGGATGCGGAATATGTAAGTCGCATTTTTCTCATCCAGCACTCCATAATTGGTAAAAAGCAAAGGAGTAGAAACCAGAATGATTTCACCCTTTCCCCACGGACGCACCATAGCCACCAACGGATGATAATTGCGGGAAACGGTCGTAGAATCCAGTTCATCCAATGCGTGCCCCATATCGCTTGCCAGATTGATCTCCGCCAGTTTACGTACCGGCAGCGAATCATAACGGCGGAAATAGGACTTGCAGAACTGCGGATAAAAACGGAACACCTGCCGTGAATAAACTTCCGGATCACCGATCCAATAAATACTGTCCCGCTTCAATAACGAAGCGGCATATTTTTTCAAATCGACCGATCTGAAATAAGAATAAGTGCAATCAAACTTCAGCGTATCCTCCAAAATCTTGGTAAAAGAACTGCTTACCAGCATGATCTTATTTCCCCGATCCGCCATTTTGAGCAAGGCTTCTATATCCACCCGTCCGAAAGGTAAATTAGTGGCAATCAGCAGTATTCCTTTATTGTGAACAGTATCTTCCTGTTCCATCTGATAAAAAGTCTTTCGGGACAGTGTATATCCCGAAGGCAGTGAAACAGTCAGCAGACTGTCGAACACAGCGCATCCGAAAGGCTGCTCATCGTAATGGCTAAAGGTAGGCACCCATACAAATTTCTTCGGCAGATGATATTCTATAGCAAACATCAGCAGCAGAAAAGCAAGGACAAAGAAGATAAACCAGCGGCTTCCCCTCATGAGCCCCCTCCTTTCCCTATTTCTTCCTGCAAGGATTTCATGGAATTGAACAGTTCTTCCGTTGCCTCAAAGTTACCGTAACGAACCCTCAGGAAATGATTGGTCAACTGACGGAAAACGGGTATCCGTACTTCATTGATATACTGTGTCGGTGTTTTATAAGGCTGCCAGTCAATGCGTTTCTCGTCGCTAAGCCGTTTCAATGTCTGCAAATAAAGCAGACGCACCGCCTCCCGATAATCGGAACGGGAAAGCGCATCGGCAATCCCTCCCGAAAAATCCACACCGTAAATCGTATCTTCTCCCACTTCATAAGGCAGTTTATTCTTGGGCGAACGCATGAATAACTCCGGACGCTTCTTATAAACAAACCATATAATCAGGAGCAGAATAATAATGGCCAGACATATTAATATAAGTTCAGAATACTCTTCGGCAAAACGGCTGCCGAATATCTTCCGCAACAATTCCCCAAACTGCCTGCGAAACCATTCAAAGATATTGATTTCAGGAGTTATCAGTTCACGATTGTAGTCATACGCCGATTCGGATTGCCATTTGGCAATCTGCACGGTGTCGCAAACCAATGTATCAGCCGGGGATGTCAGCATCTATTCTGAATTATATATGTTTAGAGTTTATCGAAATTATCAATATCGCTCTCTACAGTTACACTATCTACCACTTCGGAAGCGTGACCGTACTGGTAGGCCATTCCGACAAAAGTGAAAATCATGGAAAGATAAGCGCCGAATGCCTGTACAATACCAAGCAGATAAAGGATAAAGCTATATCCTGCCGATACTGTCGTCTCGCTTCGACATCACTTAATGAGAAGAAATATTTCACCAGCGTAGCGATATACCACGGCATCATAGTCACTCCCTGCAATACATTAGCTATAAATCCCATGATCAGAGATATCAAGAAGACGCCTCCCCAAGTGGCAAAGCCCAGCCGGAATGTCTTTTTGAAAGACTCCATCACTGTAATATCTTCAAACAGGTAGATAGGTGCCCATAATGCAAGCGGCACTACAAAAGCGATAAGAAGCGGAATGGTCAGAAACAAGGTGAACAGTGACAGAAACGCCAGCAGACCTACCACAAGCCCCACGAAAAGCATGACTAAGATGGAGAAAAGGGTCATTACAAGCAGTCTCTTGATATTGCGGAACAATAAAGGCTTCAAAATACCCAACGTGATTCCCTCCAAGCGTTCTTCACGTTCATTATAGGTACGGATCAATGCATAGATCATGGAGGTCAGCAAAATACTGCCTATCATAAATACAATCATATACAGACCGTAATAGGACATAAATCCCAATAAAGATGCAGTATCCGGCACCGTCGCAGTCTTGGACATAGCAGTCATGGCAAACGCTCCTCCCATCAGTCCGTTCAGACTTAATGCCTGAATAAGGCTTACAGGCAAAAGCAGATAAGTCGTAAACTTCAACAGTATTTTCCAATTCTCTTTTATGAAGTCAAAAGAAGCGTTCAACTTATCACCGAAAGAACGTTTCACGTACATTGCAACCTTAGGTTTCTGTGATTCCATGTTTTTTTCTATTTGGTAAATAAATATAGTAAAAGATGATAAATGCAAGGGATGTAAGGATGATGCCGAGCCTCAGCATATCCGGAAGTTCGGTGTGACGGGTGATAAAGCCTTCGATAAATCCCGCCATGATAAACACGGGCACCGTACCGATTACAATCTTCAGCTCTTTCGCTCCTCTGCGAAAGATTCGAGTCTCGAATAGGTGCCGGGGAAACAACCAACCTGTTGCCCAAAGCAAGTCCGGCAGCACCGGCTACGATGATCGCCATATTTCAAGAGTTCCGTGCAGCCAGACGGCAAGTGCCGACTCCCAAAGCAGGTCGTGCTGATAAAAGAACATCTGAAATGAACCGAGCATAATTCCATTCTGAAGAAGTATAAGCCCCGTACCAAAACTGGTCAGTATCCCCGCGGCAAAACACAGGAAGGATACTTTTATATTATTGATTGTAATGCCCAGAAACATCGGAGCTTCGGGAGAGCCATTGTATACTGCCATCGGCTCACCTCTGGCAATATTGTCCAATGTCATATCTACGTATTGGTTGCCCATTATCAAACGCACAAACTCCTGATCATTGGCGGCAGATACTGCCCGATCAACGCACTGACGGCAAAGATGATAAAAGAGATCAGTAACTCACGCTGCGCATCATGCATGGTCTGCGGCACTTCCCGTGTCCAGAAAGTGATAATGCGTGTCCATTTCTCACGCTTGCTCCGATAGATTTCATTATGCAGGGCTGAAGCGAGATTATTCAAATAAATGGTAATGCGGGAAGTCGGGAAATGGGTCTGTGCAAAAGCCAGGTCGGCAGTCAGTTCCGTATAGGCGTCGGCAAGTTGGTCAGGGGACAGGTTTGCAGCCTGTTCCACCACCTTTTCGGTCCCTTTCCATTTTTCAATGTTCCGACGGATAAACGTAACTTCCTTCATGCTTTTCAGAGATTTCGGATAAGTTTGTCCGAAACCGGAAGCAAAAGTAAAAGAATTATGATATATTTGCAACTTAAATCTAAAAATGTTTAACCAAGAATGGCAGAATCTACGATTATTATTTAAATATTCAATAAAAAGAGCAACAAAGACTATAAATCAGCCTTTGCTGCTCAAAACAGACCTAAGCCCCAGTTTATTTATTTATGATATTGTAAATCATAGAAAGTTCCTATCATAACTTCCATTAGATGTATCAAAAGTAATAGAGAGGTCTTTATTTACTAAATAAAAGCCATCGTAATATCCTCCCCAACCCATATTCGTATGGAAATAGAAATCAAAGTTTTTAACCAAATATCTTGTTTGGGGTCTCCAGTATGCAAAACCATCTAAAATAAAAGCATGGCTTCCCCCACGATTAGAGGTTGCAGCTACCCATACCAACTTAGCTAGTTGTAAAGATTGAAATGCAGCATTACCATCCCAACCATTTTTAAGACCACTAGTTGAAAAAAAACGATAGAAAAAGCTAGATGTATCAGAAGAATAAGTACCAGACCCAGTAACATAACCACTTGAATTTCTAACAGGCTGTGTATTAGTTGCTATATAGATATATTTTATCAATTTAGCAACCATTTCTCTAGTTGTTTCAGAGGAAGGAGTTTGCCAAGATGAAGGAGCAATAATTTGTTTTTGTGCTTCAAGATATTCCAATCAATTTTCAGACCATCAACCGTTAAGTCAGGTTCTAAAGAAGCCATAATCTGTGCTATTGAAATAACAGCACAACCAGCAGGGACAGCCTCGTAAGTAGGTGAGCCTGTATCATAAAGATCACAATTTTCTTTCTGTAGCAAATCATTATATGGTGCGTCTTGATTCCACTCTGTACTACTACAGTACAGACCAGCAAAACCTATCGGATTTCCAACAGGAAATGTTGGTCCAGAACGGGATAGAATCTCATCCTTTACTATAATTATATCTTGAATCTCATCATACCTCACAGCCTTCACGTTTAAAGTTTTTGCTATTTTCGCTAATGTTTTAGCTCTCATGTTTGATTTTACCTTTTCATAATATTTGGCATCTTCCAACAGACTCAATTCTGATAAATAGAGCATAGACTTAGAATCTACATATTTAACAGAGTCTTTTAAATCTGTTTTAGCAAATAAGCCATTATCTTTGCAAAACGTTCATCAGCAGGAACATAAGCCACACCTTTCCCCTCATCACTTAAAAATTCAATTTTATAAACAGGAATAGTAGTAAGATTAGTTGAACCGACTCTTGTTTTTAATCCAGAAGAACTAGATACATTATATGTAGAAATAGCCATAATTTTTACATTATTATTTCTAGTCTGTAATCCTGTTGGATTAAAGTCCAAAACAAGTTGCTTAGCCTCTTCTGAAGTAATTATTCCAGGATTATCATAAGCAATGCTAATATACTCATCTGAAGATAATAAAATTTTAGAATCATTCAGATTATCTTGCATACCTAGTTCATTACTACATGAAGTAAATAAAGCAAGGATAACTAACAAAAAATAGTATTTCAATTTCATAAGTTATATAATTTATGGATTTTGCTTTATTGTATATGTGCTCATTGATGAGCCAATATAAGAAAGCCATAAGATTATCTCCCTAATATCACCAGATGTATTTTCGTCTACAATTACTGTCATCACCGAATCCTCCTGTTCTTTTTTTATTGAAAACCAATCTTCTTCAAGCAAAAAAGTATGGGTCATTTTTACATTGAGAGCAATAGAATCCTTATTCACAACAGTCCCAGCAGCATGCAATCTCCATCCTCCGCAGGAGTCATAATAATAAAAGCAGTATCACCTTTATTATCTAATAATGGAGGCTCTGATATCCTGTGGGGAAAATCATTGATATATATTTCATCATCTTCTGCATCATTACAACTAACAATAGCAAGAAGAAAAATCAGAATAATATACTTCATTCTTTTACAATATAATATCACAGATCATATTAAAGCCTGTGTTTAATTCATAGCCTCCAGCTTCAAAAGATATCGACATATCTTTATTAACTAAATAGAAGCCATCATAAGACCCAGCCCATCCCATATTCGCACGGAAATAAAAATCAAAGTTTTTAACCAAATATCTCGTTTGAGGTCTCCAATAAGCAAATCCATCTATCACAAAAGCATGAGAAGCTTTTTTAGAAGCATCTGAAACGCCAACCCATACCAGTTTAGCTTTCTGTAAAGACAAAAATGCAGCATTACCATCCCAACCATTTATCAAATCTCCTGTTGTAAAATATCTTCTAAGAAAATCCCTAGTTTGAGGTCCAGATGTACCAGAACCTGTTACCCAATTTGTTGTTTTGTCATATTCTGGATGAGTACCAGAAAGGTCATAAATATGTTTAAATAATTTAGCAACCATAGTTCTAACAATCTCAGGTGATCCCTGATTTGGCTTCCAGGGTAGCGGCATTAGTATCTGCGGCTGTGCTTTCAATGCTTCCCAATCTATTTTTATACCATCGATAGTTAAGTTTGGTTCAAGTGAAGCCATAATTTGTGCCATGGCAACAACCGAACAACCCGCAGGAACAGCTTTATATACAGGTTCCTTCCCAACATTTGGTGCACAATATGCTTTCTCTAATAAATCATTATATACAGGTTCTTGATCCCAATTTGTCGCCATACAAAAAAACCAGCCCACCCAATAGCATTGCCAGCAGGATCTTGAGGGGTTGCACGTGAATCTAGACAATCCTCGACAAGAATCCTATCTTTGATCTCATTAAAATTTACGGCTGCAACATTGAGCTCTTTCGATATTCTTTTTAATGTTTCATCTCTAAATTCCAATTTCATTTTTTCATAATGTTTGGCCTCCTCTAACAAGCTTTGTTCTGACAAACCAAGCATAGCCTTCGCACCAATAATTTTAGCTGTATCCTCAAGATTTACCTTGGGCAAATAAGCCATAACCTTTGCCACACGCTCATCAGCAGAAACATAAGCAAGTCCTTTCCCTGCATCACTGACTATTTCCATTTCATAGACAGGAAGAAGAATTGATTTGTCTGTAACCGATCTTGTTACCGCATTGCTGCCCTTTTCTTCAATATTAAAAGAAGAGCGAAACTTCACAACAATATTTTCATTACCTCTCGTCTGCACTCTGTTAACCCCAAAATCTAATGCAAGTTGCTTTGCCTCATCAGGAGTTATTACTCTTGGATTATCATAAGCAATACTAATGTATTCATCCGGAGATAATACAATTGAGTTAGATTCTATCGGCTTATTATGTAAATCCAAACCTTCTTCATCATTACATGAAGCTAATAACGACAATACGAAAAACAAAAAATAATACTTTAATTTCATAATAAATATTTTTAAGTTTCAATTGAATATGTAATCTGTACAATAATAAATCAATGTTATCTTTTTCTTATATCAGGTATAACACTTAATTGCGTATCCCAATAGGTATTACCACCAGTCTCAAATGAAATGCTTCCATCATTGTTTACCAAATAATAACCATCAGAATTACCTGTCTTTCCAAAATTACAATGAAAATATGCATTACTGCTAGAAGATTCGTTCTTTGTCATTGCATAACCATCCAACTATAAAAGTCACTTCCATTACAATTCTACCAAACAGGACATATTTTAATAACATGAATTTTTAACTGTTTCTATACTCCATTTTTGAATATTACCACAATTGGTTATTCCACTTCCTGAATTTAGATATTTATACACATTAGATAATGGAGTTGATATTGCAGTAATGCAAGACACTAATTTAGATTCTGAGTCCGGCCATACATCAGTATAGGCAGTTCCCCAAACTGGAGAAGAAGATGTACTATCATATACATATTTAAATAAAGATGCAACCATATTCCATTTCTCATAAGGATCATCATAACTAATACTTTTACTTTCTTTTAAATAACTCCAGTCCATTGATATCCCTTCACAAGTTAATTCAGGCTCTAAGGAGGCCATAATTTGGGCTATTGCAGTGTTGGTAAGTCCTACTGGGCGTCTTTCCCATGTACATATTTTACGAGAAATATCCATAGGTATTTCAACCCAAGTATTTACAAACTTCCAACTATATGGTTCTTTCTGTCCCCATTCTGTAGTACAGAAAGGTTCAATCATCATCCAAACCTGGCCATCTAAATCAGTAATAGGCCTAGAGCGTGTAATTGCCTCACTATTATTGGCTATTTCTCTAATAATGCATTCTTCGACATTTGAATCATAGCGTTTGCTCCTATCTGCGTTGCAAAAATGGAGTCATTATAGGAAGGTATATACGCCAATACCTTTGGGAATCTTCTATCACCAGATACAATAGCTTTCCCTTGTTCATATCTATTCCTTATTTCAACTTCATAAACTAAAGCTTTTACATCATTAGGCAACGAACGGGTAATTTCTGAATTTCGAGACGATATTAAATATTCCTCACTAATAGCAAAAATTGGATTTCTGTTATTTCGCCTCTCGTATCTGTCTTAGATTTGATAGACTTTTGAAAGGATTCTACAATAGAAATAACTTCATTTTCAGATAACGCATTAGGATCTACTTGTTTAATTGCATTCCGTTCTGCATCTATTATATTCTCGTTACTACACGAGGCGATAATAATAAGCACGACTAACAAATAAAATTGTATAAATATTTTTCTCATAATATTATAGTTAATTAAAGTTCAAAATCCCCCGATAAATCATAATCTTTAGACAAAAGTTCTAAGCGGTAAGCAGTTCCTTCCACCAAATTCAGGTCTAAAGTAATCAGACTTACAGGATTTATGAAGTATTTAGATACACTGTCTCATTAGTATCCAAATTAATTACGGAAACTGTCACACTAGGTACTTTTGAAAAAAAGTCGAGGCACAATTACATTGTTATTTATAGATGCTTCAACTGGTAGATAGCTGGTATTCGAGTCGTTTCACCTGGTTTACTACCCTTTCCTTTTAAAATTATTTTTCTAGAAGAACAACTCAATTCCATATTGCAACCTCTTATATTACAATTTGGAGAATTTCCTAGTATTAGATACCGAAAAGAAATACCTAGGAATAATAAAATAGTAGTTTTTCATATACTGTTCATATTGATGTTTAACGCTGTAAATATGAGCAGTAAGCTTAAGAAAAGTATTATACCATTATGTTAACGAATGCAAAGAATGCGTTGTATTGCATAAAACTCAAATAATAATACACAAAGCTTAGACTTTGCGTAATATATCAACCAATTTTACTTTCTTATCTTTATTTAAACCCATCTTTTCCAATACAGACCAACTTCTTTTATATACAGCAGCAGAAGTGCATCCCCAAAGATAGGCAATATCGGCATATTTAAAATCCAACCTAACTAAGCAACAAAAACGAATATCTTCCTCCAATAAATACTCATATTCAGTGCTTAATCTTTCTACAAATCCCAAAGATGCCATATCTATTTCATGCAATAAAATTACCCATTCATCATTAGTAATCTTCTTCATTCCATCAGGGTTAAGTTTATTATACTCACACAATGCTATCAACATTTGATAAATAGGAGAAGACATTAATATAAATTTCAGATTCAGATTTCTCAATCGCCTTACTTCCTCATCTCTTTCTACAAGCCGGCGTTCTAAATCTTCTTGCATTGAATGGTATTGTTCTAATAGTTCATTAAGACAACTATCTAATTGCACTTTGGAGTTAACATCCGACTCTAAACATTCACAATGTTGCTGTATTTCTTTTATTTCTAGTTTTTTTTCCTCCAACTCTTTCTTGATAGCCTCTATACTTTATACAACAATTGACGTTTGTCAACCAATCGTGCTATTTCTTTCTTCCTTTTTCTACGCCTCTGCAAAAGAAATAAATCGTAATAATAAACAATAGGACAAATAACAATAGACAAAAACGATACCGGGTCAAAAAGGATTCATAGCGTTCCGTTGATTGACGATATAACACATCCTTTAAAGAAGAAACTACCTCAACCGGTTGCTCTACTAATTTCATGGAATCCTTATATATAGTATATAAAGTTTCGTACTCCAATGCTTCATTTTGTTTTCCCAACCTCATCGCCATTTCCGATAGTTTCATGTATGCATTTGTTTTTGCATAATAATTATCAGAAGGTATGCCTCTATTCAAATAAACAAAGGCTGAATCATATTGTTCCAATTGCAAATAAGCACTCCCGATAACTAGATAGTAACCATATCTCTCAGAGCTGTCTAATACCAACCGCATACCTTTATTTGCATACAATATAGCTTCGCGTGATTTCCCTTGATATTCCAGAAGATAACTAAGAGAACTAAACACAAGCTCCTCAGTATGTTGTTTATCTGTATCTTTCACTAGCTTTAGAGCCCGTTTTAAATATTTTTCCGCATCTGTATAATATTCTTCTCCTCGCTCCATGCAAATATCTGCACAATGTACTAGCACTACGGCTAAACGCAATGAATCATGATGTGCTTCAGCCAATTCAACAGCCTGTCTATAAAGAGAATCAGCCTCCTCTTGCAACCCATGCCGCCAGAATAATAAACCCAAATTACTTTTCAATAGAATATTTAAATCATAATTTTCCGCTTTCTCAGCCAAAGGCATTGCCACCAAAAATTCACGTACAGTTCCTTCAATATCACCTCTGTCTTGACAAACTCGTCCAAGATAATAATGAGCTTTTGCCCTTAGGGTAATATCATCGGAAGTGTCATAATAATCTACAGCGACACGAATTAGCGAATCATCCGTGTGAGTAACATAGTTCTGATCTTTGGCTTGTGTTAACAATAGGGCATAACTAGCTCTAGACTGTATAGAAGACAACTCAGCAAGATTCATACGTTCCAATAAACTCAATGCACTATCTGCACATCCAACTTCTATCAAAGAATCTGCACGCAATAAAGAAGGAATTACCCTATCTGTGGGAGAAAGGCAAGATGTTAAAAACAGGAAGATGATTCCATAGACATAGTTTACATTCATCACTTTTAATAGATTTCGAATAAGTTTTGTTTGAGAGCAGAAGCAAAAATAAAAGAATTATGATATATTTGCAACTTAAACCTAAAAAATGTTTAACCAAGAATGGCAGAATCTACGATTATTACCGGTCAGTTTGTTCGAATCAGCCAACGCCCGCCAGTATCGGCGAACGATTGCTGGCTTTGGTCATCGATTATTCCTGATTGTGATTTATCTATATTCTGTGACGACACTCATTGTTAAACTGCATTTATCCTCCGGATCGGTACGGTCTTTTTTCTGTGCCTCGTCTATTTGCCTGTACTTTTTTACTCGTTCCTCTGCGAAATGTTCAATCACGGGCAGAGTTTCGGAAAACGTCTGATGAATATACGCGTCGTAAAATCAGACGGTTCTACTCCCAGCATCAGTGCTTATCTGCTGCGCTGGCTTCTCTTCATCATTGATGGTCCCGGTACAGGAGGTTTAGGCTTTTAGTCGTTCTGCTGACTAAAAAACAGTCAGAGACTGGGTGATTTAGCAGCCGGAACGATGGTGATCAAAGAGAAGAATTATCGCAAGATACACGTCAGCCTCGATGAATTTGACTATCTGACAAAGAATTATCATCCGACGTATCCACAATCTGCCGATTTATCATTGGAACAGGTGAACGTAATCACCCGAACGCTGGAGTCCGGTGAAAAGGATCGGGTAAGGCGCGTTACGTTACTCGCCAAAAAGGTGCAGGAAATCTTATCTGTTACTCCACGAGAGAATAATCAGGAGAAGTTCCTCCAAACGGTACTTCGGGATTATCAGTATTATGCATTGGAGGAAATCTAAAATAAGAACTTACACAACACGTATATACACTACCGTCTTCCCAATCCCATATTTCTGAATAACTCCCTTTTCAATGAAAAGATTCAATTGCCGTATAGCCTGTGTTTTATTCATTCCGGTGATAGCACAATAATCTGCCCGATTGATACAAGGATGTTTCTCCAAAAAGTCCTGCAATCTTTTCAGACATTCTTCTTCTGATATGTTCATATTGGAACGCGTAGGGGAAGATATTCGTTCTAAATCCATTTTAGAGTTCAGTTCTCTCTTATATGTTTGCTTTACCTTTAGTTTGATATTTTTCAGATGGACAGATGGAGAGCGCACTTCTTTTCTGTCAGTGATTTCTTTCTCCAAAGAGAGGGTCAGAGAAAAATGCCCCAAATCTCCAAACTCCACAATATATCCTCTGGACAGCAGCGTCTGCAACTCATCAGTGATAGCTTCCACTGCTCCAACTAATTGCGCATGAGGAATATGGTGCATCATGGATACCCGCTCCACAAACTCTTTGGTTGTATATGTTCCGCTTGGCACTACTCGTGCATGCAGTAACTTCTGTTCTTCGGTACCCTCTTTATCCGGATTCTCATAAAGGTCGTAATAAATGCTCATAAGAATAATTTTATGTTTGGCTGTTAATAACTTATCTGTTACTATTTAAGCAATTAGTCGTTTGCTTGGTTATTTTCTTTCGTTGCACTTAGGTGCAACGAAAGAGTCACCTACGTACAACAATTGAAGCACCAAGGTGCTTCAATTATCAGACCTTAGTGATACGCAATAAAACAACGAACAAAGATACTAAAAATCTGAAAGCCCCGAAACTATTTCCCACATGTATTTAATAAAATAAGTAGATAGCAGGTACAGTGTATTCTGAGGAAGTGCTGCCAATTTACTTGGCAGGAAATACCGGAAAGCGAAAACATAAGGATGGAAAAAGAAATAGCCTGAAAGACGCGAATCTTTCAGCTATATTCCTTTCATTTATCTACAGTGGTGACTAGCGACAATTAGTCCACCTGCCCCAGAGAGTTTCCATATTCCATTTCTCCCTGAACCACAAAAAGGATTTCTTCGGGATCATATTCTCCCATTTCGTCCTTCTTGGCTTCTTTCACGATGTAAGCTACGACCTCTTCCAAGTCAATGTTTACGTAGCCGTCGTTATCGGGCTGAGCGTCGAGAATGCCACTTTCTGAATAGTACTCGTCTATCAGATCGAGAAATAGTACAGTTCATCGTCCTCGAACTTCTCTTTCAGTTCCTGAGGCAGATAGTTCTTGATAAACTCGACGGTCTTTTCGTCATCGGCATCTTCTAATAAAAAATCATCTTCCAGTCCCATGGTTGTAAGTATTAAGTAATAAGTATTAAATATTAGACAAAGTCTAGAGAAGGTTCTTCACTTTTTCCACGAATACCGGTTTGGCGACTGCGCCTACCTGCTTGTCTACAATCTCACCATTCTTGAAGAACAAAACAGTAGGAATGTTGCGGATACCGTATTCGGCAGCCACATCGCTGTTATCATCCACATCGCATTTACCGATGATGACTTGTCCTTCAAACTCCGCGGCCAATTCTTCAATAATAGGAGCCACCATTTACAAGGGCCACACCAGGGAGCCCAAAAATCAACCACAACAGGCTTTCCTTCTGCAAGGATTTCCTTATAGTTGCTGTCTGTAATTTCTAAAGCCATTTCTTTTTAAGTATTAAGTATTAATTATTATGTATTACTTCGTTTGTAGATTTGCGCTACAAAGATAATCAATTTATACGGAATCCAAGTTCGGGGCGCTCCTTTAAATATGTTATTAAATCTCTGCCTACCGAAAGCTTGACCGGACGGGAAATCAGATCGACCGACATACGGCTGTCCGTATCGTCCGTCACTTTGAAGTAGAGTTCCGTATTGCCGGGATGTTCTTTGGTCAAAGTGGCCAGTTCGGTAACCAATCCCGAATTTAACACCGACAGAGGAATAATAATGGTGATCTTCTGCACCAGTTCTTCTTTCACGTCGGGCAGAAGTTCCATCGAAGTGATCTTGACTTCCAGCTCGTCCTGCCGCCATTGCTTGGCTGACAACGGGCTTTGATATACAGGAACGTCCCTTCATTCAGATATCCCTGATAAGTCACCCAGTCATTTCCCCAGAAAGGTATTTCCGTAGAGCCCGAATAGTCTTCGATCTTGGCAATGCCATACGGATTGCCATTCTTGCTGACTCCACGACGGACACTGGTCACAATGCCGCCCATTGTAATCTCCCGGCCTGCCAGAGCCGCCTTGTCTTCCAAATCTGCCATACGGGTATTGCAGACGTGATCCAGCACAATCGCAAACTCATCCAGCGGATGGGCGGAAAGGTAGATACCTACCAGGTCGCGTTCCTTGTTCAGACGTTCGAGGTCGCCCCAGCGCTCTACTCCCTGAGGAATTTCGGGGGTGGCAATATCGACGACATTCGCTCCGCCGAACAATGATTGATGGCAGCTCTCTTGTCTTCCTGATAGCGGTTGCCGTATCGCATTAAGGTTTCAAGGAATACTTCGCCCTTAGAGTTGACGGCAAAGTACTGCTCCCGCTTCAATTCGGGGAAACTGTCGAAACCTCCCGCCAACGCCAGACATTCCATATTCTTTTTATTGCAGGCATTCAGATTGACACGTTGTACGAAGTCAAAGATACCTTTGAACGGTCCGTTGGTATTACGTTCTTCTACAATGCTTTGCACGGCGGCTTCACCTACGCCTTTCACCGCTCCCAGTCCGAAACGGATATTACCGTCATGGTTGACCGTAAACTTCAGGTTACTCTCATTCACATCCGGACCGAGCGTCTCGATACCCATTGCCTTGCATTCGTCCATCAGCTTCGTGATATCCGTAATGTTGGACAAACTTCGGCTCATAACAGCCGCCATGTATTCCGACGGGTAGTTCGCTTTCAGATAGGCTGTCTGATAAGCTACCCAAGAGTAGCAAGTAGCGTGCGATTTGTTGAACGCATAAGAGGCAAACTTTTCCCAGTCAGTCCAAATCTTTTCAAGTACTTTCGGGTCATGACCGTTCTTGCGTCCGCCTTCGATAAACTTGGGCTTCATATGATCCAGCTTATCACGCAGCTTCTTACCCATCGCCTTACGAAGGCATCGGACTCACCACGGGTAAAGTCCGCCAGCAGACGTGACAAAAGCATCACCTGTTCCTGATAGACCGTAATGCCATACGTATCTTTCAGATATTTCTCCATCACCGGAATGTCATATTCAATCGGCTTACGGCCATGCTTACGGTCGATGAAATCCGGAATATAATCCATCGGACCCGGACGATAGAGGGCATTCATGGCGATCAAATCTTCGAAGGTAGAAGGCTGCAATTCGCGCAGGTACTTCTGCATTCCGGCAGATTCAAACTGGAATGTTCCGATGGTACGTCCGTCACTATATAATTTGTAAGTTGCCGGATCGGTGATATCGATCTGGTCTACGTCTATCTCCAGACTACGACTCAGACGGATATTCTCAACCGCCTCCTTAATAATAGACAATGTTTTCAATCCGAGGAAGTCCATCTTGATCAATCCGGTATCCTCGATCACCGAACCTTCATACTGGGTAACGAGCATCTTTTCGCCCGTTTCCTTATCGTCGGCCGTACTTACTGGCACCCAGTCGGTGATGTCGTCACGACAGATAATCGTACCGCAGGCATGGACACCGGTACCACGAACGTTACCTTCAAGCATTTTGGCATACTTAAGAGTGTCTCGCACCAACGGGTCGGACGATGCCTCAGCCGCTTGCAGTTCGGGGACGTATTCGATGGCATTCCGCAGGTTCAGCTTCTTGTCGGGAATTTTATCCGGCACCAACTTTGCCAGACGGTCGGACTCCGAGAGAGGAAGTTTCTGTACACGGGCAACGTCTTTGATAGCCAGTTTGGTAGCCATCGTACCATATGTGATGATATGCGCTACTTTTTCCTGACCATATTTATTGGTTACCCAGCGAAGCACTTCACCACGACCGTCGTCATCGAAGTCCACATCGATATCGGGCAAGGAGATACGGTCCGGATTCAAGAAACGCTCGAACAGCAAGTCGTACTGGATAGGGTCGATCTTGGTGATACCCAGACAGTAAGCCACCGCCGAACCGGCAGCGAACCACGTCCGGGGCCTACCGATACGCCCAGTTCCACACGTGCGGCGTTGATAAAGTCCTGCACAATCAAGAAGTATCCGGGGAAACCCATCGTTTTCATAATGTACAGCTCGAAGTTGAGCCGTTCTTTCACTTCTTCCGACAAAGGGTCACCATATATTCTTTTCGCACCGTCAAATGCCAACTTTGCCAGATAGTCGCCTTCAAGTTTGATACGATACAGTTTATCATATCCTCAGACGTTGATCTTGGCCTGCCCTTCCTCTTCGCTCAGCACCACATTGCCATGTTCGTCCTGCGTAAACTCGTCGAACAGGTCTTTCTCCGTATATTTGGCACGATATCCTTCTTCCGTTCCGAAATCTTCGGGAATAGCGAAGGTAGGCATGATAGGTGCATGGTCAATCGAATAATATTCGACTTTATCGAGAATTTCCAGCGTATTGCTCAGTGCCTCGGGAACATCTGCAAAGAGTTCATTCATCTCTTCACGGGTTTTCATCCATTCCTGTTTGGTATATAGCATACGGCTGGGGTCATCCAAGTCTTTACCTGTACTCAGGCAGATCAAACGGTCGTGTGCCTCGGCATTCTCTTCATCCACAAAGTGGACGTCATTGGTGCAGATCAGCTTGATATTATACTTCCGGGCATACTCCTGCAAGTATTTGTTCACATTTACCTGTAGCGGATAACATTCGTGATTGGCACGGGGTACAGTCGCCTTATGACGCTGCATCTCCAGATAGTAGTCATCACCAAACAGGTTCTTATACCATTGGATCGCTTCTTCGGCTTCGTCAAACTGCCCTGCGGTAATACGCTTCGGCACCTCGCCACCCAAACACGCTGAGCAGACAATCAGACCTTCGTGATACCTCTCCAGCTCACTGCGGTCGGTACGCGGACGCATATAGTACCCGCGCGTCCACGCGTGCGATACTAATTTAATAAGGTTATGATAACCTTTCTCATTCTTGGCAAGTACAATCAAGTGATAACCGCTTTGGTCCGGCTTCCCTTCTTTCAAGTCCATCGTACGGCGGGCGACGTACATCTCACAACCGATAATCGGTTTAAAGAGCTTGTTCTCCGCCTCCACGATCTTCGCCTTGCAGGCAGCTATCTCCGCCTCCTTATCCTCACACTCCACTGTGCCGGCTTCAATCCCTGCAATCCGCTTCTTCAGATCCTTGATTTCCCCTTTCGGACCGCTATTCTTCTTATTGACATAGTTCGTAAATTCCTTGATGCCGAACATATTTCCATGATCGGTCACGGCAATACCCTTCATCCCATTTTTCATGGCTTTATCTACCAGACGGGCGACACTTGCCTGACCATCCAGTAGAGAATATTGCGTATGAACGTGTAAATGAACGAAATCCTGCATAATGATAAGTAGTTAATTTGAAGGCATAAAATTACTACCTCCCGCGTTATAAACAAAAATAATCCTCAAAAAGTTATCAACACTCGCATTTCTCTGCTCATTTACTTGCTGTTTTTTTAAAATAAGTATATTTTGCACACAATATCATTAAACAGCATTCATGGCCGACTAAAAAATTAAAAAAGAATACGTATTCACCGCGAAGGAACACATATATTATGGGCTAGCTTTCTGCTACTGCTACTGATTAATGCGGCCCTTTATTGGGGAATAGATTG
>ENA-OQJH01000643-OQJH01000643.1-human-gut-metagenome-genome-assembly--contig:-NODE-643-length-17873-cov-1.893610_pt1 | contig 17873 bp, 42 predicted proteins | sample MGYA00242597_ERZ504763 | MGnify/ENA primary metagenome ERZ504763 (study PRJEB26092, sample SAMD00036359) | human gut metagenome | host: Homo sapiens | study: EMG produced TPA metagenomics assembly of... | reverse complement strand
CCAACACCGTTGATTTCAAGCTTCTTTTCGTATCCTTCAGATACACCTGTGATCATGTTTGCGATCAAAGATCTTGTAAGACCATGTAAAGATTTCATTTTCTTTAAGTCATTTGTCTTGTTACGACAACCTGATTATCTTCCTGTTTGATTGTCATTTCTACTGGTAAACATTTTTTCTAATGTTCCTTTAGGACCTTTTACAGTCACTTTGTTTCCTTCTTCAATCTTTACCTCTACTCCTGCAGGGATATCGATTGGTAATCTACCTATACGAGACATAGGTTACCTCCTTAAATTGTCGGAAGGGACAGGGATGTGTCCCTTCTGTTTTCAGAATAGTGAATGTTGGTTTCGCTAGTGTGGGCTTGTGCCTACCAAACGAAAGCTAACACCTCTCCACCCACGTTCTGTTTTCTTGCTTCTTTATCTGTTAACAGTCCTTTGTTTGTAGAGATGATCGCAATACCAAGTCCTCCTAATACTTTAGGAAGCTCTTCAGCTCCTGCGTATACTCTAAGTCCTGGTTTAGAGATTCTCTTAAGTCCTGTAATGATTTTTTTCATTTTTATCAGCACCATATTTTAATGTGATTACGATTGTGCTGAAAGAACCTTCTTCTTTGATGTCATATGCTTTGATAAAACCTTCTTTTAATAAGATTTCTGCAATCGCTGTCTTCATCTTAGAAGCAGGAATTTCTACTGTATCATGTTTCGCAGTATTTGCATTACGGATTCTTGTAAGCATATCTGCAATAGGATCGCTCATTGTCATTTTCGTGTTCCTCCTTCCTTAATCTTACCAGCTTGCCTTCTTGACACCTGGAATCTGTCCTTTATATGCTAATTCACGGAAGCAAACTCTGCAGATACCATATTTTCTTAAATATGCATGTGGACGTCCGCAGATTCTGCAACGGCTATATTCTCTTGTTGAGAATTTTGCTTTTCTTTTCTGTTTTGCAACCATTGACTTCTTAGCCATGGGAACCCTCCTAACTATTTCTTAAACGGCATACCAAATAAAGTTAATAATTCACGAGCTTCTTCATCAGTGTTCGCTGTTGTAACGAAGATGATGTCCATACCTCTTACTTTGTCTACTTTATCGTATTCGATTTCTGGGAAAATTAACTGTTCTTTAATACCTAATGCATAGTTACCTCTTCCATCGAAAGAGTTCTGGTTAACTCCTCTGAAGTCACGTACTCGAGGTAATGCTAAGTTAATTAAACGATCAGCGAATTCATACATTCTTTCACCACGTAATGTAACTTTGCATCCGATAGGCATACCTTCTCTTAATTTGAAGTTCGCAACAGATTTCTTTGCTCTTGTTACGACTGCTTTCTGTCCAGCGATCTTTTCAAGATCAGCTACTGCAGATTCTAAAACTTTTTTTATTTTCTTTTGCTTCACCAACACCCATGTTGATTACGATCTTCTCGAGTTTTGGTACCTGCATAATATTGCTGTATTCGAATTTCTTCATCATAGCATCTTTGATCTGATTGCTATACTGTTCATGTAATCTACTCACTTGCGTAAACCTCCTCTCTTAATTAGTCAATGACTTCGCCTGTTGCACGTGCAACACGAACTTTTTTACCGTCAACTACTTTATATCCAATTTTTGTTGTTTTCCATTGTGCACTAACATTACATTGGAAACATCCATTGGGCCTTCCTGGCTTACGATACCACCCTGCTGGTTTGCAGGACTAGGTTTAGTATGCTTTGTGATCATGTTGGCACCTTCAACTGTTACAGTACCTTTTTTATGATCAACAGCAATTACTTTTCCTTCTTTGTCTTTATCTTTACCAGCGATAACTTTAACTAGATCGCCTTTTTTAATTTTAATTGCTGACACAGTGTTTCCTCCTTATAATACTTCTGGTGCTAATGAAACAATCTTCATGAATTTCTTGTCTCTAAGCTCTCTTGCCACTGGTCCGAAGATACGAGTTCCTCTTGGGTTCATATCATCTTTAATAATTACAGCAGCATTTTCGTCAAATTTGATATAAGAACCATCTTTACGACGGGCACCTTTCTTTGTACGAACAACAACTGCTCTGACTACGTCACCTTTTTTTACAACGCCGCCTGGTGTTGCATCTTTGACTGTAGCAACAATAACATCACCGATGTTAGCATATCTTCTTGTAGATCCTCCTAACACACGAATGCAAAGGATTTCTTTTGCTCCTGTGTTGTCGGCTACTCTAAGTCTTGACTCCTGCTGAATCATGCCTTTATTCTCCTTTCCAACCAAGCAAAATTATTTTGCTTTTTCGATAATTTCAACAAGTCTCCATCTCTTATCTTTTGAAAGAGGTCTTGTCTCCATAACCTTTACTCTATCTCCAATGTTACATTCGTTATTTTCGTCATGAGCTTTTAATTTGTAAGTTCTTTTAACGATCTTTTTATATAAAGGATGTTTTACGTTGTCTTCGATTGCAACTACGATTGTTTTATCCATTTTATCACTAACGACTTTCCCTACACGGGTTTTTCTTAAATTTCTTTCCACAACAAATTCCTCCTTTCGAAATGATTACTAAGCGTTTGCTTTTGCTGTAATTGCACCCTGAATACGTGCAATATTTCTTCTAACTTCTTTAATTCTGCTTGTATTCTCAAGTTGGTTTGTTGCATTCTGGAATCTTAAGTTGAATAATTCCTTTTTCGCAGCTACTAGCTCATTATTTAATTCGTCTACTGACTTATTATTTAATTCTTTTACAAAATCTTTAGTTTTCACTGTTGTCACCGCCTTCTAAAGCTTCACGAGAAACAATCTTACACTTGATTGGTAATTTGTGTACTGCAAGACGTAATGCTTCTTTTGCAATTTCTTCGCTTACACCAGAAATTTCGAACATTACACGTCCTGGTTTTACAACTGCTACCCAATATTCTAAGTTACCTTTACCTTTACCCATTCGAGTTTCAGCTGGCTGAGCTGTTACTGGTTTGTCCGGGAAAATTTTGATCCAAACTTTACCACCACGTTTGATGTAACGAGTCATAGCAACACGGGCTGCTTCGATCTGGTTTGCTGTGATCCATGCTGCTCTGTAGCTACAATACCGTACTCACCGTAAGTGATCTTATTACCGCGTAATGCTTTTCCGCGCATGCTTCCACGGAACTGTTTACGACGTTTTACTCTTTTGGCATTAACATTATTTATTTCCCCCTTCCTTTTTTGATGGAAGTACTTCACCATGGTAAATCCATGTTTTTACTCCGACTTTACCATATGTTGTATCTGCTTCTGCAAATCCGTAATCAATGTTAGCACGAAGTGTCTGTAGAGGAATTGTTCCCTCGCTGTAGAATTCTGTACGTGCCATATCTGCTCCACCTAAACGTCCAGAAACGGATGTTTTGATTCCAAGAGCTCCAGATCTCATTGTACGCTGCATGCAAGATTTCATTGCACGTCTGAAAGAAATACGATTTTCAAGCTGCTGTGCAATATTCTCTGCAACTAACTGAGTCATCTTTTGTCTGGTCTTTTTTACTTCTTTAACATTCGATCAGTAATTTTTTGTCTGTCATTTTCTGAAGATCTTTTTCAGTTCTTCGATGGAAGATCCACCTTTACCGATTACTACTCCAGGTTTTGCTGTATATACGATTAATTTTACTCTGTCGGAAGCTCTTTCGATCTCGATCTTAGAAATTCCAGCATTGTATAATCTTTTCTTTACATATTTTCTGATTTTATCGTCTTCTACAAGGTTATCTGCAAAAGCGTCTTCTGCATACCATCTAGAATCCCAATCTTTAATAATTCCGACTCTCAGACCATGAGGATTAACTTTCTGTCCCATGTTTGCCTCCTTCTATCTATCTTTCATCAAGCACTAATGTAATGTGGCTCATTCTATGTTCGATTCTGTAAGCTCTACCCTGTGCTCTAGGATGAATTCTCTTCATTGTAGGTCCTTTATTTGCATAACATTCTGCAATGTAAAGGTTTTCTGGGTCCATTCCGTTATTGTTTTCTGCATTAGCGATTGCAGATTTTAATAATTTTTCAATTAATGTTGAAGCATATCTTGGATTGTAAATTAAAATTCCAAGTGCTGTTTCTACGTCTTTTCCTCTGATCGCATCTAATACAAAAGCTGCTTTTGTTGTAGAAACTCTAGCGTTTCTTAATGTAGCTTTTGGTCTAGTATCTTTATTTGCATTTCTCTCTTTTTTGTACTGAGATCTGCTATATTTCTTTGCCATTTATATGGAACCTCCTTCCAAAATTAATTATTTCATTCCGGTTTTCTTTTCCGTTTTCTTATGTCCACGGAAAGTTCTTGTTGCTACAAACTCTCCAAGTTTGTGTCCAACCATATCTTCTGTAACGTATACCGGTACATGTTTTCTTCCATCATGAACAGCGATTGTGTGTCCTACGAATGATGGGAAGATTGTAGAACGACGAGACCATGTTTTAATAACACTCTTGTCTCCTGCTTCGTTCATAGCGTCTACTTTGTTCAGTAAACTCTTATCTGCAAATGGTCCTTTTTTAAGTGAACGAGCCATAAGTTACCTCCTTGTACTATTTAACAGTTTTACCATCTCTTCTTCTTACGATCATCTTGTTAGATTGTTTGTTTTTCTTACGTGTCTTCAATCCAAGTGCTGGTTTACCCCATGGTGTGCATGGTCCTGGTCTACCGATTCCAGTCTTACCTTCACCACCACCGTGTGGATGGTCATTAGGGTTCATAACAGAACCACGGACTGTAGGACGGATTCCCATGTTACGTTTACGTCCAGCTTTACCAATGTTCACAAGATCATGTTCGATGTTTCCAACCTGACCAATAGTAGCTCGGCATACTACAGGCACCATTCTCATCTCACCAGATGGTAAACGAAGTGTTGCATATTTTCCTTCTTTTGCCATTAACTGTGCTGAGTTTCCTGCGGAACGAACTAACTGTCCACCTTTTCCAGGATGCATCTCGATGTTATGGATTTCTGTACCTACCGGAATGTTTGCCAATGGAAGGCAGTTTCCTACTTTAATTTCAGCTTCTGGTCCATTCATAACAGTTGTTCCAACTGCTAATTTGTTTGGAGCGATAATATATCTTTTTTCACCGTCTGCATAAACTAACAGAGCGATGTTAGCTGTTCTATTTGGATCGTATTCGATTGCAGCAACTGTTGCTGGAATACCATCTTTATCATTTCTCTTAAAGTCAATAAGTCTGTATTTTCTTCTAGATCCACCTCCGCGGTGTCTTACAGTGATTTTACCCTGATTGTTACGACCAGCGTTCTTCTTTAAAGAAACTACCAGAGATTTTTCTGGTGTAGATTTTGTGATAACATCAAAATCAAGTCCAGTCATATGTCTTCTAGAAGGTGTATATGGGTTATATGATTTAATTCCCATGTCAGTCTCCTTTCAAATCTGATTTAATATCACGCTTTTGTTGCGTATAGTTTCAAGTCTTTATCTTAGTCGAACTAAGTGGTCAATGCCTATAGTCCTTCGAAGATTTCAATATCTGCACTTTCTTCAGTAAGCTGTACGATAGCTTTCTTTGTCTTTGCAGTTTTTCCAAAAGTCATTCCACGTCTCTTTGTTTTTCCATCATTATTCATTGTGTTGACTTTTGCTACTTTTGTTCCTTCGAACATTTTTTCCACTGCTTCTTTGATCTGATTCTTAGTAGCAGATGGATGAACTAAAAAAGTATATTTCTTTTCAGCCATTGCGTTCAATACTTTTTTCTGTTACAACTGGCTTTGAAGATAACGTCATAATATTTAATATCTGCCATTATGCGTACACCTCCTCGATATTTGCAACTGCTTCCTTAGAAACAACTACAGTGTCATATTTTAAAATGTCATATACATTGATTGTGCTTGTTAAAGCAGTTTTAACTCCTGGAAGGTTTCTCGCAGATAATACTAAGTTATCGTTTTTAGATCCCATAACCACTAATGCTTTCTTAGCACCAACGCTGTCAAGCATTGCTTTTACGTTCTTAGTTTTGATCTCGTCGAATTTGAATTCGTCGATCACTACGAATTTGTCTGCCTGTACTCTAGATGTTAATGCAGATTTTAAAGCAATACGTCTTTCTTTTTTGTTTAATTTCTTTGTGTACTCTCTTGGTGTTGGAGCAAATACAACTCCTCCGCCTTTCCACTGTGGAGCTCGGATAGATCCCTGTCTTGCATGACCTGTTCCTTTCTGTCTCCAAGGTTTTCTTCCACCACCGCGAACTTCAGAACGTGTTTTTGCTTTCTGAGTTCCCTGACGGTTATTTGCTAACTGGCTTACTACTGCCAGATGTACTAAATGTTCATTATTTCAACGCCAAAGATGTTGTCATTTAATTCTAATTTCTCAACTTTCTTTGCCTTCCATATTTAATACAGATACTGTTGCCATCTTATATAGTCCTCCTTTCTTCTAAAGACCTACGCCTTTACTGATTCTTTTAACATTACTAAAGATTTTTTAGGTCCTGGTACAGCACCTTTAACTAAAATAATGTTCTGATCAGCGTCAACTTTTACGATTTCAAGATTCTGAATAGTAACTCTTTCTGCTCCCATTTGTCCTGGCATTTTCTTTCCTTTGAATACTTTGCTAGGATCAGAAGCCATACCATTAGAACCTGCATGACGATGATATTTAGAACCATGGGCAGATGGACCTGATTTCAAACCGTGACGTTTGATACCACCAGCATATCCTTTACCTTTTGATGTAGCAGTTGCATCGATTTTATCTCCTGCTGCGAAGATGTCAGCTTTGATTTCCTGACCTACTGTGTATTCTTCAGCATTCTCAAATCTGAATTCTCTTACGAATCTTTTTGGTGCAACTCCTGCTTTATCGAAGTGTCCTTTCTGTGGTTTGTTAATTCCTTTTTCTTTCTTGTCAACAAAACCAACCTGAACTGCGCTGTATCCGTCATTCTCTTCTGTCTTTACCTGAGTAACAACACAAGGTCCTGCCTGTAATCAGTAACTGGAGTTAAAACTCCATCTTCGTTGAAAATCTGAGTCATTCCAACTTTTGTTGTTAAAATCGCTTTTTTCATTTTGATTGTTCCTCCTATTTAATCTACAGCGGATTATAACGCTTAACGTTGTAATCATCCTAGACGCTACAAGCTTAAGGGGATACCTCATTTACTCATAACCCTGTAGGGATTACCTATTTGTTTTCATCTTGATATCAATGTACACACCAGCTGGTACTTCTAATTTAGATAATGCATCAACTGTTTTCTGTGATGGTGTGATGATATCAATCAGTCTTTTGTGAGTTCTCTGTTCGAACTGCTCTCTAGAATCTTTATATTTGTGAGTCGCTCTAAGAATTGTGATGATCTCTTTCTTAGTTGGCATTGGAACTGGTCCACTCACCTTAGATCCTGTCTTCTTAACTGTTTCAATAATGCTTTTTGCGCTTGCATCGATTAACTGATGATCGTATGCTTTTAATGTAATTCTCATTACCTGACTTGCTGCCATAAAAAGCCGCCTCCTTTTCGTACTATAAATGTTTTTGTAGCACGACAAGTGGTGACTGTACACTCCTCCGTGTGTATCGTGAAATCTACACACTGCGTCTCTATTCCGGACTACACCGGTGTTCAATAGATTGTATATTCGTACAGTGACTTGTCGCCAGTTTTAACAACTTGACATTCGCTCCACGGAAAACCTGCAAAGGCTTTTGCCTCTACAGCAACCTCACGCTTCAACGCTATCAAGGTCACAACATTGCTATTATATATGATGTTTCAAATTAATGCAAGGGGTTTTTCGATTTTTTTTTGCATGTTTTTTGATAAAATACAAAATGTAGTGTTTTCTGTATGAGTATTACCGTTTTAGACACAAGATAATCTTGTTTTTTATATTTTTTTGCATAAATGAAAACGAGTTCTTTCCTTATTATATATGGAAAAACTCGTTTTGCAATTCCAATATGTATAATATAAACTGTTATTGACTTTTTTAATTTCATATATTATCATTTATTTAATAACGGTAATCATTATCAATATATAGAAACGGAGGTAAGAGCCATAAAAAATAAAATTAAAGTATTATCAGGAGCACAATTAAAATATATTGCATTTTTATCAATGCTGATCGACCACACAAATAAGGCATTGATCTATCCAAATTTAAATGGTGGCCGATTGAATACAGTTAGTGACATATTTGACATTATCGGGAGAATTGCATTTCCAATCTTTGCATTTTTACTTGTAGAAGGTTTTTTTAAAACAAGAAGCAGGGCTAAATACCTTGCAACTTTATTAGTATTCGGGGTAATCTCAGAAGTTCCTTTTGATCTGTTTACAACAAAGCAATTTTTTGAACCAAACTGGAATAACATTATGTTACATTAGCACTTATGCTTGTTACAATTTGGATGATCGACGTATTAAAAAAGAAAATGGAGAAGTTTCCTAAGATATTATGGTTTTTCTTGTCATTTGTGATCCTGGCGGTCATGTGCCTGATTGCTGCCATTCTCAGCCTTGACTATGATTGTCATGCAATTTTAATTGGATATTTTTATTATATCTTTCATGGAAGGGAACTTATTGCAATTCCATTTAATTTCTTATCCATGTATAAAGAACCATGGGCACTTCTTGGATATGGATTGGTACTTACGTATAACGGAGAACGCGGAAAACAGAATAAGCTGATCAATTATTTATTTTATCCTGTCCACTTGCTGATACTTGGACTGTTAAGAATATACTTAGGAATATAAGTAGAGAAAAGGGTGACAACATGAGCACTTTGAATGCGTTTTTTACAAATCGCTTTCAAAAATGCAGAGTGTCACCCTTTTTTCTTATAAATATTTCTTCTTATCTTCTTTCTGACTCATACATGCAACCACTACAAATCAGAATTTTCGAAATCTCTGATATCTCTGTTCCACCAGTTCTTCTGGTGTCATCTTATCATATTTCTCAATAAATCCAAGGATCATTTCTTTCATTTGTTCAGAAATATCTAAAATATTGTCAATACTTGCAGGCTCTGGCTCTTCGATCACCTGCTCAATCACACCTAATTCTTTTAGATCGTTCGCGGTGATCTTCATAACTTTAGCAGCTTCGGAAGCCCTATTCCCATCTTTCCAAAGAATCGCTGCAAATCCTTCTGGAGACAGTACAGAATATGTAGAATTTTCCATACTCCACACTTCATTTCCAACAGCCATAGCCAAGGCTCCACCACTTCCTCCTTCTCCGATCATGATAGAAAGAATCGGTACTTTGATGTTTGACATCTCGAATAAGTTTCTTGCGATTGCCTCTCCGACTCCGCCTTCTTCTGCCTCTAATCCACAGAATGCTCCTGGTGTGTCTACAAAGAGAATGATCGGACGATGAAATTTCTCTGCCTGTTTCATCAGTCTTAGGGATTTTCTGTATCCTTCTGGTGATGGCATTCCAAAATTTCGTTTGATATTTTCTTTGGTTGAGCGTCCTTTTTGCTGTCCGATGACTGTCACTGGTCTTCCTCCAATAGAGGCTAATCCACCAACGATTGCTTTGTCATCTCCAAAATAACGGTCTCCGTGTAAGGACATATATCGTTCAAAAATCGTAGAAATATAATCAAGACTTGTTGGGCGTTCTGCGGATCTTGAGATCTGCACTCTCTCCCATGGTGTATAATTACTGCTCATATTCACAACTCCTTATGATCGTTACCAGCACTTTTCTTAATTTTTTGCGCTCTACGATCTTATCTACAAATCCATGTTCTAACAAAAATTCTGCTCTCTGAAATCCTTCTGGTAACTTCTGCCCGATCGTCTGTTCAATAACTCTCGGTCCCGCAAATCCGATCAATGCTCCTGGTTCTGCTAAGATAACATCTCCAAGCATTGCAAAACTTGCTGTAACACCTCCAGTTGTAGGATCTGTTAATACTGTGATATATAATAATCCTGCTTCATCATGGCGTTTCAATGCTGCGGATGTTTTTGCCATCTGCATCAGTGATACGATTCCTTCCTGCATTCTAGCTCCACCAGAGCATGTGAAAATGATGATCGGTAATCTCATCTGTGTTGCACGTTCAACTGCTCGTGTGATCTTCTCACCAACAACTTCTCCCATGCTTCCCATCATGAAATCTGCTCCCATGACTGCGATCACAACATCTTTTCCAAGAATCTTTCCTTTTCCTGTGATAACCGCTTCATCAAGATTCGTTACGGAGCGCTGGCGTTCCAATTTATTCTTATATCCTGGGAAGTTCAGTGGATCGCTTGTATCCATCTTTGCATCCCATTCTTCAAAAGTATCTTTATCTAATACCATGGCAATTCTTGTCTTTGGACGGATTCTAAAGTAATTGCCACAGACTGGACATACATAATCATTTTCGATCAAATCCTCATTGTATACAGGCTTTCCGCAACAGTTACACTTCTGGAATAATCCTTCTGGTGCCTGAAATTCAAGGAGCGTGTCCTTTGCTTTTCGTACACGCTCTGCCTGTTTGATCTCCTGAGGTGATAATGTCCTTTTCTTAAACATATCTTTTAATGACATGATACTCACCTTAACTTTCTTTATTCAGTTTCATTTTCAGACTGATGTTTCTTCTGAAACGTTCAATAAATCCTGTATCAACATTGCCTTCGATAAAATCTTCATCATTGATGATCTCATACTGATAGTCAATGTTTGTCTTCACGCCTTCTAATACAAGTTCTCCCAATGCATTACGGAGTTTGCGAAGTGCCAACTTACGATTTTTATCATATACGATCAGTTTTGCGATCATAGAATCATAGTATGGTGGAATCTGATATCCTGCGAATAATGCAGAATCAATTCTCACTCCTTTTCCTCCTGGAAATGTACATTTGTTACAGTTCCTGGACTTGGACGGAAGTCATGTTCTGTGTCTTCCGCATTGATTCTCACTTCGATTGCATGTCCATGAACATGTACATCTTCCTGTGTATAAGTCAGATGTTTTCCTGCGGCGATACGGATCTGTTCACGGATCAGATCGATTCCTGTAACCCATTCAGTCACTGGATGCTCTACCTGAATTCTTGTGTTCATCTCAATAAAATAGAAATCTCCATGTTTGTCACGTAAGAATTCAATCGTTCCTGCACTGTAGTATTCTGCTGCTTTTGCTGCTTTGACTGCGATCTCACCCATTTCTTCGCTGTTCGTCACTGATCGCAGGGGATGGTGATTCTTCGATCAGTTTCTGATGTCTTCTCTGAATAGAACAGTCTCTTTCTCCAAGATGAATCGTATTTCCGTATTTATCAGCAAGAATCTGGAATTCAATATGGCGTGGATCTTCGATATATTTTTCAATATACATCGTTCCGTCCGCCAAATGCATTCTCTGCCTCTAACTTTGCTGTCTCAAAAGTATGTACGAAGTCTTCAGAGTCATAGCAGACACGCATTCCCTTTCCACCACCTCCTGCGGAGCTTGATCATAACTGGGTATCCCATGTCATCTGCGATCTTCTGCCCTGCTTCTGCCTCATAAACGGCATCTTTTGTACCAGGAACTACTGGAACTCCAGCATCCATCATTGTCTTTCTTGCTGCGGATTTGTTACCCATGCGGTCAATGATTTCTGCGGATGGTCCAATAAATGTGATATTGCATTTTTCACACATTCTTACAAATTTGCTATTCTCAGACAAAAATCCGAATCCCGGATGAATTGCATCCGCTCCGACTGCCATTGCAGCCCCAAGTACACGTTCCATGTCAAGATAACTGTCTTTGGCAGGTGCTGGTCCGATACAGATCGTCTGGTCTGCCAGCTGGGCATGGAGTGCATCTTTATCTGCTTCAGAACAGATTGCTACGGACATGATATCCATCTCACGGCACGCACGATGATACGCACTGCGATCTCTCCTCTGTTTGCAATTAAAATCTTCTTAAACATTTAAGAAACCCTCTCTTATCCAATCATAAATGTAATCTCTGCAGATGCCACTTTCTTACCATCTACAGTTGCTGTTCCCTGTGCAACACCGACTGGTCCTTTGACTTTGATCATCTCAACTTCTAATGTCAGCACATCTCCTGGAACAACCTTTCCTCTGAATTTTGCTTTGTTGACTCCACCTAAGAATGCAATCTTTCCTTTGTACTCATCTGCAGAAAGTGCACATACAGCTCCAGTCTGTGCTAATGCTTCAATGATCAGTACCCCAGGCATCACTGGTTCCTGTGGAAAATGTCCTGCAAAAATGGTTCATTATATGTCACACATTTTTTACCAACGATACGTTTTCCTTCTTCCATCTCCTCAATACGGTCCACTAATAAAAATGGACTTCTGTGAGGGATCGTATTCATAATATCTTTAATATCCATTACCATAATAAATATTCTGCCTTTCTTACTGGATGACCATTAATGGCTGTCCATATTCAACCATCTCACCATTCTCAACTAATACAGCTGCAACTGTTCCTTCATATTCACTTTCTACTTCATTCATCAGTTTCATCGCTTCCACGATTCCGATGACCTGCCTTTTTGACTTTGTCACCGACAGATACAAATGGCTCAGCTCCTTCTGATGGTGCTACATAAAATGTACCAACAAGTGGGGCTTTGATCTCATCTCCATAGAGAAGCTCTTCTGGCTGTTCTCCATTCTGTTCTGGCATGATCGCGGCACTCTGTACTGGTACTCCTGCAACAGATGCATCAACTGTTGCGATCTTTGCCTTTTTCTTAGCGATTCTGATTGAAAATTCTTCGTTATTATATTTAAATTCATCGACATTTGCAGAAGATACTGCAGCGATCAATTCTTTCATTTCTTTAACTTCCATGTCAGTCTCCTTCTAAATTAATCCTCAAATTTCTTCACAAGAAGTGTTGCGTTATGTCCTCCAAATCCAAGAGAATTGCTCATAACGTAATTTACCTTGCGATCTGTTACTGGTTCTAATGTATAATCAAGATCACATTCTTCATCTGGAACCTTTAATCCTACGGTTGGGTGAATATAATCTTCTTCAATTGATTTAACACATGTGATAAATTCAATCGCACCAGCTGCTCCAAGTCCATGACCGATCATAGATTTTGTAGAGCTGATCTTCACATCATATGCATGTTCTCCAAATGCTTTCTTGATCGCTTTTGTCTCAAATAAGTCATTTGCATGAGTACTTGTTCCATGTGCATTGATATAATCAACTTTATCTGGTGTGATTTCTGCTTCATCCATTGCAAATACCATAGCTCTTGCTGCACCTTCTCCATCTTCACATGGGGATGTGATATGGAATGCATCACTTGTTGCACCATATCCGACAACTTCTGCTAAAATATCTGCTCCTCTTGCCTGTGCATGTTCAAGGCTTTCTAAAACAACGATTCCTGATCCTTCTCCAATGACAAATCCATCTCTCTCTTTGTCAAATGGAATAGATGCTCTCTTCGGATCATCAGATCCACTTAAAGCTGTTAACGCTGCAAATCCACCAACTGCAACTTCTGATACTGCAGCTTCTGTTCCACCGGCTACCATTACATCAGCTTCTCCAACCTGAATGGATCTATATGCTTCACCAATAGACTGTGTTCCTGTCGCACATGCTGTAACAACGTTGATACTCTTTCCGCGAAGGCCAAATGCAATAGAAACATTTCCTGCAGCCATGTTAGAGATCATCATTGGAACTGCTAATGGTTTCACTCTGTTCGGACCCTTTTTATCTAATGTTCTTGTTGTTGTTTCGATCATCTGAAGACTTCCAACTCCACATCCAACAGATACACCGATTCTTGTTGTATCTTCTTTCTCAAGATCAAGTCCTGCATCTTCAATTGCTTCTTTTGTCGCAGCTACTGCATACTGTGAAAATAATTCCATACGTCTTGCTGCCTTTGGTGACATATAATCTTTGGCGTTGAAACCTTTGACTTCTGCAGCCAGATGAGCTTTGTATTCTGTTGCATCAAAATATGTAATCGGTGCAAATCCGATCTTCTGCTCCTTGACACCACTCCAAAATTCTTCCACGCTGTTTCCAATCGGTGTGATCGCACCCATACCAGTTACAACGACACGTTTCATGTTCTTCATATAAAAACTCCTTTACATTCCCATTCCGCCATCAACACTGATCGTCTGGCCTGTAATATATGCTGCCTTGTCAGATGCTAAGAAAGCAACTGTTTCTGCAATATCTTTTGTCTGTCCCATTCTCTTTAACGGAATACTTGCTAATAAATTCTCTTTGACATCTTCTGGCAGTACGTCTGTCATCTCTGTTTCGATAAATCCAGGTGCGATCGCATTGACCGTGATTCCTCTGGAACCTAATTCTCTTGCAAGAGATTTTGTCATACCAATGATTCCTGCTTTTGATGCACAGTAATTGACCTGTCCTGCATTACCCATAACTCCGGATACAGAAGACATATTAATGATATGTCCGGATCTCTGTTTTAACATGATTCTTGAAACATGTTTCATGCAGTTAAATGCACCTTTTAAGTTTACTTCAATGACTTTATCAAATTCTTCTTCACTCATCTTCATGATCAGATTATCTTTTGTAATTCCAGCGTTGTTCACCAGAATATCAATAGACCCAAATTCTTTCTTTACAGAGTGATCATCTCTTTTGCCACATCAAAATCGGATACATCTCCCTGATATGCTTTTGCATTACCGCCTGCTGCTTTGATCTCTTCTACTACCGCTTCTGCTTTATCTTTGGAGCCGCAATAATTTACGATCACAGTTGCTCCATATCCTGCAAGAGTTAAAGCTGTTTCTCTTCCAATTCCGCGGCTTGCACCTGTTACGATTGCAACTTTCCACTTAACATGATTACATGATCTCCTTTAATTTCTCTAAATCTTCTACTTCGCAATGTTGATTGCTTTGACACTACGGTCGATCTTACGCATAAATCCACATAATGTCTTTCCTGGGCCGATCTCTACAAATGTATCTGCACCATCGGCGATCATCTTCTCAATAGATTGTTCCCAGCATACAGAAGAATAAACCTGTCTTCCAAGCAGTTTCTTGACTTCATCTTTGTTTGTGATAAATTCTGCTGTTGTATTGGATACGTATGGAACTGTTGGATCATCCACTTCAACATCTGCTAATACATCAAGCAATTTCTCTCCAGCTGGTTTTAACATTGGGGAATGAAATGGTCCGCTGACCTTCAGTGACAGAACTCTCTTAGCTCCTGCTTCTTTCAACGCTTCTCCAGCTTCTGCAACCGCTTTTGATTCTCCTGAAATAACAATCTGTCCAGGACAGTTATAGTTTGCGATCGTAACGATTCCTTCAACGTCTGGTAAAACTGCTTCGATCGCTTCTTTCTTCATTCCAAGAACCGCTGACATCGCGCCCTCTCCTGCTGGAACAGTATCCTGCATAAGAATTCCTCTCTGCCTTACGACTTCACTGCATCTTCAAAGCTCATCACATCAGATGCTACAAGTGCACAGTATTCTCCAAGACTTAATCCCGCTGTCAGATCAGGCTTTAATCCCATTTCTTCGATCTTCTTTAAGATTGCAACACTTGCAGTCACCATCGCTGCCTGTGTATACTCTGTAATATTGATATCTTCATTCTCTTCAAAACAAAGTTTCTTTACATCAATATCCAGAACTTCATTCGCCTTGTCGAAAATCTCCTTGCTGCATGCAAAGAAATCATAAAAATCCTTTCCCATTCCAACATATTGCGCTCCCTGTCCCGGAAACATAAATACGATCTTACCCATTATCTTTACCTCGTTGATCTATAAAATAATCTATAATTAGTTTGATGTTCAAAATATTTTCTTCAAAAAATTGACTTATAACAGGAATGTTATAAGCCAATCTTACAATTTCTTTAGTCTTCTACACCTTTGTCTTTTAAGTAGTTGATAACATCACCAACTGTGTTTAATTCTGCAAGGTCATCAGATGGAATCTCAACATCATATTCTTCTTCTAATGCCATAACTAATTCAAATAAATCTAATGAATCAGCATCCAGATCTTCTTTAAAAGATGCTTCTAAAGTAACTTCATCTTCGCTTACACCTAACTGATCTGCAATGATCTCTTTCATCTTCTCTAACATAATGATTCTCCTTCACACTCTAATTAGTTTGATTCTCAAAGTATACATTCTTCAACTGTCTTCTGTCAAGTTTTCTTGTAAATTTACCTTTATATTATACGAAACTATACGTGATTATGCAAGTCTATCCTTGCCATTCTATGCATCTTTTATGAAACATTTTCATATTATTCTGTATACTATATACTCCATAAAACACTTCACAAAATTACCATATTTTCAACACAAACTGTTCAGACTTTTATCACAGTTTGATTTGTTTTTTTCCCTAAAATAATAAGAGTTATCGCAAAAAGGAGGACAATATTTTGATAGAAGTAAAACATCTGACCAAAAAATATGGCACACATCTCGCTGTAGATGATCTGTCATTTACCATTGAAAAAGGGCGAATCTATGGATTTTTGGGTCCAAATGGAGCCGGTAAATCTACAACTATGAATATTATGACTGGATATATCGGTGCGTCGAGTGGAGAGGTTATCATCAATGGTCACAATATTCTGGAAGAACCTGAGAAAGCAAAAAATGTATCGGATATCTTCCAGAGATCCCACCTTTATATCTTGATATGACAGTATCTGAATATCTGTATTTTGCTGCTGAATTAAAAAAAATTCCGAAGCTGACCGCAATGCACAGGTTATAAAAGTTATGGAACTGATCAAACTTGTTGATATGAAAGACCGATTGATCAAAAACCTTTCCAAAGGTTATCGCCAGAGAACAGGTCTTGCCGCTGCAATTCTTGATTTCCCGGATATTATTATCTTGGATGAACCGACCGTTGGTCTCGATCCAAAGCAGATTATCGAAATCCGTGAACTGATCCGTACATTCGCTAAGGACCATACGGTGATCTTAAGTTCTCATATTCTTGCTGAAGTCCAGGAATCTGTGACGATATCCTGATCATTTCCAAAGGAAAATTGATCGCTGAGGGAAGCCCTGATGAATTAGAAGAATTAACACACGGAAAAGAAACCATTGAGCTTACGATCCTGGCGGATGAAACTTCCGTAAAACAGGTTCTTTCTGATTTTTCTGATATTGATGATGTCAACTGGCTTGACGTAAATGAAAACAGCTGCCATATCCAGATTAATACAAACAAAGATTCACAGGAAATCTGTGCCAACCTTTCTCTTAAATTTGCACAGAAAAAAATGCCTGTGACACAGATGTTTGTGAATAAGGCTACTCTTGAAGATATTTTCCTAGAATTAACTGGAGATGAAATTGTTTCTGAAGCTTCTGACAACATTTCTGAAACAACCTCGAAAAGAAAATTCCAAAAGCCATCAATTAAACTATTTAAGAGAAATAATGGAGGTGTCAAATAATGCTTGCTATCTACAAAAGGGAAGTCCGTTCCTATTTTAACTCTATGATCGGATGCGTATTTGCAGCATTCTTAACGATCATTGGAGGTGTATATTTTATGGTTTATAACCTTTATAGTGGTTATCCATTTTTTTGCCTACTCTCTGGCGGGCGTTATTTTCATGTTATTGATTTCTGTGCCTGTTTTATCTATGAAATCTTTTGCAGAAGACCGAAAGAATAAAACTGACCAGTTATTATTAACTTCTCCTGTTTCACTTGTTGAGATCGTGTTAGGAAAATATCTTGCAATGGTGACTGTATTTGCAATTCCATGTGTGATCTACTGTATTTTCCCACTGATCATCAAAAATTCAAGGAACTGCC
>ENA-OQJH01000642-OQJH01000642.1-human-gut-metagenome-genome-assembly--contig:-NODE-642-length-17908-cov-3.516338_pt1 | contig 17908 bp, 22 predicted proteins | sample MGYA00242597_ERZ504763 | MGnify/ENA primary metagenome ERZ504763 (study PRJEB26092, sample SAMD00036359) | human gut metagenome | host: Homo sapiens | study: EMG produced TPA metagenomics assembly of... | reverse complement strand
TTCCTTTCTTCTTTTGTAGTTGAACAGCCGGGGTATCGCCTTGCGGCTGATAATGAAGCGTGGGTGTCTTTTGCGTGCGGCTGCTTCATCAGCCCGTGCGTGCCGTACCGTGCGTTGAGCCGGAACGTCTGCCACACGAGCAGCAGAGAAGCCGACACGATGAAACCGATACATAGCCACTGGTTCACGCCCGCCATGAACAGGACGATGAACACCACGAACACGGCGAGCAAGCCGCCGCAAAAGATAAAGAGGTACTGGCTTTTTAACCCCTTGAATTCCACTGGCTTTCCGATACCCCTGTTTACTGGATATTCAGACATAGCCGCTGGTTTAGAGGAAGAACGACCGCAGGATAGTGGCGGCGACAATCAGGAAGATGCACGCCCCGAACCAACTGGCGGCGGTCTTTGAGGTGTCGGGGTCGCCGCTCGAAAATTTGTTATATACTTTTACCCCGCCAATCAAGCCGCAGACCGCCCCGATTGCGTACACCAGTTTTGTTCCGGGGTCGAAATACCCTGTGATTAGGTTCGTGCTTCGGTGATGCCCGCCTGCCCGTTTCCTTGTGCGTAGGCACTTACCACGCGGCAAGTATAGCCGCCGACAAGAAGATTTTCTTTCTCATTGTGATTTGTTTTTAATGCCGGGCGGCGGGTGGGAAGTCCGCCTTTCCCGGCTGGTGAATAATTTGAAATTTTAGTGGTCGGGAGCAGTCCCGTTTGTCTGTTTGGTTTTCAGGTTGCCAATCAACCGTAGTCACGTTGCTTCATATTGTTACACATTATTATATTATAGGAAATCGTTCATGTCGAACGCTTCGTGTTCCTTGCTTGTATCGCCAGTTCCGGCAGGGACAGCAGCCGTAGCCAGTTCCGCTTCGTTACGCCCCAGCAGTTCCGCCACCTTGCCAGCCCGCCGTTAATGTTCTCCACCACCGCATCGTAGAGGTTCGTCCCCTCAATGCTTGCCAGCGTCCCGGCGGCTTGCCGCTGTTCCGCTTCGGTGGGGTTGTCGGCGTTCGCCGTGCGTACCGCTTCGCCCAGTTCGTCAAAGCTCACGCCCGTAGCCCGCCCGGTATCATCGTCAACGTCCATGTACCGGCTATTTCCTCGTCCTCGTAGTCGGGTTCGTCATTCTCGTAACCGGGCGTTTCTTCCGGTAGTCCGTCAGCTTGCGGCGCAAAAATAGTATCATTTTCAGCCGCTTGCGGGAGGTGTCCCGATTTGTCCTGCGCTGTCCCGATTAGTCCGCCCTTGTATCGGCTTTCACCTATCAGCGTGTAGCCTGAAACCCCGTTTCGTGGAAGCGGCGCATCATCCGTTCTGCCGGTGATGTCCGGCTGTCCGTGTAGCGATACCACAGCCATAGGGCGATATAGTACACCAAAAGCCCGGTAAGTATGCAATAGATTACCATAGTCAGACAGGCTTTTGGAAGTGGCTTTCGTACAGGGTGTTTATCTCGTCTTGGTACTGCTCGAAGTGGCGCAGCAGAATGTTCTCCACGTAGCTGCTTACCGTCACCTTGCGCCCGCCTATCACCGTCACGATACGCATCAGCTTCTCGTGCGTGGTACGGCTTACATACAAGGCTGTCGGTCTGCCAGTTCCACTTTCTGAAAGTAGGTTTCCCGGTAGTCACCCGAACCGCCCTTGCGCTTGCGGTTTGTCGTTTTCTCCACCCGCACCGTTTCAGTCTGCCGTCCCTCGTGGGCGGTTACCGTTTCGCCGCCGGGCTGCGGTGCATCATCCGGCTGGCTCTCCCGCTTGGCGGGTACGCCCTGCGAGATAAGTTCTTTCATGAAATCCTCGTCTATCTTCGGCATCCCGCCGCTTTGCTTTGCCATATCATTGTAATTTGATGTAGTACACTATTTCGGTTATCAGTTCTTCCAAGTTGCTTCCCCTTACCAGCGGGCGGCTGGCGGGGAAGAGCGTGGAGCGGAACACCGCCTTTTTATCCGCCACCAGTTCCTTTTTGTAGCGTTTGGTATCGGGGATAAAGGTTTTCATCAGCGGCAGTTCCAGTTCCTTAATGGTTTTGTCATAGGCGGTGTAAAGGTCTGTTTTCTCCCTACCGTCCACCATGTTCCAAAAAAGGTACAGCCCGGCAAGTCGGCAGGCTTCATTCTTCACCAATAGCTTTTGGATAGCCATTGCGAACGACAGGCTGCTTTCCAGCACCACCTTGTCGGCTGAAATGGGGGTGAAGATGTAGTCCATGCCCGCAAGGGAGTTTATCACGCCCTCGCTGTTCACCGTGCCGGGCAGGTCGAAAAACACAATATCCGGCACGTGTCCGGCGGCTATATATCCGTCAGCCGTTGCAATCGCCTTTTCAGGTGAACTGCACAATACTGGGTAGGCTTTCTTCCCCAGCCGGGTAAACTGTTCATACGCCATTCGCTTGTAATCTTCATCCGCCCCGACCTGCTCGGCATCCCGCTTTCGCATCCCGGCAATGGAGTGTTGCGGGTAGTCGCAATCGACCACCGCCACATCGTAGCCTTTGAGGTAGTAGAGGTAACTCGCCGCCAGCACGGTAAAGGTGGTTTTGCCGACCCCGCCCTTTTGGGTGGAAAAGGCGACATAAAGGGGTGTTTTCTCGTTTTCCATATTGCTTTCGTTCATTATTGGTTGATAGATTTATTTATTGCTTTCAATCATTCATTCTTTCCATGTTGCAATCTTGAAATATTGAAAGAATGTTTTATTTCAATCTTGCTTTCCTCCTTTCATTCTTTCTTGAAATATTGAAATCCTGCAATCAAGTTTTCTTGAAATCATGCTTTCAATCATTCTTTCCTGATTGGAATATTTCTTTCAATCTTGCTTTCAATCTTGAAATCCGATGCAAAAAAAGGGAGAAAAAACGTCCCCTGAAAACCTTGTCCCGATTTGTCCAGCGCTGTCCCGTTTTGTCCACCAACCACCTATTTTACAGCATTATAAATCACCGTTACTTTGCAGCGGAGTAACGAACCGCAGGGGGCGCAGGTGTAAAACCGGGCTGGTGAACGCAGGGCTTACCGTTCCACGCTAACCCCAATCCGTCCGTGACGGATTTCGATTTTCGTCAGAAAATAGCAAGGTGTGTTTTGTATGCTACAAAACCGTTTTCCGTGCCTGAAAACGCCTTGCCCCTTGCGGGGGTAAAAATCACTCCGAAGTCGTAATTTTTTTAATCCAAAGAAGCATGGAAACAAGAAAACCTAACAAGGGCGGTCGCCCCGCCCTCGCAGACCCGGCGAAGCATCGCCATGTCCTTTACCTGAACGACCGGGAGAACGCCCGCTTCCTCTCGCAGTGGGAGCAGTCGGGCGTCACGAGCAAGTCCCGTTTCATCGCCGCCCAGTTGTTCGGCGAGCGTTCCGGGTGGTGAAAGTGGACAAATCGGCAGTAGAATATTGCGCCCGGCTGACCGAATTTTATGCACAATTCAGAGCCGTGGCGGTCAATTACAACCAAGTTGTAAAGGCGTTGCACAGCAACTTTTCGGAGAAAAAGGCACTGGCTTTTCTCTATAAACTGGAGAGAGCGACCACTGAATTATCTATGTTAAACCTCAGGTTATCGACCTGACAAACAAGTGCAAGGAACTATGGTTGCCAAAATAAGCACGGGCGGCAATATGTTCGGCGCACTGGCGTACAACCAAAACAAGGTGGACAGCGGGGAAGCAAAGGTGCTTTTCTCCAACAAAATGCTGTTGGGCGAGGACGGGAATTTCTCTATCGGCGGGTGTATGCGCAGCTTTGAAATGCAGATGCCCGTCCAGCTATCCACCAAGAAGCCGATACTTCATATTTCCATAAACCCGCACCCGGAAGACGTGCTGACCGACCAGCAGCTTTCCGACATTGCCAAAGAGTATATGCGGAAGTTGGGCTATGGCGACCAGCCCTATTTGGTGTACAAGCATACCGACATCGACCGCCACCACATCCACATCGTGGGGTTGCGGGTGGACGAGAACGGCAAGCCGCTGAATGACAGGTTCGAGCATCGGCGCAGCAAGCAAATCACCCGTGAACTGGAAAAGAAATACGGGCTGCACCCGGCAGAGCGAAAGGAGCGTGCCGAACGCCCGGAACTTAAAAAGGTGGACTATGCCGCCGGGGACGTGAAGCACCAAATCGGCAATACCGTGAAAGCGGCTTGCTATGGCTATCGTTTTCAGTCGTTCGGGGAGTACAAGGCTTTGCTTGCCGCTTACAACGTGTGCGCGAGGAAGTCAAAGGCGAGATAAACGGCAAGCCTATCAGGGCATTGTCTATTCCGCCATGAACGACAAGGGCGAAAAGACAGGCAACCCGGTAAAGGCTTCCCGCATCGGCAAGTCGGTGGGTTATGAAGCGGTGCGGCGCAGAATGGAGAAATCGGGCGAAGCAATCAGGAACAAGAAACTGAAAGAGCGCACCCGGAAGATTGTAGCCACTGCCATGCAGACCGCCCGCAGCCGCAAGGAACTGGAACAACAGCTAAAGAAGCAGGGCATTGACGTGGTATTCCGTCAGAATGACAGCGGGCGCATCTACGGCGTTACGTTCATCGACCACGACAGCCGGGTGGTGCTGAACGGTTCACGCTTGGGCAAGGAGTATTCGGCGAACGTGTTCAACGAACGTTTTTTCGGGTGAAACCGGAAATATACACCAGTCAGAAGTGAAAACACAACAGCGGGAACAATCCACGCATCAGGAACAGCTGGGCTTCACGCCGGAAGCGACATCGTTTCGGGCGTGGCTTCCGTGCTGGGTGCTTTCGGCGGTTTGCTGGGCGGCGGTGCATCAGTCGGTGACGAGCCGCAGGACACCGCCCGCCAAAAGAGAAAGAAGAAAAAGAAGCGCACAAGGCGCATCGACTAACTTAAAAAACATTACAATCATGCAACAGGAAGATGATTTGAGAGGGCTTGCAAGGGTCATGGACTTTATGCGGGCTGTCAGTATTCTATTCGTGGGAATAAACGTGTACTGGTTCTGTTACTCCACCCTGAAAGAGTGGGGAGTGACGTTTGAAGTGATAGACAAGATACTGTGGAACTTCCAGCGCACCACCGGGCTGTTCTCGTCCGTTCTTTGGACAAAACTATTTTCGGTGGTGTTCCTCGCCCTGTCGTGTATCGGCACTAAGGGCGTAAAAGAGGAAAAGATAACGTGGGCGAAGATACATTGCACCTTGCGGCGGGTGTCGTGTTGTTTTTCCTGAACTGGTGGTTGCTGGAACTTCCGCTGCCACACACGGCGGATGCCGTGTTTTATATCGCCACGCTGTCGGTGGGCTATATCTGTATGCTCATGGCGGGTACATGGATGTCCCGGCTGTTGAAGAACAACCTAATGGATGATGTCTTTAATACAGAGAACGAGAGTTTCATGCAGGAAACAAGGCTTATCGAGAACGAGTATTCGGTAAATCTGCTACCCGGTTCTACTATAAGAAGAAATGGAATAATGGCTGGATAAATGTCGTGAACCCGTTCCGTGCCAGCCTTGTGTTGGGGACACCGGGCAGCGGTAAGTCGTATGCCGTGGTAAACAGCTACATAAAACAGCAAATCGAGAAAGGTTTTGCGCTTTACTGCTATGATTATAAGTTTCCCGATTTATCGGAAATCGCTTATAATCATTTGCTTAACCACTTGGACGGGTATAAGGTAAAGCCTAAATTCTACATTATCAATTTTGACGACCCACGCAAGAGCCACCGATGCAACCCGATAAACGCCAGCTTCATGTCGGACATTGCGGATGCCTACGAAGCCAGCTACACGATTATGCTTAACCTCAATCGAAGTTGGATAAGCAAGCAGGGCGATTTCTTCGTGGAAAGTCCGATTATTCTTTTGGCAGCCATTATTTGGTACTTGCGCATTTATCAGGGCGGCAGGTATTGCACGTTCCCCCATGCCATTGAACTATTGAACAAGAAATACGCCGATGTATTCACTATTTTGCGCAGTTATCCCGAACTGGAAAACTACCTTTCCCCGTTCGTGGATGCTTGGGAATCAGACGCTCAAGAGCAGTTGCAGGGTCAAATAGCAAGTGCGAAAATCCCGCTTTCAAGGATGATTTCACCCGCTCTTTACTGGGTAATGACAGGTGATGATTTCTCGCTGGACATCAACAACCCGAAAGAGCCTAAAATCTTGGTTGTCGGCAACAATCCCGACCGTCAGAACATCTATTCGGCGGCACTGGGATTATATAACAGTAGAATAGTGAAGCTGATAAACAAGAAAGGTCAGCTTAAAAGTTCGGTGATAATAGATGAATTACCGACTATATATTTTCGTGGGCTTGATAATTTGATTGCCACCGCCCGAAGCAACAAGGTTGCGGTTCTGCTGGGCTTTCAAGATTACAGCAGCTTACCCGTGATTACGGGGACAAGGAAAGCCGTGTGATACAAAATACGGTGGGTAACGTGTTCAGCGGTCAGGTAGTCGGTGAAACGGCAAAAATCCTTTCAGAACGCTTCGGAAAGGTGTTGCAGAAAAGGCAGAGCATGACAATCAACCAACGGGAGAAATCCACCTCGATAAGCACCCAAATGGACAGCCTGATACCCGCCAGTAAAATATCCAACCTCACGCAAGGTATGTTCGTGGGTGCGGTGGCGGACAACTTCGATGAACGGATAGAGCAGAAGATTTTCCACTGTGAAATCGTGGTGGATAATGAAAAGGTGAAGCGGGAAACCGCCCGTTACGTGAAGTTGCCGCAGATTATCGACTTCACCGACAAGGACGGCAACGACCGGATGCAGGAGGAGATACAAGCCAACTATGACCGCATCCGGCAGGAAGTCCGGCAGATAGTCGAGGACGAAATAACCCGGATTAAGAACGACCCGGAGCTATGCCACTTGATTAAGGAGGAAGAATAGCTGTATATAATAATGTATGGAGTGAAGAACAGCCGATGTAGCTTTACGGTTGTTCTTCATTTTGCTTTTTGGTGCGGTAGGCTTCAAAACGCACTAATATTTCGTGCAGGTTCTTCAACGCTTCCACAGCCTTGCCTATCGGCGGCATCTTGCTTTTGTCGAAAGTCAGTTTCTTCAAATCGGTAGTGTACGCCGTAGCACTTCGGGCAACGCCATGACCGCTTCGGCATCCTTGAATATCGGAGCATCAGCAGCGACAAGTGCGAACGGGAGTTTTTATTTAGTCCGTCCTCTATCGTCACCCGGTACATGGCATCCAAGAAATCTTCCGAATGTAGGTAATCGTTATATTCCTGATTGTGGTAGAGTGCCGACAAGTCGTAAACGTCACGGATATGCTTTGCCAACAGTGCGGCTGCATCCTCATTGTAAGACAGCTTTACCAGCCTTGAAACCTTGTCGCAGATAGTCTTTCGGGGGTTGATACACTGCGTTTCAAAACTTCCCAGCCCGTAGGTGCTTATCAGTTCCTCTTGCCCGATGCTTTCAAGAAAGGCGGTCACAATCGGTTTGATAACCCGCTTGTCCGCCGGGTAGAACATCCGTTTTTTGTCCGGCAGGTCACAGGATTTTATCTCTACTTCCAAATGTTCTTTCAGTCCCACGCCTTGAAATACATTGTCATACGAGAAATACAGTTTGCGGTAATTACCGCCCGTTTCCGACAAATCTTCCTTGTATATGTCACTGTTGAGTTCGGCTATGTATTTGGAAAGTTTCTTGTTCAATGTCTTTTCAGCCTGCTTGGACGCACCTTTGTCACCCGTGAACACGAACAAGTCCAAATCTTCCGAGAAACGTTCTATCAGTCCGTAGGCTTTGGAAAGTGAAGTTCCGCCTTTGAAGTAGGTCTTATCCGCATATTCGGACATGGAAATATCCCGCAGTATCTTCGATACCCAGTAATCCTTTTCCACGTGCGACTGCTCGTAGCCGAAATGTTCAGCCGCCAGTGCGATGATTTCCTTGAACGCTTCCTTGTCCGAATGTAAATTCATATTTCTGTCCTATGCTGTTTTATAATCCAAGTTGAACCGTGTCGTGGGAAGAATGGTCTTTACCATTTCCGTTTGCAACACGGTTTGTCTGATGTCGCCCAGTATGTCCGCCACCACCTTTCTGACACGTGGCGGGTAACTTTTCGCCAAAGATACGATTTTTTCCAGTTCCGGCAGGCTGTACCCGTTGAAATATTGGCTTTTGACCCGGTTGTAGATGTCCTGCCCGGTTGTTCCGGGTATGCGCTTCATGTCCTTTATCGCATCGAGCAGCCGCAAGTATGGGACAAGGCTTTCATCCGGATAGACCATGCAGTAGGCTTTCACGCACTCTATATCCAAGTTCTTGAAACGGAAACGGCGAACCGGGTTAGGAGTGGCTATCGTTATGGTTGTGGCTACCTGTTCGGTCAGCCCCATTTTGTTATAGACGTAAGCACCAGTGATATAGCCGTTCAGTTTTTCAGTCAGGTAGCGGAACTGTTCATCCTGATAGACAGGCAGCTTTCCCAGTCCCAGCACTGATTTCTTGGGACGGTAGTACGCCCCCTTTTCAACCCGTACCAGTACCCCTTTGCGGCTCTGTTCGGAAAGTAGCACCGCAACATTGGCGGTCTTTTCCGTTTCAAACGACAAATCCCGGAACGTGAATATACGCCCGGTATCTATCCGTTCAATCTGCCCAAGTATCTCTTTTCTGAATGAAGCCATATTTATGTCCTTTGTTTCTATATGCAAAGATAGTATATTATGTAATCACCTGCAAAAACATAACAAAGATTTTGCCGAAGATGTTTTCTTTTTGTCGTGTCACCTGATAATAGGAGAATAACGGAAACTCAATCAAAGGCTTGCCAAACGCTTCACAAACGTTCCAAAAATAAGCTGTATTTCAGTATTAATTTTGATATGTAGCTCATTATTAGTCTATTGATAAAATAGCAAACGTTCCATAAACGTTCCATAAACGTTTCATAAAGCTTCACAAATGGCTCGCAAGTATAATGCAAATTTTAATAAGTCGTTGATTATAAAATATAAGGTCTATAATTAAATGGCTCATAAATGGCTCATAAATGGCTCACCCAAGAGAGTGATTAACTTCACTCTCTTTTTTATGCCCTTTTCAATTCTGCAACCAATGGTTGCGGAATTTCATCCCACCCGGACAATTTCAGACAACGCAGGACAAATTCGGACAGTCCTTGCCGCCCGTCCAAATATAGCATATTTAGTCGCTACCTTTGGGCGGGACTATTCCCGTAACCACTAAAATTCCAATTATTTATGGCAAACAGAATGACCCCGTCCGCAGAGGGGCAGGAAAAAGACGTGCTGCTGGTCTTGGATAAACAGCAGGGAAAGGTGAGTGCCGTTAAGGGTATCGACAAGGAGGGCAATTTGCAGACCGTACCGCCGACACACGGCGGCGAGTTCATGCAGGTGGACAAGAACAGCGATGTGTTCAGCAACTTCATTTCCAACTTCTACCGCAAGTATCAGGACACTTCCGGGCTGGAACTGTTCAGTGTCAAGGCTTCCGAAGTGGAGCAAAACGCAAAGGCAATCGAGGAAAACCACCGCAACCCTACACCGGAGAACGGCAAGCGGGCTGAAATGCTTCGAGTTCCGAAGCCCGACTTCCACGAGTTCAAGCAGGGCTACCGCTTCGACCCTGCGAAAATCGACTGGGAGAACCTGAAAAAAGTCGGCATCACCGCCGACACCCTGAAAAACACGAGGGACTTCGACCGGGTGATGCGTGGCTACAAGTCCCGCAACACCTACACCGTTTCGGGGACGGTGGGCGGCTTCTACCTCAAACCTACCGATGTCAAGCTCTCTTTCTATCAGGCAAAGGACGGCACGGTAGTACCCAAGCTGCACGGCGTGCAGCAGGACGAAAAACTGTTGCAACGCCCGTTCCATGAACACGGGTTCACCAAGCAGGAACAGGCAACTTGCAAGGCACTGGCAACTTGGGCGGCATCGCTGAAATCAAAGACCCGAAAAGCGGCGAGCAAATCCCCGTGTTCGTCAGCCGGGACAGGTACACGCACGAACTGGAGTATATGCGGGCTGACAAGTGGAAATGCCCCGATACAATCTGTAACGTGCAAGTCAGCCCGGAACAGAAAGCCGCCTTTGAAGCCGGGCAAGCGGTGAAAATGGAAAACCTGCAATTCAGGGACGGCACGAAGCGCAGTGCCTATTTGCAGGTCAGTGCAGTGGAGCGTGGCTTGGAGTTCCTGCCGAGGTCTGCCGTCCAGTTCTTGCAGCAGGGACAGCAGCCCGCAGAGCGGCAGGTAGCCGGGTTAAAGGACGGCAAGGGCGTTGAGTTCAACGGTCATGTACAGCCCAGCGCACAGGGCAAATCCCCCGACAAGGTGCAGCCGAAAGACGTTACTCCCGCCGCCGAGAGCCGGACGCAGGTAGCGGTCAATTCCGGGGGCAAGACCAACGAAGCCACCAAGCAGGGCAAAGAGCCGTTGAAACAGGGTCAGGACAAGCCCACCGCCAAGCAGAAAGAGAAGCAGGAGAAAGCGCAGGACAAGAGCCTGAAAGCTGACAAGCCCAAGAAGTCCAGAGGAATGAAAATGTAATATCCACCATTAAAAAGTAAAGAATTATGATTGCATTGATAGCAGAGAAGCCCAGCGTGGCAAAGGACATCGCCCGCATCATCGGTGCGACCGGGCGTAATGACGGTTATCTTTCCGGCAACGGGTATATGGTGACATGGGCGTTCGGCCACTTAATCCAGCTTGCCATGCCGGAAGCTTACGGCGTGGCGAACTTCCGCAGGGAGAGCCTGCCCATACTGCCGCCCGATTTCCAGCTAATCCCCCGTCAGGTGAAAGCGGAGAAGTACAAGGCAGACCCCGGCGTGCTGAAACAGTTGAAAGTGATAAAGGAAGTGTTCGACCAGTGTGACCGGATTATTGTCGCCACCGATGCCGGACGTGAGGGTGAGTTAATCTTCCGCTATATCTTCCATTACCTGAACTGCCGGAAACCATTTGTGCGCCTGTGGATAAGCAGCCTTACCGACAAGGCAATCCGTGAGGGGCTGGATAACTTGCAGCCGGGAGAGCGTTACGATAACCTCTACCTCTCTGCCAAGTCCCGCAGCGAAGCGGACTGGCTGATAGGGATAAACGCCACCCAAGCGTTGAGCGTAGCCGCCGGGCAGGGGGTGTTCTCGCTGGGCAGGGTGCAGACACCCACGCTCGTGATGATATGCAGCCGCTATTTGGAGAACAAGAATTTCGTACCCGCCAAGTTTTGGCAACTCAAAGCGGCGACCGCCAGCGGGGGAATAAATTTTACCGCCCAATCGACCGCCAAGTGGGAACAGCAGCCCGAAGCCATAGCCGCCCTGCAACGGGTAAAGGATGCCGGGCAACTTGTGGTTAAATCCGTTGAGAGGAAAGAAGCCTGCAAGAACCGCCGCTTTTGTACGACCTTACCACGCTGCAAAAGGAAGCGAACACGAAGCTGAACTTCTCGGCTGACAAGACGCTTTCCATAGCGCAAAGCCTGTATGAAAAGAAAGTGATGTCCTACCCGAGAACCGGAAGCCGCTATATTCCGGAGGACGTTTTCGATGAAATGCCGGAACGTGTCGCCCTGCTGGGGCAATACTCCCGCTTTGCCGGGTATGCCGCCGAGCTGGACGGCACACCCCTGAACCGCCGCAGCGTGAATGACGGCAAAGTGACCGACCACCACGCCTTAATCATTACCGAGAACCTGCCCGGCGAACTTTCCAAAGACGAGCGGGCGGTTTACGAGCTGGTAGCCGGGCGTATGCTGGAAGCCTTTTCGGGCAAGTGCGTGAAAGACGTTACCACCGCCTTGCTGTCAGGGGGAGATACCGACTTCACGGTGAAAGGGTCTGTGATGAAAGAAGCCGGGTGGCGTGCCGTGTTCGGCGAACCGGAAACGGGCGGGGATGAAGAAGCCGCCAGCCTGCCGCCACTCCAAGAGGGAGAATGTTTGCCACTCTCCGGCGTGGATCTGCTCGAAAAGCAGACCAAGCCGAAACCGCTGCACACGGAAAGCAGCCTGTTGGCGGCAATGGAGAACGCAGGCAGGGAACTGGAAGATGCCGAACTGAAAGCCAGCCTGAAAGATGCCGGGATAGCACGCCCGCCACCCGTGCGGCGATTATCGAAACGCTGTTCGCCCGCCAGTACATCGTGCGTGAGAAGAAGAACCTTGTACCCACCGACAAGGGGCTTGCCGTTTATGGGATTGTCAGGGACAAGAAGATTGCCGATGTCGAAATGACGGGCATGTGGGAAACCGCCCTTGCCAAGATAGAAGCGGGCAGCATGGATGCCGACACGTTCCGGAAGGGCATCGAGGTGTACGCAACGCAAATCACCGCAGAACTGCTATCGGTGCAGCTATCTGTCGCTACTGGTGAAACCTGCCCCTGCCCGAAATGCGGCAGCGGGCGCATCCTGTTCTACCCGAAAGTGGCGAAGTGTTCCAACGTGGACTGCACGCTTACCATATTCCGCAACAAGTGCGACAAGCAGCTTTCCGACAAGCAGATTGTCGAGCTGGCGACAAAACGCAAGACCGGGCTAATCAAGGGCTTCAAGGGCAAGAACGGCAAGGCTTTCGATGCTTCGCTGGTACTGGACGAGCAGTTCAATGTCGTTTTTCATTCCCCGAAAAGAAAGCGAAACCGAAGAAATAGCCTATTCTTTGCCGCTGAAATTTCATTGTGATAGGTTTTACAGCTTATAATAATTGAAATTTTAGTGGTTGCGCCCGGAGAAACCGGGCGCATTTTTATATGTTCCCGCCAAACAGGTAGGTCGAACAGACCACCCCGTTATCCAGCACCCTGCTTTCCGAGAGCTTCCACAGCGAGCCGGATGTTTCCCCGATAAAGCCGATGCCTTTGCCCGCCATGACCGGGACGGTGTAGATTGTCAGGCTGTCCAGCAGTCCGGCTTTAATCAATGAAGTAAGCAGCTTGCCGCCGCCCACCACCAGCATGTCGGTTTCCTGTTTCAGTTCATAGACCCTTTGCAGCGGTTCTTCGGTCAGGAACTCCACCCCGCAGTCCGGTGTAACGTTGGTGTCGTAGTGTGACACCACAAAAGACCGTTTGCTTTTGTGCGGCCACCCGCCCCAGTGTTCAAAGATGTAGTTGTAGGTGTTCGCCCCCATAAGCAGGCAGCTTGCGGCGGCGTGTTCCCTTGCCGCCAGTTCCTTGACCTCACGGGGCATCCAGTCCAGTTCATAGTCCGGCGTGGCGGTATGCCCGTCCAGCGATACGGCGATGTGCGCTTTGATTTGTTCCATATTATCAGGTATTAAAGTGATATAAATCCCTACTGTCTTGGCACGTTAGCCGCCACCTCAAAAAGAAAGCGTGGCATGACGCTGTTTCGATGCGAGGTACTGGCATACCTAAATGTGGAAACAGTGCAGCCACGCTATGACAAACGCATAGCATATCCTGCGCTGAATATCCCCACATTTTGAAAAGTGCCAGTTTTCGCATCGGGACGTTCGGCGAACGTATATGTTATATATAAAGGCAATATTCCGGCAACCGCCGTCCAACTGCCGTTACTTTTCCGTGTAACTTCTGCAAAGTTAAGCAAATACCCTGAAAAAATCACGTGTAAACAGAAAAAATCCTGCCGTGTTATCACAACAGGGCAGGACACAAGCACATGAATTACACAAGTTTCATCCATACGCTTATGGACAACTTGCGTTCCTTTGAAGATTATATGAACCGATGACAAAACAGCTTTGGTTCGCCGTGTCTTTGGTGATGATGTCCCTTTCCCGCATGAAGCGGATATAGCTCTTTGCGGTGCGCTCCTTGATGTCCAAGACTTGCTGCAACTGCTCGCAAAGGTCTATGTAGGTGATGCGTGTCTGCCGCCCGAAGATGTCACGTGCGACATTCACCAGTTCCCTTTCCTTGCGCTTCTCCTTTTCCTCACGTGGTTTCTCGCCCTTGTACACGTGCATCCCGGCTTCCTTGTCCCAAGCAAAGAGCATCAGCGGCACGTCCAGCGGGCTACCGTCCCTTACTTTCAATGCTTTCACCACCGACTGGGTAGGTTCTTCGTCTTTCTCAATGGACAGGATAGTAGCCGCCTTGCGCTGCAACTCGCTACCCAAATGCCCCCGCAACTTCAAGCCGTTCGGGACGAAGTGCAGCACGCACAAAATACACGTGTTATAGATGCCCGCCAGCCGATAAAGTTCATCTATCACCGCCACGCTTTCCGCTTCATCGTTGGCACTCTTGACAAGGTCTGCTATGCCGTCAATGACGACCAACTGGATGCCGCCGTACTGGTAGTAGAACTTATCCATGCTCTGCACAATGGCGTTCAGGCGTTCTTTGCGTGACATACCCGTCAGGCAGAACGCTTTCAGTTCATCGGGTTTGTCCGGCTGTTTGGCTCGTGCCAGCAGGTTGCTTACATTCTTGAATAGTTGCACTTCCGACTGTTCGGTGTCATAGAGCAAGACCGCCTTGTGCCTGCCGTTGGCGGTTATCTGTATGCCCAGCGTATCTACTTCCGCACCAGCCGGGCAAATGCAGCCCGCCACGATTGCGGCTACATAATTGCTTTTTCCCGTTCCCTCGCCCCCGGTGATGCCGAACAGGTTGCCTTGCGTTCCTAACGGAACGTCACCCGCCGAAATAATCTCTTGCGCTTTGGCGGGCGGGTTGTTGAAATCTATCTCGCATGATTTTAGCATAATCAATGTGTCGCTATACAGGTTGTCTAAAAATTCGATAAACAGTTTCAGGAAATCTTCACGGGTGTTCCCGGCTTTGAAGTAGTCGGATATGTCCTTTTCCTCTTTCGTTCCCGGAAGCGGGAGCAGCAGCCGTTTCACGCCAAATTCTTCCAACAGTTTTTCCTGCTTGCATGAACTTTCCCTGCCCGTCTTGTCCATGTCAAAGAGCAGGACGATGTGCTTGAAGCGGAACGTCAGCCGATAAACCAACGTGGACGGTATCGTCACCGTTTCGCTGTTGAAGCAGATAGCGTGAAAACCGTGTGCCGCCAGTGAAAGCACGTCTTTCTCGCCGCCCGTGATGAATAGCGTGTCGCCTTTGGCTGGCAGTTGTTCCAGCCCGAAACAGTAGTTCTCGCCGAAACTGCCGCCGTAGAGGAAGCGGGGCGTGGAGAACGGGCGGTACAGCTTGATGTGCTGTTTGCCCTTGTAGCCGTACATGGGTTCTGCCACCGATGAAGTGTAGGTGTACGGTTTGCCCTCTGCCGTTTCGCTGTTGTACTCCCGGAGCGAGCAAACCTTGTAACGTTCCAGCAGTTCGGGCGTGATGCCGTACTGTTGCCAGTACACCAGTTCGGCAAGCGGGAACTTCTGTTCCCGGAACTGGTAGGGCTTGACAGGCTTTTCGGGCGTTTCTTCGGGTTTGTCCGCCACTGCCCGGCGGACGGTTGCCGGGGGAACGGAAACCGGAGTGCCGGAAGCCAGCCCTAAACCCAAATCCCGGTCGATGATTTCCAGTATCTCCACGAAGTCAGCCGCCCGGTTGCAGTCCAGCCCCTTTAACTGCCCCACGAGGAAGAAACAGTCGCCGCTGTAACTGTCGTTGCCGAAGTCTTTCATCTTGTAGATGCTGCTCCGGCGGTCGAAATAGATGTTGCAGGAAGCCTTGCTGTCCTCGTACAGCGGGTTAAGGAAGTTGCGACCTATGCGCCAGTTTCCGGGCAGGTAGTGTTTGAATATCGCCAGCCCGTTACTTGTTCTTTCTAAGATTTCCTCTTTCCTTAGCATACAGTTGGTGGTTGGTTATCAGGTTGTCGATGTTCTCCTTGTTGCTCCTTATCAGGCGTTCTTCCAGCATCCGGCGTATCTCGCTGACCTTGTAGAAATAGCGTCCCCTGATGTTGGAATAGGCGATAGTACCCGACACCCGCAGGCGTTGCAGGGTCTTTTCACTTATTTTCAGAAACGTGCAGACTTCGTAGCTGTCCACCCACATATCTTCTTCACTTTGCTTTGCCATTTCCGCATGATTGAAGATGTAATCGGCAATAGCGGTAATCTTGTTGTCCAGTTCCTTATAGGCTTTGGACTCGAATGTTATTATTTCCATAATGGTAACTGATTGATTTGCCGCAAAGTTCGGAAGAAGAAACAGCCTAAAAGTCATGGTTGTACCTATCATGGTATTACTTTTTTGGGGCTGTTTTAAGTCGTAAATAGTTCAAATTCCTTGAAAAAACATCGGTTTTATGACGTTTTTCGCTATAAAAAAGGAAGTACCATGTTGGGGTGAACATGGTACTTATAAATATTGAAATACAGAGTGTTATTTCATATCATCATCATCCATGCGCTTAATAAGGCGTTCGATAGATGATGAAGATAAGCTGTTCGGTCTTTTCGTTCTTTCATAGCGATATATGCGGCATAATAATCCCCCAAATCTGTATGAAAAACAGTGCTAAGAAAATTCATCATCTCTTTTATTTCTACATTGCCATTATTAAAATCTCCTGATGATGCAAGAGAATATCCCAATTCAACAAGAGAAACTTTCTTACCCGTGAAACGGAAAGGATATTTGTTTAATCTCTGTAAATTATCTTCAATTTGATTATCTGTTTCAAGTTTGATTAGCCTTTTATTGAGATATATACGTAACATTTCATTGGCTATTATTTTGGCTACTTTGTAGTCATATCCAGTTGAGAAATTCGGGTCTTTGTCAAATTGTGCGCTATCTGTACATAGACGTAAATCAGCTTTTCCTCTAACGAAATAGTATTCATCATATACAGTTGAATGGGAACGATAGTATTGATAGAAATCCAAATTTCGGTTGAAGAAGTAAGTCAGGCTATCCAGTTCCCGGTTTAAATAATTCCGGATAACCACATTACTTCCATTGGGACATTGCGTTTCTATCCGATAAATCTTGTAGAAGAATAATAAACGACCAAGTATTTCCGGTTTCTGTGTCTTGAAAAAGGAAATTTCATCTTCTTGTGTTGGAAAAACATAAGTTTGCAATCTATTTCGCAAGTCGTTCACGACAGATTGCAAGCGATGTACCATTGAAAGAGAAGTTTCGATAATATCATAACCGTAGAGGTCGATTTCGTCAATCTCTAAATCAATTTGAAATAATATTTTGTCGAATACTTCTTTCATTTGCAGATTATTAAATCATAGTCCACTTTGCAACTATCCATTGCAAAGTGGACTAATATAATTTATAAATAATCTTCTCGTTGGGGGGTAAATACATCTACCACTTCTCCACCTTCAAGAACTTCAAATGAATGTAGGGTATTTCCCGGTATGGCATAGCTATCTCCTGCATGGAGTAATATGTCAATCGGATTTTCTGAGGTTTCTACTTTTAGCCGATATTCTCCTGAAATGACATATCCGCATTGTTCATGAGGATGTTGATGTGTTGTTGCAAAATTGCCTTTAACATAATTCATTTTAGTTACCATAGATTTTTCACCAACAGCCAAAGAATCCAATGAAACCCCCTTAAAAACTTTTTTTAGGGCTTCTTCTTTTCGTACTACGATTTTTTTCTTTTCCATGTTTCTTCTTTTTAAATTAAACATTTTTTTACTATTTGTTTTTGAAATGTTTTCTTTAAATGGATAGCAGTATAATTCGGCTACACTTAAAACGAATAATTTGCTAAGCATATAATACTTTTGATTTATATTGATAGTTCCATTTGAATATCTCCTCTTTCGTATGCAGGATGATATTCGGTAAGCTCTTTGAAACCTAATTTTTTGTAAGTGTGAATGGCGGGCTTTAATAGGGTATTGCTTTCGAGGAAAAGTTTTTTTGCTTTCATTGTTTTTGCCTTATTAATAGCAGCTTCACAAAGTAATGTTCCAATGCCTTTTCCTCGTACATTGGGACTAACAGCAAGTTTCGCTAATTCAT
>ENA-OQJH01000641-OQJH01000641.1-human-gut-metagenome-genome-assembly--contig:-NODE-641-length-17927-cov-1.915843_pt1 | contig 17927 bp, 19 predicted proteins | sample MGYA00242597_ERZ504763 | MGnify/ENA primary metagenome ERZ504763 (study PRJEB26092, sample SAMD00036359) | human gut metagenome | host: Homo sapiens | study: EMG produced TPA metagenomics assembly of... | reverse complement strand
GCATTCCAAAAACTTCCACTATCAATCCAATCTCTATGCCTATATTGATACCCTTCATTGCTTTTCTTTCTTATTTTATAATTCGCATTAGGAATATCTCTGCTACCATCTATTGGAAGACTTAATCCTTGTACCCAATCATTAGTAATCGTAGCATCAATCAAAAATGTTCCAACCGAGCCCATCAATTCAGAAGGCAACCATGTATTTAGATGAATTGAGAAATCAACATTCCAACCTTGCTCTTTTAAATATCGAATAATACCTTCTGAAAAAGCACCTCCCATACTATGAGAAATAATTCGGAATACATCCTCTTGTGGATTCATACCCATTATCAATTGTTTGTAATTTTCTTTAGCATATGCATATCCATCTAAATTTCTTAAAAAGGTAGAACTACGCAAATAGTTAAAATCAAAGTCGGTGAAATAGGCACTTTGATCATTAAAAAAAAGTTTTTTGCACCTTTAACAAAAGAACTATTTACTCCTCCCCAATAAGTGCCACCTCCTCTAGGAGATCCAAACCCTAAATACCCATTAACAAAAATAATCTTCTGCCCATCGGGGTCAATACAATTATGTGGTGTATTTAATCCATATACATACGAACTAATTGAATAATACTTCTCACTCATCGGATCAACCGCATGCCATCTACCAAGCGCTGCATCATACATACGCGCCCCATAATCATACCAATCAAGACCATTCTTCCTATCAAGTTCTTTACCGTTATACTTACGAATGTTTATCTACTAATGTACTCTCTGCAAATGACACCTCATAAGGATAATAGTGATTAGTCCGGACAACTGTTCCATCAAACTTTGCTACCACACGGCTATTACCCTGATGATCCTGAAGATAAAAAGAATACTGCCCATCTTCAATATAGCCAACTTCATTTAAACTGCTGTAATTCTAATCCCACTTAAAAAACGTCGTATTCTCTCTTCTTTATCATAAACCCCTTTATTATAAATATACCTTACCCTTTTTGATAAAGAATCTCTTAAGTCACTCGAATAAACTGCATCATTATGCATTATTCTAAATTTCTGTGGGATATTATTAATATTCAAGAAGCAAAAAGTCGAATCGCTAAACAGCTTATACATAGACATCCAAATATCCTTATCCGGTAAATTCTGAAGAAATGAATGGGGAGGTTCACTATCATATTTCAAGGATTTAAAATCATGAGGGGCAATAGCAACTGGAAGTGAATCCCTCAAAACCAATTTTAATGTATCCGGTCCATTTATTACAGCATAGCACATACTCCTCGCTGAATTCCTCGATAATAGCAAAACGGAATCAGTCTGATTTCTTACAAATATTTCTCCTGAGAATCTTTCTACATAATTCTTCAGACTATCAATCTCAAGTTCAAATAGGTCCGGAATATATGAACTGGGAACAATAATATCGTGCGAAGTCAATCCCATCAATGCAGTTTTCTCCTGGGGTATATCTCCAGAAAAATACGACCAAAGTTCCGGATATTCAAATAGACGATAATAATTAGGCAACATCTTTACTAAGATATGTTTATCTTCATATTTTCGAAGAGCCAACAGCCAATCACGACCTCTGTTTAAACATAAATTTTCATGAAGTTAGAGTCCGAAACAAAACCTCTCTCAAACAATTCTGTGCGTGACATTTCAGGCTCATCTAATTCGATAAAGCAAAGATATCTTTCTTTATACTTTATCACTCTGGAAGGTAACTCAGCACCATCAGAACCAGGAGAATCTGATTCACCGATATAATAAAGTGAATTAGAATCTGTCGAAAACACTTCATCTATTTCTATATATGTCGTAAGTAAATAGCCACTATCTATCAGCACTTCCACCTGTTTTGCTACACGCTGATGAATATCTTCCAAAGAAGGGGAGGGGGATATGCATCCCCCCAGTATAATAAATAGAACAACATAGACTAATTTTCTCATAAGCATATCATTTACGTTTTATATATTGCAATAAATCTGTAGCATCATATACACGAATAGAATTTACCCGACTTGAATTTTTGGTATATTCATATATCATACCCTTTTTATCAGTACTCACACGGTTATCTTTCATATACACAGCATTCTTACGTTGTGGCTTAGCTAAGTTAAAATCATTACCAGCTCCACCTTTCGTTCCTCCGAGCAAATGAGAATGAATATCTATAACTTTTTCTCCTTTCACAGAAATTTTATTTTGAGCATATACACCATTATCTACCCCATATGGATCTCGATCTGTCGCAACAACAGCTGTTCTTGTACCATTATCATCATAAACATCTAACTTCCATTCAACAGTTGTGTGATCAGCAGCAAATTTAAAAACAGTAGCAGCTGTCTCCAAATCTTGAGTACTTCCATAAGATTTCTTCACCCGATTTTCCTTCTGCTCTTTCGCCTGCATACTATGTATTTCCCCAAGTAACCCCTGATTTACAGTTACTGAAATAGAACGATCACTGGAAAGATATAAATTATCTGTTGAGCCTTTACCTCTCTTATCAATAGGAGTCTCATTAAATAATCTTCCTGATCTGCTGATAACATAATCATCCTTTCCGTCTAAGTCTATCCTCAACACAGGATTGTTCTTACAATAAGTATACGGACTCCAACTATAATACTTCTCACTCATCGGATCAACCGCATGCCATCTACCAAGCGCTGCATCATACATACACGCCCCATAATCATACCAATCAAGACCATTCTTCCTATCCAGCTCCTTACCGTTATACTAATAAGGCTGCACAGCATTACTTACCGAACTTGATAGCAGACCGCCAAACGGATAATAATGGTTCACTTCTTCAACATTACCACTCTGGTCTACAACCACACGGTTATTACCCAAATGATCCTGGACAAAATAGTGATACTTAGAATCGGCCAGTGTAACATAGCCAGCTTCTGTAAGCAACTTGACAGGGATTCCATTTTCATAGATCACATTGCCGCAATAATCAGTTACTGTAGTATCACTCCCTATGATATGCGTCGTACGAAGTTTTATTCCATCAGCATCATAAAGATAAGAAATGACATGACCGTTTTCAAATTCTATACGACTCGGTAAATTTAAACAATTATATTGGATATTCAATATTTTCTTGTTCAAATCTTTCGTCATATTACCATTTTCATCATATTCATATTCAGCTTCTTTGTTTACTCCGTCTTTGAAATCAAAGCCATTGCCGTAAACAGAATTTGTAGCCCTATCTGATACTGATTTTAGTTGGTTCCCATTATAGGACATTGCCAGATCATCTATCAAGCCGTATCCGGTAGATGAAGTCTGTCCGGAACGTTTGATCCCTAAAATATTACTCATCTTATCGTATCCGGTTACTTGTTCATTGAAGCGATTCTGATTTTGAACGAGAACACTGCCTTCTCCATACACCGCATTCGTCAAACGATTCAAATTATCATAAGTAAAGTGGTAGCCTCTCATTATATCATCTTCACCCGATTTCCAAACCATACTGCTGATATTACCATTGTAATATGGAATACCCGTTCCGTCCGTATAATGCAATACTTGCTCAAAAGATGAACCAGTGATACCAGTTAGCCAACTACGAATATTATACGAATAAGACGTATTCAACAGACCGTTATGGAACGTCTTCCGGGATAAGCGTCCCAAATCATCATACACATTGTCAATAAGAATCACTTCCTGAGCATCTCCCAAACGATGCAGCGCCTTTACAAGACGTTCGGCGTGATCATACTCATAGGTATAACTGTCACTCAAAATCTCATTTCCAGCCCCGGTCTGACGGTGTAAATGCCGCAAGGCGTTCCCATTAAAATCATAGGAAAAGAAATCACGGTCCATACCACCTAAATGGTTGTCAGAAACAGTTTGAGAAAGGCGACCACGATCATCATAATACATCACTGAGTAATTGTAGGGAGAATCCACTCCATATTCACCATTACGATACTGATCGTATGCATCCGTATGCAACTTAGCTATTCCTGTCAACATTCCTTTAGCACCGGATGACGTAGCGGCAAAACCTTCTTCATGGGTATATCTAAATTCATCTCTTGCCGAAAGATCTGTCCGATACATAAAGTCATAGTTATCATAATAATTGATTACCTGAACTAATGGTTTCGGCCCCACTAATCCTGCCATAAGACTTCCACTAAACTGATACCCCCCATATTCAGTACTTCCTACGTATTGACAAACATACCAATTCGACAATCCACTAAAAATAGGTTTTAAATAAGGATTATCAAACGGATCAATCGCAACTTTACATACTCCCTGCAAGCATACACGACCGAATGCATCCGGAATACTAAATTTCCATTCTCCTCTTTTACGTTCCTCGCCATTCTGGCTAAATATAAGATTGTTGTTTACATTATAGACATAGTATTCCCATGAAATTCCTGGAAGCTTTTTAGCCATGAGGTTTCCCGCCACATCATATTTATACAAATATCCATACATATCGAGTTTTTCTGCAGGAATATTACCTACACTCAACTGATCGGACAATGCAGGAGGAAGAACAGCACAAAGTTTTCCCAAATCATCATAAATATAGTAAGTATCCGACAATTGCTTATCCCCTTTCAGTCTTGATTCTATACGACGTTCCAGAACGGTTCTTTCCAAACGGTCTTTAAATTCAAACAAAGTGACTCCATCTTCATCCTCTGAGCGTGTAACAAGCAAGTCTCCATTTTCATACTGTTTACTTACACTAATATTTAATGCTTCTCTTGCCCCATTGATCAATTGAAAACCGAAACAACCTAAAGTATCATTACCAGCGATATTAACGTACTCATCTATTTTCAATGATCTGCCATTTTCACGCCATACTCTCCCCGGATTATGCTGTTTAATTACTTTTTCCAAAGGAGAATTTTCGTAGGTAAAGGTTAAATACGGATAAGCATCTCCTCCATAAGTATTGCGTGCCAATTCTCCACAAGAAGCTACAGATATGAAATCACCTGTGTTTTGTGTCGTTACAGCTGGCAACCATGTATTGGCTTTACGCCCCCACCCATCATATTCTTGTAGGGTTACTAAATCTTTATGACTAGGACTCACACCTTGTTGTACCGTTTCTTTCGAACGCCCCAGCCCATCATAGTAATTAACCACAAGCATACCTTCTTCCTTATTTCCTGTCCTACTCTTGAAAACAGAAACAGCATTTTTGCCAAAACGTTCGGGCAATAGATCATTTCCCCAATTTATTGCAGGAAAAGGAATAGCCGGCATCGGCTGTTCTTCCGGAGCAAGTCCTTTTGTCTCTATTGACAGAGTCATGATATAAAATAAAGGAAGTGGTCGAATTGAGTCCATCGGCAAGACCGGATCTATTGGCGGAAAAGGATCAATCGGCGGAAAAGGCTTTATTGGTTCATGCGGGTCGATCGGTTTAATATCAAAAGTATTAGTTTTCAATACACTTGCAGCATTCACACCATTATCATCAGGAACAAGAATATCTTTGTTCTTTTCTATTACAGTCGATGTCAAACAATATGTACCGGCAAATAACAAAAGAGTATCAGTGAAACTCACTGATGATAAAGAATCCGGATCAACACTTTCGCATTCTGATAATACACCTGATTAGTGAGCAAATTATCATCTGTTATTTTTAATTGACATTCCAATTGTCCCGGAACTTTCTCCATTTCCATTCCCATAGTGAAATAATTAGACTTAAAAGAAATATATAATGGTTCTTTCACACGAAACAAGTAGTTTGCGCAACTCACTGACGATGTATCAGAAATGTTTATATGGTCCAGATGTTTTGTTTTAACCATATCCCTCTTCAACGTGTCATATTCGAGCTTACCTATCTCATTCTGCAAAGAATTCTGCGCAGGTATTTCTATCGAAAATCCTGATAGCAAAATTAGAAGTAATATTATTTTATGCAATTTCATAGTTGTCCTCCTTTCTCTATGGCTACTTCTCCACTTTCAATCTTGGAGCCATAATAATAATTGTAATCATATATATTTAATATCCGTTTTTGATAATCTCCATCTTTAAATTCATAATATAATTCTCTGTCAGGCGACCCAGAAAATCATATTTATAAAACACAGTGATTCCATTAGGCTTTGTTTCTGAGACCAAACGCAACTCATTTGTATATTTGTAAATATAGAAATGCGTTCCGGATATCTTATGCCTGATATTTTCTATTTTTAGCAAATTAGTTGCAGAGATATCGGATGAAGAGAAATCCTTCACATTCATTCCCAATGCTTCTTCCACTTGATTAAGAGTGGCATTTTCTATCCGTGATATTAACCGTTGACCTTCAGCTCCCCATATCAATACAACGGGCGTTGACTCTTCGTGAAGATATATAGGATTCCCATAACCATCCACAGCCTGCACAGTGTAATGTTTATGCACATAACCATCTCTATCTGTACTAATCTGCTTTATATAAGGTATAGGACCCATATACTGATATACCTCTTTTAAATAAGAGCCGCCTGTCTGTTCTTTTTTACTAGAAACCGGAGATAGTATATGTGCTTCTTCCATCCATTTATATTCCGGTAAAGTTGCAGCATAAACATATTCTGTCAGAGTACTTTTTCCATCGCTGTTTCTACCGGCTATTTGGCTTAACTGCTTATACTTATTATATTGATACGCCTTTTCTATAACAAATGCCGTATTTCCCGATTGAGGATAAAGAGTTTCTATAACAGAGTCGGTCAGATAAGCATGTGTATATGTACGAGTTAAAGTCCCCACTTTTCCTAGCATGAAATTGTCTAAATCTGTACAAAAGAACAACACCATTTGATCAGCTGTTACAAATGAGCCTGGAGTTACCTCTTTGTATCGGTAATTCACCTTCTTTCGCAAACGATCATTGACATCATAGTATTCTTCAGACAACAACTTCCTCTCTCCATAGAACGACTGCTAAATGGCATTGTATAAGAGTTCCCTTCAAACATAGAATAAAAAGCAAGCTCGTCATAATGAGTATTACCATAAATATCCTCATTATAGTTAGAGTAATGACGCACAATATAACCTTGCGACTTATTATCTTTGTCGAACGCTTCTTCAATTACACAAGAATAACCTACATCCGGTGTATTCAGATTAGTAACTGATGGGAAAAAACCTCCCTTTGATTTGAGATATAACGATATTGCATTCTTAGGATCAGGCTCCTTATCTCCATCCTTAAGAGTATACACCATCTCATTAACAGGAAGACTTTTCAATATTCCACTACTTTTTCCAAATCGGTCACGGGTATTCGAATAGTAATATTGCTTGGCACCAAGCACATTATCTTCATTATCCAGATTGGTAATACGCCGAATACGCAAACCGCCTGCAGTACCACTTTTGTCTGTTAATGACATCAAAGAAGGAGCTACCACTTTTGAATAGTTGTTCAATTCATATTCAAACGGCTTTTTCCACCTGTTGGATAAATGACTTCCGTCAAGACCTCTGCCAAAGTATATTGCAAACTACTATAAGTCTGAGAAAAATTAGGTATCTCGGCAAAAGCAACACTTCCTCCTGTATAATATCCCCACGAATCGGCAATCGGGCGTACATAATCATTTGGCATACGTTTTTCCGAATTATAAAGAAAACGATATTCAGGTACGCGACCTCCGGTCAAATTCTCAGGTATATTATACCAAGTAAGAAAATAAAATCCATGTGGGTGCCATACATAGTTAGGGATCAAATCCGGATTCCCTGAACGTTCCGTAATTAAAGACAATTTAGTACGATTATTCCTTGCATAGTCAAAATATATAGTTTTCAAAGCCTTGGAGTTCTTTCCTTTCACATAAATACAATGAAGAATTTTATGTTGTAGTTTTGATTTAATCGATTGACGCAATGTTGCCTGATCGGTATTATCAATTTGGTTTCCTAAAAACAGAGTAAATTGATTAGCCGGGTCTTCAAAATTCATGTTATCTATATCCTGACGGTCATAATTTGCATTGTCTTTCCATGCCAAATAACTATCAACAAACTTATCTCCATATCCGTATTCATTGTAATAATTGAATTCCAATATCTCGTTAGGTGTTTTTATAGTCTTTAAATTAACTGGGAAAAGCAGATACCCAGTCATCCCTGAACGCCCACTTTGTATACCACTATAAGTGCATGGTATGTTGGTCACCACTTTCTGTTGGGTACATAACGAAGATCACACATGATAGCTGAAGTGTCATAACTGAATTCTATTACCCGCTTGTCTACGGTTGTTATTTTGGACAACCTCCAGGTAGTAGCTATTAAATCACTGTTATAGCGGGCATAATAAGGAATACTATATTCAGTAGCGTTGATTCCACCAATTCATACCTGCATCCATCAGGAGTAATCAGCGTAAATTTATTGAAAAAACGATTGTTTCTTGTGCTTGCTCCCCATCTACTTACATCAAGACGTTTTCCGACTTCCGACAAACTAAGAAAGCCTTCCCCATCAACAGGATTAAATTCCACACGTATATCCTGATCAGAAACAACATTCCACTCTCCATTACCGGCATAGTAGAAATTTCCAGAATAACCACAAACACTAAACGAAAATTCGTCAGCAGTTAATTCATAATAATCATTTTCCGTGCTTTGTATATGCATCGTTTCTGCTTTAAACTGTTCATTACTGATATTTTTCAATTTAGAAGCATGTGCATAATAACCCGGAGCATATCCATTTGATTGACATTTCTCATCATACATTCCACGAACAGAACGTGTAATATAGCCGCCTGCTATAAGATTCCATCCAAGTCCAAGACAACCAGACTGGGAATTAGGCTTTACCGAAGCCAAATGATAACTTGCAGCAAGTGATAACGAATAGTTACCAGCTTTCAATTCATAAATAGGCACGGATATATCCGGAACTCCCGTATAATAAACTAATCTGGAACTTTTCCACTAATTCTCCCAAACCGGCTATTTCCGGACTGTACATTTTTAATAGGTATTTGTTGCTGACCTATACAGTTGAAACTGAATATTGCCAGAAAAACAAATACTGATAGTAGTCTTTTTTTCATATTCTTTGATATATAATAGTTTCTTAAATAAAATCACAATACTAAGAAACTCCCTGCCCGATAAAGTAGCGCGCATATTCCATGACAGGGAGTTCCCGTTAATTACTTCTCTTACAGATTCATCGCATTAGCACCCAATACGCCTGCCACAGCCGACGCTACCGCGATAACCACCTTCAGGATCATATCCCATACAGATCTCTTCATTGCCATCATTTACCTCCTTTCTTGTTCTTTAAATAGTTTAGTTTACTCTGTGTTTCTTCCGTGTCTTCTGCCGCAAATTCTTTAAATTCCTGCTCGGCATCAAAGCACGGACACGCCTTCATCCACTCTTCCGGTTCTATCTCTCCATTACCGTTCCTGTCCGGCGAGAGATCCCGATGCCCGCACACCCGGCAGCCGGGGAATACCTCCAGCAGCTGATGAATCAGCAGCCGAAGCGTAGCACGCTGTTCCGGCGTCCGGGTGTCTGCCGGGCGTCCCCGACAGTCCAGACCGCCTTCATAGCAGATTCCGATACTGCTGGCATTAAAACCTTTTGCGTGTGCACCGATGCGTTCGACAGGCGGGTAAGATGCACCGTTCCGTCTTTGCGGATGTAGTAGTGATACCTGTTCCGTTGAAACCACGGCGGCGGTGCATCAGGTCCAAAGCCTCCGGAGAAAGCGTACGATTCCCCTGCGTGGCGGTACAATGCACCACGATCAAATTGATAATTCTCATGTGAATAAGTGATTACTAGTTAGTTAAGTTTCCGATTTAGTTTAGTCGTTCGTTCTTATATTTTGTGTTGTGACGAAAGGTTATACTGTCGGGTCCGGTGCTTCCTCACCACCTCCTTCGCCACCATCGCCGCCACCCGGCTTATTTGTATTTCCACTGCCGGAAGCCGGAGTGTCTGTACGGTCGAAGCGCACACACTTCGCACCGGTCACCAAAGAGCGGGTAGCGGTAGTCCGATCGGGGTTCTTGGTGAAGTTGGGAAGGAAACGGACCGTAAGAGAAGCTTGCGCAGCCGACACTTCTTCCGAAGTCTCCACCCCTTTACCGTTGGATTTCATCACCATGCGGAAAGTCCCGAAACCGTCAAGCGACACGCTTTCCGATGCTTGTAGATGCTGCCCCATCACAGTCACCAGGTTATCAAGCGTATTCTTCACATCACCCGGGGAGAGAGACGAGTAAGCGGCAATCTCTTTAGCAATCTGCGAAGTGCTGATATTAGCCGTGTATATCACACGGGGATGAAACATTTTTTTGTGATTTTGTCTTCCAGAACAGACTGGAATGACTTGTACAATACTGCCATAATCGTAATAGTTTTTTTGTGTTAATAATTTCGTTTAGTTTTGTCCTCAAGCTTAATGACATTGCAAAGATAGGAGCATTATTCAGACTGACCTAATCATTTTTTCAAAGTGCGTTCATAAATTAATTAATTATACTCAGCAGGTAGTGCCCGGGCAATCTGATCTTTCCATTGCTCCCCCGGATGGTATTAAATCCTTTCCAAACAGGGTTTCCAATAGCTCCGAAGTTACTTTTAAGAATAATGGCATATTGTTCGGAAGGCGGAACTTTGTAAGCCGCAGGTTATCTGTCAGTCCCTGGAAGTTACGCTGCACACCATCGCATGGCGGTTGCAGACAGTCAATATCTTCCTGTGTCACAGCCGTTCTACTTTTCAAATATTTTCCTCCTTCATCTCCTCCTTGAGGAGGGTTAGGGAGGTGGTTTACTTTGTTTTGATTTATTTTTATTTGTTTTCTTTTGTTTTGTGTACCCGATGTTGCAATTTCATCCTCCATTGTTACAGAATCGGAGCTTGATGTTACCGTACAGGCGGTCTTGTGATCAGCATCACCGTTTAACGCTTCCGCACATTCGCTATCCAAAGAATCATCCGTACTACTTTTACCGCTCTGAGACGAACGGTATGAGGTGATTTCTTCCGATTCCAGCAGGCAGTAGTCCGGCTCTATCAGCGCACTGCTACGCCGCTTGGTGATGAAAAGATACTGCCGCTGGATGTCGGCGGAAGTCAGGATGTTGTATTGCCGGAAAAGTCCGACATCAAACAAGCCATATTCCACGGACAGACTGATGATACGCTTCACATCATCCAGTTCCGTACTGTAAAGGCTGTCCACAAGCTCCTCGTAAATTCGTCACCGACAGAGATATAATACCCTTTCCCGGCATAGATGTACGACAGCGTTTCCACCAGTGTGGCAAAGGCAGAATCACCTTCACGTCTCATAATTCGGCGCACCATCCGATCGTGCATAAAGCTGGTGCTCATGGGGAAATAATCCAGTCCCCGTTTTATTCTTCCCATAGCGTATTCAGTTTTTCTTTTTCTTGTTTCCGTGAGATACTTTCTGCCACAACCTGACGGGCATGAAGAATAAGAAGCATCCGCAAAGCGGGGTCTTTCACCTCGGTTATCACCGGATAAGAAACAGGTTTGTTTTCAAATGATGTACATCGTCTCAAATCACGACGCTTGCGGGTGTTTGCCTTGCGACACTCCTTGCAATAATTGTCAAGGTCCCGGTGCGTTTGTTTGTATAAAAGGCCTCATGCGGTAGCTCCCGTTTGCAGCACCCGCAAATGTGCAGAGATTGATTCATTAAAGGTTCCATATTGATTTTGCGTTTTAAAGTTTTCATGCTTAAATATTTGTTTATGTGATTATCGGACATATAGTTCCTGCATATTGGGGATATATGGCCAGCGTATTGGATCTATAGCTCCTGTATGCAGGATATATAGATGCTGTAAACCGACTCAATATCACTGGTGTTCATCCGATACAGAATCTTCCGGAAGGGGGTGGATGAGGCATTTTACAACCTTTCATAAACTTTTTGCCGTTTTTCATGGTTATTCTATTTTTAATTTATATTTTTGAAACATATTTCTAAGTTTGCTGCTACAAAGATAAAGCAGTTTTTCTCACATAAAACAAACGGTTTTAGAAATTAACGCTAAAAAATTATATAACTGACTATCAATGAACGAATAAGAAGTTCCAACATCTTTACACTAATTTAAAACAAGAATAAAATGGATACATTTCTAGATGTTTCGGGAATAGTAAAGCGCGCCAAGCAGGCGCTCAACTTTAAAAAGGACAGTGAACTGGCCAGTTACTTAGGTGTTTCACGTGCAACATTATCCAACTGGTGCGCCAGAAACCGGATTGACTTTCATCTGCTGCTCAACAAAATGAGAGATGTAGACCTCAATTGGCTGCTGGTTGGGAAGGGTACCCCCAGACATCAAACCAAGTTATGCAAAAGCGATTTAGCAAGCGGTGAGGTCCAGATGATTCACAACCCTAAAACAGTAGAGGCGTTGGACGACCGCAGCGTTGCCCTATATGATATTACAGCTGCCGCCAATCTGAAAACGTTGCTCACCAACAAGCGACAGTATATGGTAGGAAAGATACAGATTCCAAGCATTCCCTTATGTGACGGAGCCGTCTACATCAGTGGCGACAGCATGTATCCGATACTGAAATCGGGAGACATCGTAGGCTTTAAAGAGATTAACAGTTTCAGCAACCTTATTTACGGCGAAATGTATCTGGTTTCGTTTACTATCGAAGGAGACGAGTACCTGGCGGTGAAGTATGTGAACCGCTCGGAAAAGGAAGGATGCCTCAAGCTGGTAAGCTACAACGCTCATCACGACCCAATGGATATCCCTTTCAGCACCATCAATGCAATGGCAATCGTGAAATTCTCCATCCGCAGACACATGATGATGTAATTTGAATGACGCTTCTTTTGCTCCGGAAAGAGGAAAAGGGCAAAGTTTAAACGAAGTGAACCCCGAAAGTTTATTGTCTGACTTTCGGGGTTCATTTCATTTTGAAATACCTTCTTTAATATATTGCATGGGCTGACTAAAAAGTCGGCAGTATCTCAAATCTCCTCCTTCGGGAAGGAGGGGAATTTATGATACTATCGATTTTTAATCAGTCCCGACATCGAGAATAATATACTAGACTTCTTCGCCTTTCAGCGTAGCCGAACTGGCTTCCGTCACCCGCACATTGACAAAATCGCCGATACGGTGCGTGCCTCTGTCGAACACCACCACCCGATTCTGCTCCGTGCGGCCGAACAACTGATCGCGCGAACGTTGGAAACGCCTTCTACAAGCACTTCATACGTCTTGCCGATGCAACGTTGATTGGACTCCGCGGACAGACGGTTCTGCAAAGCGATAATCTCATTCAGACGGCGAACTTTCACGTCTTCGGGCACATTATCTTCAAGATGCTTCGACGCATACGTCCCCGGACGTCGGAATATTTGAACATAAAAGCGGCATCATAGCCACATTCCTCCATCAGAGAAAGCGAGAGCTGATGGTCCTCTTCCGTTTCGGAATGGAAACCGGAGAAGATATCGGTAGTCAGTCCGCAATCGGGAATGATACGCTTGATAGCGGCTACCCGGTCCAGATACACTCACGGGTATATTTGCGGTTCATCAGTTTCAAGATGCGGGAGCTGCCGCTCTGCACAGGGAGGTGGATATGCTTGCACACATTCGGCACTTGGGCGATCACTTCCAGCGTTTCATCGCTCATATCCTTCGGATGGGAAGTCGTGAAACGGATGCGCACGCCCGGAGCAGCTTCGGCCACCATACGGAGCAGCATCGGGAAGGTAACCACTTCGCCCGTCGGCTTCTCGAACCGGTAAGAGTTGACATTCTGCCCCAGCAGGGTAACTTCCTTATAACCTTTGGCAACAAGGTCGGCCACTTCATTCAGAATACTTTCCACATCACGGCTGCGTTCGCGTCCGCGTGTATAAGGCACGATACAGTAGGTGCAGAAGTTATTGCATCCGCGCATGATGGATACAAATCCGGAAATGTGGTTGCCGCAGATACGCGACGGAATCACATCACGGTAAGTCTCGGTCGTCGAAAGGTCTACGTTGATCGCTTTCTCGCCGGCCTCTACCGCGGCAATCAGCTCAGGCAACGTCAGGTAAGCATCCGGACCGACCACCAGATCGACATGATGGTTCGTAATCAGATCATCCTTCACCCGTTCCGCCATACAGCCCAGTACGCCTACAATCAGGGCCTTCTTCTTTTTCTTCAGCGAGTGGAAAACTCCAGGCGGTTCAGAATCTTCTGCTCCGCATTGTCACGGATAGAGCAGGTATTCATAAACACTGCGTCGGCCTCTTCCAGCGTTTCGGCTACCGAATAGCCCGCCATCTGCATCACCGAAGCGATCACCTCACTGTCCGCCACGTTCATCTGGCAGCCATAAGTCTCAATAAACAACTTCTTGTTGTCATCAGCAGTTGCGGATTTAAGTCCGCTCCCGTTAATTCGTTCATATTCAAATCCTGTTTTAAATTTGTCCGCAAAGATACGGCTTCGAATTCAATAAGCGGTAAAATGGTACGAAAATAACGCAAAAACTTGTAGTTCAGGCATTATTCTGATAATTAATGTTAATGAAATAAACATTTACGGGGCATATCCTTGCTAAATTTAATTTTATTTTTCACATTTGTGCAATGAAAGAAACATTAGATTTTTTCATAGTTAAGGTTTAGGTTAAAAAAATTAAGGGGAGCTGTGAAGCTGCCCTTTTTTCATAACAAAATGTTAGCTCAAACCAGGATATAATGTGTAACTTTGGCAGATTAACTATTTAGAAGTGAAACAGAATGGAAGATTTTTTGAAATTTCTCCTGATAGCAGGTGTCATTCTTGTGGGAATATTCAAAGAGGTGAGCAAGAACAACAAGTCGAAAAAGGCTCAGAATAAACGCCCCGTCCCGCCTGCACCGTCTCCGGTCGAAGTAGATCCTGATGCTATTCCCATACCCGAATTCTGGGGGAGAGGCAGCAGGACTATGGACGAACTGCTCCAGCCCATACCCATAGAACAACCGGCTCCCAAGCCGACGCCGACATCAAAGAAGATGCCGACACCGGCGCCAAAGAAAAAGCAAAAAGAAGAAGTATCTGTAGCTGCCTCCATAGCAAACAGTTCCGCACAAGATAAACGAAACGCGAAGCAAGGTTCCCACTATAACCATCCGGAACCTGACAGCGACCAAGACTTCTCCATCCATTCCGTAGAAGAAGTCCACCGCGCTATTATCTGGGGAGAAATCCTGCAGCGAAAGTATTAAGCGATAAGTATTAACCAACAAATATCAACCGCATTTAACGCGAAATTATACTATTTATGTCATTCAATCGTATTTCGGCAGCAGAAGCTGCAAGCCTGATCAAACATGGCTACAACATCGGTCTGAGCGGATTTACTCCCGCCGGAACTGCAAAGGCTGTTACAGCTGAACTTGCAAAAATTGCAGAAGCGGAACATGCCAAAGGCAATCCATTTCAAGTAGGAATTTTTACAGGTGCTTCTACCGGAGAATCTTGCGACGGCGTCATGTCTCGTGCAAAGGCCATCCGCTACCGCGCCCCTTATACCACCAACTCCGACTTCCGCAAAGCTGTGAATAACGGTGAAATTGCCTACAACGACATCCATCTGTCACAAATGGCACAGGAAGTGCGTTATGGCTTCATGGGCAAAGTGAACGTAGCCATCATCGAAGCCTGCGAAGTGACTCCGGACGGAAAGATTTATCTGACCGCTGCCGGTGGTATTTCTCCGACTATCTGCCGCCTGGCGGATCAGATCATCGTTGAGTTGAACGCCGCACACAGCAAATCCTGCATGGGTCTGCACGACGTGTACGAACCGCTCGACCCGCCTTACCGCCGCGAAATCCCCATCTACAAGCCAAGTGACCGCATCGGATTGCCTTATATTCAGGTAGACCCGAAAAAGATCGTAGCGTAGTGGAAACCAACTGGCCGGACGAAGCACGCTCTTTTGCCGCTGCTGATCCGTTGACTGACAAAATCGGTCAGAACGTTGCCGACTTCCTCGCTGCCGACATGAAGCGTGGCATCATTCCGTCTACTTTCCTTCCGCTGCAATCGGGCGTAGGAAATATCGCTAACGCCGTACTCGGTGCACTGGGACGTGACAAGACGATTCCCGCATTCGAAATGTACACCGAAGTTATCCAGAACTCCGTCATCGGTCTGATCCGTGAAGGACGCATCAAATTCGGTAGTGCCTGTTCACTGACTGTTACCAACGACTGTCTGGAAGGTATTTACAACGATATGGATTTCTTCCGCGACAAGCTGGTTCTCCGCCCGTCGGAAATCTCAAACAATCCGGAAGTGGTTCGCCGACTGGGCATTATCTCTATCAATACAGCTATCGAAGTGGACTTGTACGGTAACGTAAACTCTACTCATATCGGTGGAACGAAGATGATGAACGGTATCGGTGGTTCGGGAGACTTCACCCGCAATGCTTATATCTCTATCTTCACTTGTCCGTCTGTTGCCAAAGAAGGTAAGATCAGTGCTATCGTCCCGATGGTTTCTCATCTCGACCACAGCGAACACTCCGTGAATATCATTATCACCGAGCAAGGTGTAGCCGACCTGCGTGGCAAGAGCCCGAAGGAACGTGCAGAAGCCATCATCGAAAACTGTGCGCATCCCGACTACAAACAGCTTCTCTGGGATTATCTCAAACTGGCCGGTGGCAAAGCACAGACTCCACACGCTATCCAGGCCGCACTCGGTATGCACGCCGAACTGGCCAAGAGCGGGGATATGAAGAATACGAATTGGGCGGAGTATGCCAGATAAGGCATGAAACGTCTGTCGTTCATACTATCATTCATCTTTGTATTTGCGTTGCAAATACAAACGATGTTTTTTCGCAAAAAAGGGAACTGCAACAGTTCAAGGGCAAGGTGACCAATTTGCAGGGAGAGCCTGTGCGTGCTGTAAGCATCTATATTCCGGGAACCGGCAGATATACTTCCTCGGACATGAATGGAGACTTTTCTGTAGAGGCCAAACATAAAGAGACACTCCGTTTCTCACATATAGGTATGAAAGATGTGCTGATACAATTGGATAAAGATTTTCCATCGGAACTTCTTGTGCGAATGAAGCCGGATACTTTTCAAATTAATAATATATTTATTCAGAAAAAGCAAATCATCAAGGTTAAGCCCGAAGATATGCCTGAGCAAACGATGATTAATTTTATAATCAACGGTCCCGACTTCCCGGGAGGATTAAGCGGGTTCGATGAATTTATCAAGAAAAACATACAATACCCGGAAGAAGCTTTTCAGGCAGGAGAAGAGGGACAAGTCACCGTAGAGTTCACCATCGACGTAAACGGATATGTCAGCGATGCAAAAGTTACCAAAAGCGTATCTGCCAGCTGGATAAAGAAGCATTACGCATCATCGAATCCATGCCACGATGGAAATCAGGTATGCAACTGGGGCGTCCTGTAGCAGTCCGTATGTCTGTTCCTATAAACTTTGTCATTGAGCAAGACTACCAAGTCATTGATTCGTTACAGGTAAAAACAAATACGTAAGCTGGCATCCGCAACAACAAAGTGCTACTTACATGGAACTGTCGCCAATAAATGGAACGGATAATTACCTTCTGCAACAGTCATCCCGTTTGCAGCATAACACTCACTATTCGGGTCCGGCAGATTTTGTTGCTGTTGCAAGAACTCAATAGAGATAAAAGCAGGTTCCGCTTTCTGCACAGCTTTCCTACTCTGCTTAACATGTTCCTTCGTAAGTCCCGTACTTTTGGACTTTACCGTTGACCGTGAAGCTACCAAAGGCTGAGACGGAACTTCCACCTCCCGATAGACAGTATCCACCCGCTCGCGTACGACAATCAA
>ENA-OQJH01000640-OQJH01000640.1-human-gut-metagenome-genome-assembly--contig:-NODE-640-length-17951-cov-1.590215_pt1 | contig 17951 bp, 24 predicted proteins | sample MGYA00242597_ERZ504763 | MGnify/ENA primary metagenome ERZ504763 (study PRJEB26092, sample SAMD00036359) | human gut metagenome | host: Homo sapiens | study: EMG produced TPA metagenomics assembly of... | reverse complement strand
TTATCTGACTGCGAAGGGAGCGAAGCAAGAGAGAGCTTACAGTGATGCTTACAAAAACAAAGTAAAACAGCTGGAAGAAGAGATTAAAGATATTTCCAAAATAGAAAATGAGAAACGGTTAAGATCTGTTCAGAAAGAAGCCGAAGAGAAGATCGACAAGAAAGAAAAGAAATTCAAAAAGAACGAAAAAAAGCATATAAGAAACTAGATCAGGCCGAGAAAAAGCTAAAGAAGTCCAGACAAAAGATCAAAGATTCCAAAGTAAAATTAGCGAAAAGCAAGAAAGAGATCTCTGATGGAGAGCAGCAGATTAAGAATGCAAAAGCTCAGTATCAGTCAGGGATCAGACAGATTCAGAATGCCAGAAAGCAGTTAAAGACACAGAAACAAACAATTCGGTCAAAAAGCAAAGAATTAAAAACACAGGAGGCAAAGCTAAAGACACAGGAGAAGAACTTACAGACAAAAAGAACAGCAGATTCAGGGTGCCATGCGAGGTGGATATCTCAGAGGAAGAAGCAGAAAGCTCCTTAGCACAGATTAATGCAGGAAAAGAACAGATCAAGACAGCAAGAAGCAAGATCAATGCAGGGAAAAAACAGATCAGCAGGGCAAAGACAAAGATTGCAAAGGCTGAAACAACCTTGGATCAAAAAAGCAGCCAGCTAAAGAAAGCAAAGCAAACGATCAAAACAAATGAAGCAAAATTAGTATCAGCAAGAAAACAGATCACCTCCGGAGAAAAAAAGATTGCAAAAGCAGAATCAAAACTTTCATCCGGGGAGAAAAAATTAAAGAGATCAAGAAAGAAAGCAGAAAAGAAATTCAAGGAAGCCGAGCAGAAGATTGCAGATGCCAGACAGGATGTTAAGGATATCAAGAAAGGGAAATGGTATGTCTTAAACCGTGAGAAGATGCAGTCTTATGTGGAATATGGACAGGAAGCAGACAGAATTGCAGCGTTAGGACGAGTGGTACCGGTCATCTTTTTCTTAGTTGCAGCACTGGTAAGCTTAACAGCGATGACACGTATGGTCGAAGAGCAGAGAACACAGATCGGTATGATGAAAGCATTGGGATACAGTGGAGTTCATATTGCAATGAAATATGTGACCTATGCCCTCGCAGCAACGCTTAGTGGAAGTATTCTAGGGGCAGTGATCGGTGAAAAACTGCTTCCATGGATCATCATTAACGCTTATAAAATGATGTATACAGGACTGGGAGATGTCTATACGCCATTAGAGATCGAATATTCTGTGATGGCAGGTGGACTGGCGGTTGGAGTTGTTGTTTTAGCAGTATTATCTGCATGTTATAAAGAATTAAGAGAAAAACCTGCACAGCTGATGCGTCCAGTTGCTCCAAAAGAAGGAAAAAGGATTTTGTTAGAACGGATTCCATTTATCTGGAAACGATTAAGTTTTATCTGGAAAGCAACGATGCGAAACCTCTTCCGCTACAAGAAGAGATTCTTTATGACGATCTTTGGAATCGGCGGATGTATGGCATTATTACTCTTAGGATTTGGAATCAAAGATTCGATTTCAGCAATCTCAGAAAAGCAGTATGGGGAGATCATTACTTATGATTCTCGATCACACACAAAGACGGGATCAGCGAGACAAAGAAAGAAGATCTGATCCAGTATGCAAAGAAACAAGAACATATGACAGATTTGATAGAAGTAAGCGAATCTGCAGTGACGATCCGTGCTAATGGGAAAAAACAGGATGCAACGATGATCCAGCCAATGTCCAAAAAAGATCTGAATGGCTATATCAGCTTCAGGATCGAAAGAGTAAAACAAAGTATCAGTTAGATGATGATGGGATCATCTTAACAGAAAAGGCAGCGTCCCTGCTTGGTGTGAAAAAAGGAGATTCGATCAAGATTCAACGGTCTGGAGATAAACAGATCACAGCAAAAATAAGTCAGATCACAGAAAATTACATGCAGCATAAAGTCTACATGACACCAAAACTTTATGAGAAACTGTATCATAAAAAAGCACAAACGACAGGTATATATTGTATTGAAAAGAATATATCTAAGAAAAAGATGCAGGAAAATGGAAAACAGATTCTTGCAAGAGATGAAGCCTCAACACTGCATTTTTGTGCCGACGATGAGAAGACAATGTCAGATATGTCAATAACTTAAATATTGTGGTGGTTGTTCTGATCGTATCTGCAGGACTTCTTGCATTTGTGGTATTATATAACTTAAATAACATTAACATTTCCGAGCGTAGAATGGAACTTGCAACGATCAAAGTTCTTGGATTCTATGACGGTGAAGTCGGAGCGTATGTGTATCGAGAGAATATTCTTTTAACGATCCTTGGAACGATTGCAGGAATTATTTTAGGAATTATTTTACACAAATACGTATCTTCACAACAGAAGTTGACTTGATCATGTTTGGAAGACAGATTTATGTGCAAAGCTATATTTACAGTATTTTACTAACAATCGCTTTTTCGATTCTTGTAAATGTATTCGTGTATTTCCAATTGAAGAAGATCAATATGGTTGAATCGTTAAAAAGCATAGAGTGACAGAAAGGAAAAGAGACTATGAAAATGAACGAATTAATGATTTATCAAGTGTTTCCACTAAGAGCATTAACAGATGGGCAGCCATCTCATGGAATTCTCGAGATGATAGACTGGATTCCACATATTAAAAAATTAGGAATGAATGCAGTATATTTTTCACCTGTATTTTCATCCAGTGATCATGGATATGATACAAAAGATTATCAGGAGATCGATGAGAGACTTGGAACCAATGAAGACTTTAAAAAAATGTGTGATGCCATGCATGAAGAAGGAATCCAGGTGATCTTAGACGGGGTATTTAATCATGTCGGAAGAGAGTTCTTTGCATTTGAAGATGTGAGAGAAAAGAAATGGGATTCTCCATATAAAGATTGGTTCTATATTAATTTTGATGGGAATAGCTGCTATGATGATGGATTCTGGTACGAGGATGGGAAGGACATTTTGAACTGGTCAAATTAAATCTTGACAACGAGCAGGTTAGAAATTATTTATTAGAATCTGTCAGAATATGGATCGATAAATTAGGGATTGATGGATTAAGACTGGATGTTGCTTATATGTTAAACCGCAATTTCATGAAAGTGTTGGTTGACTTTGTTCACAGCAAGAAACCAGAATTTTGATGATCGGAGAAATGCTTCATGGTGATTACACACAGCTTGTCAATCCAGAGCTGTTGGATTCTGTGACAAATTATGAATGTTATAAAGGTTTGTATTCAAGTTTCAATACACACAATATGCATGAGATCGGATATTCCCTAAACCGTCAGTTTGGACCAGAAGAATGGACGTTGTACAAAGGACTTCCATTATATAATTTTGTAGATAACCATGATGTGGAGAGAATCGCAAGTCAGTTAGAGGATAAAGAGCATTTACCATTGATCTAACGCAATGGAATTTGCGATGCCAGGAGTTCCGGGTGTTTAACTTGATGGAAGTAGAAATGGGGAATGGAAGGAAGAAAGAACAGGGAAGTGATGACAGCCTGCGTCCAAAGAATCCATAAAGAAGATTTAGTAGAAAATGAATTAACAAACTATATCGCACAATTGGCAAAAGTAAGAGCTGGATCACCAGCTTTAAAATACGGTGATTACTTACAATTAGCGATCGCACCAGATGTTCTTGTATTCCAGAGAAGAACGAATGAAGACCGCATCATTTTTGCAATGAACTGTGGTGATGGCGAATTTACAGCACATTTTGATGCTCAGGCAGGATGCGGGATTGATCTGATCACAGGAGATTCCGTTGATTTTGGCGGGGGACTTACGATCCAAGGAAAAACAGCAATGATAATTCGAACAGAAGAGGTATCCCTTCCTTGACTTTTATGTTAAAAACATATAAAATTAAATGAGTGTGAATACACAAAAAAAATTGAATAAGGAGGAACCTGTGGTTGGTATTATTATAGCCATTATCGCAACTCTGGTTATCGCAGTTCCGGTATCTGCCTATGTAGCGAATACAAGAAGCAAGAAGGCAATGGAAATTACGATCGGGAATGCAGAAGATAAAGCAAGAGAGATTATAGATGAAGCAATCAAAGCAGCAGATGCGAAGAAACGTGAAGCTTCTTTGGAAGTAAAAGAAGAAACTATAAAAGCGAGACATGACTTCGAAAAAGAGACAAAAGAACGCAGGCAGAACTGCAGAAGTATGAGCAGAGAGTTCTTTCTAAGGAAGAGACTGTCGAGAAGAAAGCAACCGTGCTGGAACGCAAAGAACAGTCATTAACAGCCAAAGAAAAGAACATCGATACAGAGAAAGCTCAGTTGCAGGAACTGCAGGCAAAACATCTACAGGAACTGGAAAGAATTTCTGGGTTGACCTCTGATCAGGCAAAAGAGCAATTATTATCAGCAGTAAAAGAAGATGTGAAACACGAGACAGCAATGTATGTCAAAGAAATGGAGACAAGAGCGAAAGAAGATGCCCGAAAGAAAGCCAAGGAATATGTGGTAACTGCAATTCAGAAGTGTGCAGTTGATCATGTGGCAGAGACAACGATTTCGCTGGTACAGCTTCCAAACGATGAGATGAAAGGAAGGATCATCGGTCGTGAAGGACGTAATATCCGTTCCATTGAGAACGCTACGGGAGTTGAATTGATCATCGATGATACACCGGAAGCTGTTGTACTGTCAAGCTTTAATCCGGTTCGACGCGAGATCGCAAGAATCGCTTTAGAGAAATTGATCGTGGATGGAAGAATCCATCCGGCACGCATCGAGGAGATGGTTGAGAAAGCTACAAAAGAAGTCGAAACTATGATGCGCGAAGAAGGGGAAGCAGCAACATTAGAACTTGGGGTTCATGGAATCCATCCAGAACTTGTCAGACTTCTTGGAAGAATGAAGTTCCGTACAAGCTATGGACAGAATGCGTTAAAGCATTCCATGGAAGTTGCTCAGTTATCCGGACTTTTAGCAGCAGAGATCGGTGTCGATGTGAGAATGGCCAAGAGAGCAGGTCTGCTTCATGACATTGGTAAATCCATCGACCACGAAGTAGAAGGTTCTCACGTAGAACTTGGTGTGAATCTGTGTAAGAAGTATAAGGAGAATCCAATTGTCATCAATGCAGTGGCATCTCATCATGGGGATGAAGAGCCAGAATCATTGATCGCATGTCTGGTACAGGCAGCTGATGCAATCTCAGCAGCACGTCCAGGTGCAAGAAGCGAGACACTGGAAAGTTATACAACAAGATTAAAACAGCTGGAAGAGATCGCAGACTCCTTCCAGGGTGTTGATAAAACTTTTGCAATTCAGGCAGGTCGAGAAATTCGAGTTATGGTAGTTCCTGAACAAATCAGTGACGATGATATGATCTTACTGGCGAGAGATATCTCAAACCAGATCGAAGAGAATCTGGATTATCCAGGACAGATCAAGGTCAATGTGATCAGAGAGTCACGAGTTGTTGACTATGCGAAATAACAAGAAGCGATAGAGAAATCTATCGCTTTTTCCAATTTATAACGTGAGTGTCAAAGTATATATAAAGGAGTTTTTTTATGAAGGATACGAGAAACTAGAACAACATCTGATACATCAGGGAAAAGTTGTTGGATTTTATGAGGATATTGTAAAACTTCCAAGCGGCAAAGTTGTCACATGGGATTTGGTCAAACATAAAGGGGCAGCAGCTGTTGTTCCTGTTACAGACAAAGGAACGATCTTACTTGTAAGACAATACCGTAATGCCTTGATCAGGAACACTGGAAATCCCGGCAGGTGGAATTGAACCCGGGGAAACACCTCTGGAGTGTGTCACAAGAGAGATTGAAGAAGAAACAGGTTTTATTGCTGGAAAAATGACCCACCTAATGACTGTGATCACAGCCATCGGTTTCTGTGATGAAAAGATTCCGATTTATGTTGCAACTGATCTAAAGCTGTCTAAACAGCATTTGGATGAGGATGAATTTATCGATGTAGAAGAATATACAATCGATGAGATCAAAGATATGATCTTTTCTGGAAAGATCATTGATGCAAAAACAATTTCAGGAGTTCTTGGATATCTGAATATAGAGAAATAAAAGACTAGATCAGGAAAACAGAATATAAAAGACAGGCACTGCATAAGATATGACAGGAGGAAAAAATTGTGGAAAAAGAGAAATTCTTTTCAGGATTATGGATCATCATTGGGTTAATCATTGGGAGTTTATTTACAAATTTTGTATACCAGGATTATCTTGCATATGGAGGTACCGTAAGATCATTGGTTTTAAATAATACGGATCTATATAAAGCAAGTATCAGTCTGTTTTTTTATATTTTGTTTAAAAGGGGAAAACAATATGCATTTATTTATCTGGGGGCATATCTTTTGCAACCTTGGATTTTTTATACAGTTTTGCATTTTGTATGGCATTTTTCTTTGGATCCATGTTATCTTTGCAGATCGTGCAAATGGGCATCAAAGGACTGGTTCTTGTATTTATGAGTTTATTTCCACATTTTATCTGTTATGTGATCACCTTGCTGTTGCTGATCAAGCGAAACTTTTATGCCCCAAAAAAGAAGAAATGCTCTATGAACAGAGACATTCCTTCTTATTTCGTTTCAGTATTTGGTTTGAAATAACATTTATAATACTGGGATGCATCCTGGAAAGTTTCATCAATCCGTCGATCATGTCAGGAATCCTGAACCTTTGGAAGTGATATATCTAGGATCTTATACGTTTCTATATATAATCTGCCATGCGGTAAAGCAGAGCAGCAGATTTGTCCCATCCAAGACAAGGATCAGTGATAGACTGTCCATATACACCGTTACCGATGGACTGGTTGCCATCTTCGATATAACTTTCGATCATGATACCCTTAACAAGAGATTTGATCTCAGGTAAGAAACTTCTGCTGTGAAGAACTTCCTGTACGATACGAGGCTGCTGATCCCATTGTTTCCCAGAGTTAGAGTGGTTTGCATCAACGATAACAGCAGGTTCTTTAACTGGAATTTCTCGTACATATAAGCAACACGAGTCAGATCTTCATAATGGTAGTTTGGAATATTGTTTCCATGACGGTTGACAGATCCACGTAAGATGGCATGTGTCAGAGGGTTACCATCTGTCTTGACTTCATATCCATTTGCAATGAAATCATGCTGGTGCTGTCCAGCTGTGATAGAGTTCATCATAACAGTTAAGTCACCACCAGTTGGGTTCTTCATTCCGGCAGGAATATCAAATCCACTAACTGTTAAACGATGCTGCTGGTTCTCTACAGAACGAGCTCCAACGGCAACATAAGATAAAAGATCTTCCATATATGGCCAGTTCCTGGATAAAGCATTTCGTCTGCAGCAGGCATATGGAATTCTTCTAATGCTTCCATATGAAGTTTGCGGACAGAACGAAGTCCACTAGCCATATCTGGTGCTTTCTCAGGGTCTGGTTGATGAACCATACCTTTGTATCCGTCACCTGTTGTACGAGGTTTGTTTGTATAAATACGAGGGATGATCAGTAACTTATCAGCAAGATCTTTCTGAACTCTTGCTAAACGTCCGAGATAATCCATAACAGCAGTTTCATTATCTGCAGAACATGGCCCGATGATAACTAAGAATTTATCAGATGCGCCTGTGAATACATCACGGATTTCTTTGTCTCTTGCAGCTTTGATTTGTTTTGCTTCTTCACTCAGAGGCATCTCTTCTTTTAGTTCCTCTGGAGAAGGCATTTTAGCGATTTTGTGCATTCCCATAGTTGTTTTCTCCTTAACAATTCATACGATAAAGCAAATTTGCTTGTGTATATTTTAACAAATAATAATCTTTGTGTAAAGATAAGGAAATGTGAAATGGGACTTTACAAAATAGACAGGAGTTATTATAATAGAATTTATAAACAGGAAACACTTTCATTTTCTGGTAATTGAATATTGAAGTAGAGAAGATTGATTCTCCAACTTCAGGGCAGAGTGAGATACGAAAGTATCAATTCTCGACTGGCGGTGATACTCCAAGAGAGGCAAGTCCGCGAGCGTTTGGCCGATCAGGTTAGAATCCTGAACCAACAGTATAGTCTGGATGAAAGAAGTAGTTGGATGACATATCTTAGGATGCTATGTGGATAGAAGATATGTGATCAAGTCAGAAGCCCTGTCGTTTATGTAGATAAATGGACAGGATTTTTTTAATTTATAGGGAGACCCTATAAATCTAAGATTTTAAATTAGAAAGGGAGAATTATCATGGCAGGAGACACAATGACAATGAAGAGAACGAAGTTCAATATCAGAACGATCGCAGTGACAGGTATGTTAGGAGCATTAGCAACTGTGCTGATGTTTTTGGAATTTCCAATTCCAATGTTGATACCACCATTTATCAAGTTTGACTTTTCAGAACTTCCAGCATTACTGGCAGCATATGCGATGGGACCGGTATCTGGAATTGCAGTATGTTTTATCAAGAATGCGATCAACCTTCTTCATACACAGACAGGTGGAGTCGGAGAACTATCTAACTTTATCTTAGGTGTATGCTTTGTATTACCAGCAGGACTTATTTATAAGAGAAAGAAAACACAGAAGAGTGCAATGATCGGAGCATTAGCAGGAGCAGTCCTGATGTCAGTAGTCAGTGTATTTTCAAACTACTTTGTTGTATATCCAGTATACACAAATTTCATGCCAATGCAGGCAATTCTTGGAGCATATCAGGCGATCAACAAGAATGTAAAGACATTATGGGATGCATTGATCTGGTTTAATATGCCATTTACATTTATCAAAGGAATGTGCAGTGTTGTGATCACATTCTTTATCTACAAGAAGATTTCTCCAATCTTAAAGGGAACAAGCAGATAAGAAGATAAGAAAAAGGTGTCGGAATAAGAATTCCGGCACCTTTTGCGTACACAGAGTTAAAAATTAATCTTCTAATTTTTTAGCTGCTTTTTCCATAAAAGGTTCACTGGCAACGATGAATCTTTCATGAGTACCGATTCCAACACGCCCTTTGTTATCAGTTACTTCTACATGGAATACCAGACGTTTACGGTCAATCTCTGTTAATGAACAATGACATTTGATCGTTCCACCAACTGGTGTTGCGGAAACATGCGCAATGTTTAAATTTGTTCCAACAGTAGTCTGTCCTTCATCAAGTTTTCCAGCTAGTAGATTAACTGCAGACTGCTCAATCAAAGAGATCATGGCAGGTGTGGCATAAACAGGAAGGCTTCCGCTTCCCCATTTCTCAGCAGTGTTTTCTGGAACTACTTCTTCTGTTAATTCGATTTCGTCTCCAACATGAATGTTCATAATTTCTCTCCTAAAATTTAGTTTATATGTATATCTTTAGTATAGCAAAGTTCGTTAAAAATTCCATAGTTTTTTCACATTTTTACAAAAAATTGCACAAGGAAGAAAGACTGGACTCGATTTAAAAAATAAAGGTATGCTATTGGTAAATTGGAGGTGCTTGGTTTGAAATTATATTTGATCAGACATGGAGAAACAGATTGGAACAAGGAATTTAAGATTCAGGGAAGTTCAGACATCGAATTGAATGAATATGGAAGAGAATTGGCATTTATTACGCGAGAAGGTCTTAGACATATTCCATTTGATATCGCATATACCAGTCCGTTGAAACGTGCGAAGGAAACAGCAGAGATCATTCTTGGAGGCAGGAATATTCCGCTATATGAAGATAAACGGGTTCAAGAAGCGTGTTTTGGATCGTTTGAGGGTGCAACGTTAAAGGAATTGAGAGAAAGACAGGATCCATTTCTCAAATTCTTTGATGCGCCAGAAGAATTTAAAAAATTGAAGGATGTGAGACACACGAAGAGGTAATCGCAAGATCATCTGATTTTTCAATGATATGATCTTGCCAAATGAGAAAAAATATCAACATATAGCAGTATTTTCTCATGGAGCATGGATCCACAGCTTACTTACATATATTTATCAGAGAGAGATTAAGGAATACTGGCATGCGCCAAGACAGGAAAACTGTGGTGTGACAACGATCCAGATTGAAGATGGTGTCTGCCATGTATTAAAGGAATCAGAGATTTTCTACAATAAAGATGGAGAATGATATATGACAAAAAGACAATTTATGGAGGAGTTAAGATCTTCCTTAGAGGGAATGGTATCACAGGTAGTGATTCAGGAGAACATGAATTACTATGAGGATTATATCAATGAGCAGATCCGAAATGGAAAGAACGAACAGGATGTATTGAATGAATTAGGAAGTCCGAGACTGATCGCCAGATCGATCATTGATGCCAAAGGTGAGGATGATGACTATGTACAGACAGAGTATTACGAAGAGGAACAGGATGAAGGAACACCAGAAGATATGTTTGGTGGTAACACACATATTTTTACGATGAATTCTACAAAGTTCAAACTTGGATGTCTACTGTCAGTGATCATATTTATTTTTATCATTTATTTACTATTTCATGTATTTAGTGCAATGATGGTTGTGTTAGGCCCCGTGATCATTATCGGTGTGATCGTAGCTTGATCATGAAGATACAGGAAGGTAAGGAAACAAAGAAAGGAATCAATATGGATATAAATGAAGAAGCATATGCGATACAGGAAGAAGTGGTCGAATTTCGAAGAGCACTGCACCGTTGTCCTGAGATAGCATTTCATGAAACGATGACGATGGAATATATCAGAGAACATCTGGAAGAATGGGAGATTTCTTATAAGATTTTTGATCCATCAGGAATCATTGCAGTTGTTGGCAATGGCAAGAAAGAAACGATCGCATTAAGGGCAGACATGGACGCACTGGAAGTACAGGAAGAGACAGGACTTGATTTTGCATCTTTGAATCACGGATGTATGCATGCATGTGGACATGATGGACACACAGCAATCTTACTTGCAACAGCAAAGATATTGAAGAAACATGAATCAGAACTTGATCGCAGAGTATATCTTGTATTTCAGCCTGCGGAAGAAACCGCAGAAGGAGCCAGATTCATGTTGAAGACAGGAGTTTTGGACAGTGTGAAACGCATTTATGGAGTCCATATTTTTAACGGTATACCGTCTGGCAAGATTTCACTGGAAGCAGGCCCAAGAATGGCAGCGACAAACTGGCTGGCAGTTCATTTATACGGAAGATCAGGACATGCAGGGAAACCACATGAAGGGATTGATACTGCAGTGGCAGTATCTTCCATGGTTATGAATTTTCAGAGCATCATCAGCAGGAATTTAAATCCATTAGATCCAGCAGTTTTAACGATTGGAAAGGTCGAAGCCGGGACAGCGAGAAATGTGATCGCAGGGGAAGCAAAGATCGAAGGGACTGCAAGAACATTTTCCAGACAAGCTCAGGAGATGATCGAGCGCAGAGTCAAAGAGATCGCGAAAGCCCATGAACAGATGTATGGAGTAGATGTTTCGGTTGATTTTCAACAATCAAGCCATGGGGCACTGATCAATGATCCGGGTGTTGTAGAAGATGTCATGGAGAAAGCAGGGGAAGTCTTTGATCCGTCAGAGTTTACCCATGTTGAAGCAATGATGTTAGGAGAAGATTTTGCAAATTATCTGGAAGAAATGGATGGATGTTTTGCATTTATCGGTGGCGGCGACCATCCTGCAAACCATCATGGAAAGTTTGATTTTGATGAAAAAGCATTGATCAGTGGTGTCCGTCTCATGCTGACATTTGTAATTGTATAAGATATAGTTCATGAAAATCAGTTGTAGACAGGAACAACATATGATATAATCAAAAACCAACAGAAACACGTATATTTAATAGAAGAAAAGGTAGGGAAATATGAATTTAGTATACCACAGTACAAGAAATAGTGAAGAAACAGCAACCGCCTCTGAAGCTATTTTAAAAGGATTAACAAGCGATGGAGGATTATTTGTACCAGACAGCATTCCAAAATTAAATGTATCGTTGGAAGATCTGACAAAGATGTCCTATCAGGAAATTGCTTATGCAGTCATGAAAGAATTCCTTACAGATTTTACAGAAGAAGAATTAAAGACATGCATTAATAATGCATATGACAGCAAATTCGATACAGAAGAGATCGCAGTGACAAAGAAGTAGATGGAGCATATTATCTGGAATTATTCCATGGAGCAACCATCGCATTTAAAGATATGGCATTATCTATTCTGCCACATTTACTTGTAACATCAGCAAGAAAGAATAATGTAAAGAATGAGATCGTGATCTTAACAGCAACATCCGGAGACACAGGAAAAGCGGCTTTAGCAGGATTTGCAGATGTACCGGGAACAAAGATCATCGTATTCTATCCAAAGTCTGGAGTCAGCCCAATTCAGGAAAAACAGATGGTAACACAGAAGGGTGACAATACATATGTGATCGGAATCAAAGGAAACTTTGATGATGCTCAGACAGGTGTTAAGAAGATGTTCTCTAACAAAGAGTTAGCGAAAGTGATGAATGATAACGGATTCCAGTTCTCATCTGCAAACTCAATCAACATCGGACGTTTAGTGCCACAGGTTGTATATTATGTAAAAGCTTATGCTGATTTATTAAAACAGGGTGCATTAAAGGCCGGAGAACCTATGAATGTAGTCGTTCCAACAGGAAACTTTGGTAATATTTTAGCTTCTTATTATGCAAAACAGATGGGTATTCCAATCGGCAAATTTGTCTGCGCATCTAATAAGAATAAAGTATTATTTGATTTCTTTGAGACAGGAAAATACGATCGCAACAGAGAATTCTATGTTACAACATCTCCATCTATGGATATTCTGATCTCAAGTAACTTAGAGCGTATGATCTATAGAATCGCAGGAAATGATGCAAAACAGTGTGCCAAATTTATGGCAGCATTGACAAAAGACGGTGAATATGTGATCACAGATGCCATGAAAGCAGAATTATCTGAGTTCTTTGGAGCTTTCGGAAGTGAAGAAGAAACAGCAGTGAAGATCAAAGAAGTCTATGACAAAGAAGGATATGTGATGGATACACATACAGCAGTCGCAGCAGTTGCATATGATAAATACAAAGCAGCGACAGGAGATGACAAGACTCCAACAGTGATCGCTTCTACAGCAAGTCCATACAAATTCACAAGAAGTGTTATGGATGCGATCGATCCAGCATACGATGCAGAAGATGACTTTGAATTAGTTGATGAACTTAACAAAGTATCTAAGACAGCAATTCCAAAAGCGATCGAAGAGATCAGAACTGCACCAGTTCTTCATGATACGGTATGTGAGACAGCAGCAATGGAAGACGAAGTGAAGAAGATTCTTGGAATCTAATGAATCATAAAAAAGCAACCCATGGAAGAAAATGGGTTGCTTTTTATGCGAAAATGTTATGATGAACCAAGATAGGGAATAAATGGAAGAGAATACAATATCAGATAATTCTAAAACATATCAACAAGATAAATCTAAGATGAGATCGATCAGATCTGACAAATCCATTCACGACATATGATGATCGAATGATGATGAATCCAAGGGAAGCTGACAATTGAATAAGACCATTTTCCGGCACAGTCCGGGAGGACATATTCCGCCATGATCTGCGGGCAATGAATTTTATACCATGAACAATAGGATGGAGGTTCTTTTATGATACCACGAAGAGCACAGGGAGCGAACAAGGATATGATAATGAGACTTCTGCATGGTCATGGAGGTGAGTGCAGCCTGTCATAAGAATGAGGGGAGCCGGGAGGCTATGAGACATTTTGTCTGTTGGAGAATGAGGGAAATATAAAGATATGACAAGGAGGAGAGTACATTATGAAGAAAAAGAGACAATGGTTCATGTGCCTTGGATGATCGGAGTTTTTACGGCATCCGTAATCTTATCTGTGTTTGGACAGCGAAAGGTGAAAGCACAGTTAAATACTGAGAATGCGGGGAAGATCACAAGCAGCTGGGCAGATGAGAAACATATTTCTCATCATTTGACGATGAAAAGCACTTTCAGTAGATGCATCCTACGGTTTTAAGATGCATGCAACAGATCAGACGAAGACGATCATAGAAGCAGGAAAGAAAGCAGCAAAATTACCAGAGATCGAGATGCCGGATTTTCTTAAAAAGTATACATGGTTTCAGACTTCACAAAATACCGCAGGGAATATTAAGATCCGAAAAACAAATATGGAGATCTATCAATGCAAAGCCGATGGAAGTAATGGCCATTGGGAAAAATTAGATTTGGTCATGACGGTTACTGGGATCGAAAAGTATAAGAATCAAGACGGTTATGTGGCGATTGGAAGCGGCATCAATGGATGTGCTTATGTTGGAATCGAAGAGATGACATTAAAAAGTGATTTTTATAAAGCAGGAACGAATACACCAGTAACGATCAAAAGTAATATGACGTTAAAGGATATTGATACATATCAGTATATCGGGATCAAAGCAAACAAGATTCACGGAGAATATGTATCAAAGAATACAAAATTAAGTTGTAAAAGATCAGGGGAAACTAGTATTTATTATGCGGATTTCCCAGACAATTACAGTAGTGAAGATTTTACTTGTGTAGGATTTACATTTGCATCAGATTCTTTTGAATATACATTCGGAAGGAGTCTTGAAAAAGCACCAACAAAAGAGGAGCAATATGTAGGATATGGACAGAATATGATCCGCTTTGACCCAGTTGACCCAACCAAAGAGGTGATCGGAGAAGATGGGACCAAGACGGAACATCTAAGAGTGCAAGATCTGGCAAAATCTTGGGATTATGAAGTCAGTCAGGTAATTGCGGGAGAAATTCCAAAGGCACATTATTTTGATAAGTTTGCATTTGAAGATCAAGATCGATCCTGTTTAAAGATTTACTGGTATATCAAGGATTTGTACGGAGATGATGAGGATGTAAGCAGTCAGTTTGATATTTCACAAAACGGCAATCTTGTAAGAGCAGAACTTAAGAATCCGAAAGATGCCGAATTTTATAAAAAATCTGTTTATAAATTAAAGATCAAAGTAAAGATGAATATTCCGGAGAATGCATCCAAAGAACAGTTAGATCAATTGCGTAAGATATGGAAAGAACATGGGCATTATAATACAAAGGAAACGATGATCACAGAAAAAAATACAGCGAAAACGATCATTAATGATAAGATAGAAATGACCAATGAGGTTCGTGTAGATATCGAGCTGCCAAAAGAAAATGGAGAAACGCCGGGTCTTTGATCAGGAAAGAGACAAAACAATATGAATATCAGGCAAAAGATGAGATCACCTATAAGGTAACAGTGAAAAATCAAAACGAAAAAGCAAAGACAGCTTATTTTACGATTCAGGATACATCCTTTGCAAGTGTGATGGATATGAAGTTACAGGATATAAAATCAATGGTCTTGATAAGAAGGATTATATATTACAGACAGAAAATAATGGATTTATTTTGAAGTCAAAAGGTGATTATGCCCTTCCATATGGACAGACGATCGAGATCACATATACAGTAAAAAGTGGAGTCCTTACAAATGGAAAAGTGATCGATAATACTGTATCTGCATGGGCAGCAGGAATTCCAGAAACAAAGGCATCAAGGCAGGTGTATATCAACTCGCCAAAAAATAATGTGATAAAATCAGCTCCAGTACAGCTTTATAAAAAAGGAGATCATGTAACTTATCAGGCAGTGATCACCAATCCAAATCCGGGAACTTTTATGAGAAATTTGGAGATTCAGGATGAACTTCAGGCAGAAGGGATCAAGATCATACCAGGAACCGTAGCGGTTATATCTGGTGGGAAAAACATTGCATCTGAGTGTAAGATTACATTTGATCCAAGTGGAAGAAGTTATGAGATCATAACACCACTTGCACTGAAAAATGGTACGATTCCAGCAATGGGTTCGGAAGAAGGAAAGAAAACAGGATCTTATGAAAATCTTCGCATGACGGATAAGATAGAGATCACTTATCAGGCAGTGATCGAAGAAGATGGACTCGAAGGACAGGAAGTAAAGAATATTATGCACGTTGCTGCGACAAAAAACAGCAATGGAGATTTGATCCGGGAAGATAAAGAGATTCCGTCAGGAAGCGGGATGGCAGATGAGACGATCAAGGTGAAAGCACCAAAACTGCAAATCACAAAACAATCGGATAAAAAGGTTTATGCAGTAGGAGAAACTGGATATTATAAACTTCATATCACACAAGGAAAAGAAGGCATGACAGCACAGAATGTAAAAGTAGTGGATGAGTCGAAAAAGAAGGTATGAAGGTTCAGAAGATCGAAGTAAAACTTAATGAAAAAGATATTACATCGGATTGCAAGATTGATGCGAAAGACCATCAGTTACGATTGAAACAGGAAAAGATCTTGGTGAAAATGATGTGATGACGGTAGCTTATCAGGTTGTATTGAAAAGAGGATTGAAGGAGCCGTGAAGAATACAGCAGTTGCAGGAAGTGATAATACAGAAGATGATCAGGATGAAAATACAGTCGTTGTAAAACCACCTGTGTTAAAGATTGAAAAAAGTACTGCACATAAGTCTTACAAAGAAGGACAAAGCGGAGAATACAAGATCCGTGTGACACAGAGAAATGAGAATATGACAGCACATCAGGTAGTCGTAGAAGATCATTTTGAACAAGAAGGAATGGAGATTTCACAGATCCGTGTAAAATACAATGGGGAAGATATCACCAAGCAATGTGAGATCATAATAGATGAGAATCTTAGAAAATTTAAGATCATCACAGGAAAAGATGTCAGTGATAAAGATGAACTTCTGGTAATATATCAGACAGCATTTAAGAAGATGATCACAGGAGATATCAAAAACATTGCGGAAAGCTATAGTGATGATGCGGATAAAGTCAGAGATGATCAAGTGGTAGTGATGGAAGCTGTGCAGCCAGCATTGATGATCACCAAGAAGGTTGATAAAACAACATACAAAGTTGGTGATATCTGTGAGTATCAGCTGGTCGTGACGCAGACAATCAAAGATGCGATCGCAAAAAATATTGTGATCGAAGATCAGCTTTCAAGAAATGGAGCTAAGGTGATCAAGAACAGCATTAAGATTTATGCACCAGATGGGTTAGATATTACCAGACAGTGCAAGATCACTGCAGAAGAAAATAAATATGTCATCGAGACAGGAAAGAATTTATCTTATGATGAATCCATAAAAGTATCGTATCAGGTAAAACTAAAAGAAGCATCACTTTCTGGAAAGACATTAAAAAATATAGCGACAGGAAAAGCAGATTTTGTCAAACCAGTTAGTGCAGTACGTTTAGTGAAGATCAAAAAAGAATCGAAATCAACAGTGACAACGGGAAATAAAGCAGATCGATCCAGTACTTCTGAATATAAAAGATCACCAGGAACAAGGGATGCAGCGAGCACACCAAAAACAGGAGATTCGTTTGATGAGAAATGGATTTTTGCATTGTTGGCAGCATCTTTAGGTGGAAGTTTTATATATTGGAAAAAGAAGAAAAAACACTAGTAATTCTAGGGACAAAGCCTTTACGAAACACTGAGGATAAGGTACAATGAAAGAAAAATGTTGGGAGTGACGTATATGGCAAAAGATTTTTTCGGACGTCTGGAAGAAACGATTCAGACCACAGGGAAAGCAGCGGCGCAGAAAGCTAAAGAAGTCGCAGATTCCGCAAAAAGACACAATGATCTAAGAGTCGCCAAGAGAGATTTAAATGATCTGTACCGTCAGGTGGGAGAGAAGTATTTTGAAGAACATATGGATTACCCACAGGCAGAGTATATTGACCTGTTTAATCTGATCGAGAAGCTTCGTGGAAGATCTCGAAATCCATGAAGCAGGAGATTGACGGAGGAGACGACGAAGCGGCGGAAGAAGATATCGAAGATATCGAGGAAT
>ENA-OQJH01000639-OQJH01000639.1-human-gut-metagenome-genome-assembly--contig:-NODE-639-length-17964-cov-6.397657_pt1 | contig 17964 bp, 23 predicted proteins | sample MGYA00242597_ERZ504763 | MGnify/ENA primary metagenome ERZ504763 (study PRJEB26092, sample SAMD00036359) | human gut metagenome | host: Homo sapiens | study: EMG produced TPA metagenomics assembly of... | reverse complement strand
AATCCGTTCGCATTGACGGAGCGGTTCTTCTCATATCTATTTGCAGAAGGGGGTGAGGTTCCATGGCGCAGGCGGGAAATGGCAGGTGCGGGCATCCCCTGCCTTTTGCGGCAGCGGCAGGCCTTGCGCTGGGGCTTGCGCTGTTTGCGCACCAGCTGCTCCTCACGCTGGCAGCGGTGGTCATCGGGCCGCTGCCAGCCGTGCAGACCGCCCTTTACCTGAGCCGGAAAGACCTCTCCGAGAATGCCGCACAGGCCGTGAGCAAACCCGCGCAGGAAACACAGGCAGAGCCTGCACAGGAGGCTCCCGCCCTGCCTGCCGGTGACATTGAAGCCTACCTTGTCCCGCTGGAAGGCGATGAGGCCCGCCCGGAGGAGCCGGGGTCATCCTGGAAAAGAACTATCCGCAGGGCAGCGGGGAGAAATACATTCCCTGCGGCAGCGGCAGCATCAAGAACAACACCAGCGTCTCCAGCGCCGACATTGCCACCGAGATCACCAACCCGCTCCCCTTTGCGGTGGAGTGGAACAGCCCCGACCCGCAGATCCTCATCATGCACACTCATGCCACTGAGGACTACCGGCTCTCGGCAGGGCTGTGGTACCGCCCGGGGGACGGTTCCCGCACCACCGACCGGGACCTCAACATGTGCGCCGTGGGCCGGGTGATGGCGGACACCCTCAATGCCGCCGGACTCAACACCCTGCACGATGAGACCCTGAACGATTACCCCAGCTACACCGGCAGCTATGCCAACAGCCGCGCGGTGGTGCAGCAATACTTATCGCAGTATCCCAGCATCAAGATCGTGCTGGATATCCACCGGGATGCCATCGAGACTGAGAACGGTTCCCGCATGGCCCCGGTGTGCACCGTCAACGGGCGGCAGGCAGCGCAGGTGATGATCATCTGCGGGTGCGACAACGGCACCACGGTCAGCCTGCCCAACTACCGGCTCAACCTCCGTTTTGCCGCCGCCTGGGAAACCGCCATGGAGGGCCTGTACCCCGGCTTCACCCGCCCGGTCCTGTTCAGCTACCGGCTCTACAATCAGGATCTGACCCCCGGCAGCCTGCTCATAGAGATCGGCGGGCACGGCAACAACCTGAACGAGGCCCTCTATGCCGGGCAGCTGGCCGCCCAAGGGTTGATTTCAGCATTAAAACAGTAAAACCTCCCAGTCCGCATCTGCTTCTTCGGCAAGTACGACCTGCCCTCTTTGCCAAGGGCTCCCCTATCAGGGGAGCTGGCGAGCGAATGCGAGACTGAGAGGTTTATTTTATTTTTGCTTATTCGTATACGATGCAGCCCAGGATCTGCTTGCCAGCCGAACGATCTTCTCGTTCTGCTCCCGCACGGCATCGGTGCGGGTGACCGTGCAGTCGGCAGCCAGCACAATGGCATCGGCAGCCACCACATGGGGCACGGTGGCAGCGCCTTGAGGATGCTCTCGGCGGCGGTCACGCTCTGGCCGCGCAGGGGTTCCGTGGCCTGCAAGGCAGCGGCCAGTGCTTCCAGCTGGTCCGCAGGCAGGTCGCCGGTGACCAGAATATTCTTCGCCTCCGGGGCGCGGCTGCGGATGGTCTGAGCCATCAGGCAGAGCATCTCAGCGTCCGCGCTGCCATCGGGGCGGCCCTCCATCTGATAGAGCTTTGCATCCAGCTTTCCGGCCTTCTTGGTGCGGTCACTGGCCAGCGCGCCCAGCACGGGCAGGCCGGTGGAGCGGTTCAGCTCGCTGGCCGAGTAGACCATGCCGTCCAGCAGGAACCTGACCACGACCACGCCGCAGGCAAGCACACCGCCCAGCAGGAAGCCAATGAGCAGGTACTTTGCCACCGAGGAGGCAGCGCCGCCGCCCAGTGCGGGCTCCTCCGCACTCTCCCAAGTACTCTTAGCAGAAGCCAGATTGTCATCCAGCGCCTGACGGGCACTCTGCAGTTCCACCAGCTGGCTCTGCAGATTCTGAACATCTTCATTGCTCGTCTGCTGCAACGCACGCAGTTCCGTGGAGACCCCCTGTGTCACGCTCTGATCAATCACGCGTACACTGTGCTGCACACAGCAGCTGCCGCTTTATCATGGATCAGATCCAGACGACCCAGCAGCGCGTTCAGAATTTTCTCTGCGGTCTGCTGATCTGCAGCATACGCCTGCAAGGTCATCACGCCGTTATACTCGCCACTGTCGTTCTGGGAAGTTCTACCGTGACCACGCCCTTCAGGTAGCGCACATCTACCCCTACGGCATCAGCGGCATCATTCATGGAGTCACCGCTGACCAGCTGTTTCTGATATGCAGCCAGCAACGCACCGGTCGGGTCAACATTCTGATACGCAGAACCCGGCTGGATTTTGTAGCCGCTGTCAATATAAAGGTCAGCCTGCGCCGTCCAGACATTATAAACGTCCAGATTTTTTAGCAGCGACTTTTCTGCATAGTCCTGTGCCTGTTTCAGTGCTTCCTGCACACTAGACTGCGCATCCTCGTTGCTCTTCGCCGTCAGCTCGTACTGCTGCACAGCAAACTCATAATCCTTCTCTTTCTGCTGATACTCAGCCAGAGCCTCTTCATAAGCAACCTGATCTTCTGCCGAAACAGCGCCGCCGCGCAGGATCTTTACCCCGGCAAGGCCGCCAGCGATCACAGCACAGACAACCGCGGTCAGCAGGATGGGCTTGAGCTTGTGCAGAAGGGTCACCATGAGCGCGACGAGGTCGATCTCTTCCTCATCCTGTGCGCCGGTGGGGTAAGTGGTTTGATTTTCGTTCATGCTCTACTCCTCAGGACAAAGCCAATCTTCATGTTTGTTCCGTTTTGTGCAATGCACATACTATAGCAGAATAAATAATAGCATCCTTTCCGGCAGAATTCAACCGTTTTTCCACAAAAAGCCGATTGACAAACCGGTGCTGCTGTGCTATTTTTAGAATTACCGAAAAGCAAGGATCGGGAAAAGTAACGCATTCCGGACGCTCCAGAGAGCGCGGCAGCAGCTGAGAGCCGCGTGCGGGCCAGTGCGCGAACGAACACCCGGGAGCTGCAAACTGAACACGGCATTCCGCCGCCAGTAGGTGCGCCGCAAAGCCCAGCGTTACCAGGGCAGCGCTTATTGGAGCGCGCGAGCGACCGGACACTTCCGGTAATTCAGGTGGCACCGCGGACATTACAAGACAGCTTGTTCGCCCTGAAAATTCAGGGCAAAGCTGTCTTTTTATTTTTATATCGGAGGAAAGAAAGATGGAACGTACTGAGATCGTCTCGCTGTACAAGAACACTCCCGCCGACGGCACGGTGGTCACCGTGTGCGGCTGGGCCAAGAACATCCGTGATTCCAAGAACATCGGCTTCATCGCCCTGTCGGACGGCGGCTGCTTCAAGACCCTGCAGGTCGTGCTGGAGGCAGGCAAGCTGGCAAACTACGAGGAGGTCATCCATACCGGCCTGTACAGCAGCCTGCGCATCGTGGGCCGCATCGTCCTGACCCCGCAGGCAAAGCAGCCCTTTGAGCTGAATGCCGACAGCGTGGAGATCCTGGGCGACTGCCCCGCAGACGAGTATCCCCTGCAGAAAAAGAAGATGAGCATGGAGTATCTGCGCACCATGCCCACCCTGCGCCCCCGCACCAACACCTTCAACGCCGCATTCCGCGTGCGCAGCGTGGCTGCCTACGCCATCCACAAGTTCTTCCAGGAGAACGGCTTCGTCTACTCCCACTCTCCCCTGCTGACCGCTTCCGACTGCGAGGGTGCCGGTGAGATGTTCCAGGTCACCACGCTGGACCTGCAGAACGTGCCCAAGAACGAAGACGGCACCGTGGATTACAGCCAGGACTTCTTTGAGAAGCCCGTCAACCTGACCGTTTCCGGCCAGCTGGAGGCCGAGGCCATGGCCATGGCCTTTGGCAAGGTGTACACCTTCGGCCCCACCTTCCGTGCGGAGAAGAGCTTTACCACCCGCCACGCCGCCGAGTTCTGGATGATCGAGCCGAGATGGCCTTCTGCGATCTGAAAGGCTACATGGACACCGCCGAGGCCATGACCAAGTTCGTCATCCGCTACGTGCTGGACAACTGCCCCGACGAGATGGCCTTCTTCAACCAGTTCATCGACAAGGGCCTGATCGAGCGCCTGGAGCTGGTGGCAAACAGCGAGTTCGGCCGCATCACCTACACTGAGGCCATTGAGATCCTGAAGAAGAACAACAAGAAGTTCCAGTTCCCCGTGGAGTGGGGCGTGGATATCCAGACCGAGCACGAGCGCTACCTGACCGAGGTCGTGTTCAAGAAGCCTGTCTTTGTCACCGATTACCCCAAGGAGATCAAGAGCTTCTACATGAAGATGAACGCGGACGGCAAGACCGTGGCCGCAGCTGATATGCTGGTGCCCGGCATCGGCGAGCTGATCGGCGGCAGCCAGCGCGAAGAGAACTACGACAAGCTGGTGGCCCGCATGGACGAGCTGGGCATGGACAAGACCAACTACGAGTGGTACCTGAACCTGCGCAAGTTCGGCGGCGTGGAGCACGCCGGTTACGGCCTGGGCTTCGAGCGGATGATCATGTACCTCACGGGCATCCAGAACATCCGTGACGTGCTGCCCTTCCCCCGCACCGCTTACGGTTTCTAAGGATTAAATTCAACCCTCTCAGTCAAAGCCTGTCGGCTTTGCCAGCTCCCCCGAAGGGGGAGCCTATTGCGGCTCTTGGATAAAGGCAGCATAGCCTCTCCCCTCGGGAGAGGTGGCATTGCGGAGCAATGACGGAGAGGGTTGTTTTCAACAAGGAGATAAATACAAGTGGAAAATATCGCTCCTGCCCTGTTGGACTGGTTCTATGCCAGCCGCCGCATCCTCCCCTTCCGGGAGGACCCCACGCCCTACCATGTCTGGCTGAGCGAGATCATGCTGCAGCAGACCCGGGTCTCGGCGGCGCTGCCCTACTACGAGCGCTTCCTTGCCGCCCTGCCGGATATCCCCACGCTGGCCGGATGTGAGGAGGAAAAGCTGCACAAGCTGTGGGAGGGGCTGGGTTATTACAGCCGGGTGCGCAATCTGCAGAAAGCGGCAAAGATCGTCTGCACCCAGTACGGCGGGCAGCTGCCTGCCGATTACAACGCCCTGCTGACCCTGCCCGGCATCGGGGAGTACACGGCGGGGGCCATTGCATCCATCAGTTTCGGCCTCCCGGTGCCCGCCGTGGACGGCAACGTTCTGCGGGTGTTTGCCCGGCTCTACAACGACCCCCGGCTGGTCACGACCCGCAGGTGAAGCGGGAGTTCACGGCACGGGTCATGGAGCACCAGCCGCCCGCAAAGGCCGGAGACTACAATCAGGCCTGATGGAGCTGGGCGCGCTGGTCTGCCTGCCCAACGGTGCCCCCTGTGTGAGCAGTGCCCGCTGGGCACGCTCTGCCGGGCCCGGTCCGCAGGCACCGCCCTCTCCCTGCCCCAGAAAAACGCCCCCCAAGGCCCGGCGCATCACACCGGTCACGGTGGCGCTGGTGCTGAACGAGGGCCGGGTGCTGCTCCAGCAGCGGCCGCCAAGGGCCTGCTGGCCGGGCTGTGGCAGCCGGTGCTGTGGGAGGATACCACCCTTACCGCCGCAGAGACCGCCGCCCGCCTTGCTGCCCTGGGGCTGGACTGCACAGGGGTACATTTCACGCCCCTGCCTGCGGCCAAGCACATTTTCACCCACATCGAGTGGCACCAGAGCGGCTATTTCCTCACTGTGTCGGAGCAGCCCGCCCCCGCAGGCTGCGTCTGGGCCGGAAAGGAGCAGCTGGAGGCCGCGTACACCCTGCCCGGTGCCTTCAAGGTCTACAAAAAGCTGCTGCTGACCAAATTGCTGTGATTGCCCGGATTGATGAAATTTCTGCATTTCGGATTGTAATTTTTTGCTTTTCCGGGTATAATAGCCTTATCAAAATGAACTCCGGTTCCATGAACCACCGTTCCCCACCAGAAAAGGAGTGTGTCCTATGAAGAAATCCTGTCTGATCGCTGTTATTGCCACGCTGGCCGCTGTGGCCGGTGCGCTGGCCGCCGTGGCTGTCTATCTGCACCGCCGTGAGAAGGAGCTGGACGAGTACGAGCGTCTGCTGTTTGGCGAGGATAAGGCTGAGACCGTTGAGCCTGCCGCAGAGCAGCCCGCAGAAGATCCTTCTGCCGAGGATGCCGCAGAATAAACCAAACACCAAAAAACGCACCCGGCTTGTCCCTGCAAGCTGTGGTGCGCTTTTATACGCCGCATTGATTAATCAACCTCTCAGTCCGCGCTCCGACGCAGCCAGCTCCCCTGGCAGAGGAGCCAAGTGCAGGGATGCGGCTTTGTAACAGGAGTACATATCCATGAAACGATTTTTATTGTGGGTCGTTGGTGTCATTCTGGGCGTTGCCGTGCTGCTGGGCGCGGTGATGACCGTGAGCTATTCCTTTACCGGCGAGGGTTCCCGCCCGGCGGCAGACACGCAGTTCGGCAGGCAGGCGCTGGAAGTGAACGGCTCCTGCTGGCAGGTGCCGCTGCTGGGCGGCGTGTTCGATAAGGTGTTCACCAGCCCCGAAACGCTCACCGTGCAGAAACTGGGCGTGCTGTATGACGCACACCCGGCCCTCGCCCTGCCCGATTGGGCCAGCTACACCACCCTGACCATTGAAACCGACATCGGCAGCATCGTATTTGCGGGGTCAGTCTCTCAGTACGAGGACTTTCTCTTCCCTGCCAACGGGGATTACAAGGCAAAGCTGACGGTCTGGCGGCTGCCGCAGGACTATCTTGCCACCCAGTTTGAGGGCGGCACCACCGGTGCATCCGCAAGAACCTGGGCGTGGAGCACCCGGCCAAACCCACGCTGGTACAGCTACTCCTTCCGGTTCACTCTGCAGGCCAGCGCGGAGGTCGCCTTTCCACCGAGCGGCTGGAGCAGGGCGGCGTGGCGGCGCTTTCCATCACCGGCCTGACCGGCGAGACGCTCCCGCCGTGGAGACCGACTGGGCAGCGTTCAGTGCGTCCGGCTGGGCAGCGGCTGGCGCGCTACATCCCCGCCGCCTACAACGCCTCGGCGGGTGGGCACACGGTCAACGTTACCGTCAACGGCGAGACCTTTGCCCGGACGCTGACCGTTCTGCCCAAGGATTTCGGCACCGTGGAGGTGGAGCCGGAACCTGCATCCACCGAGGCTGCCAACACCGAGTTCCGGAACAACATCTGGCCTCTGTACGAGCAGCCCGTGCGGGAAAAACTCTGGGCCGGTGCCTTCCTCTGCCCGGCAGAAAACTACATGACGCTGGTGGATTTCGGTCAGGTCAAGGTGACCGGCGGCCAGCAGGGCAGCCGTTCCAACTCCACCCGGCTCTACACCATCCCCGGTGAGCCCTGCCGCGCCCCGGCGAATGGCGTGGTGGTGTTTGCAGGCGATCTGGCCCTCACCGGCAGCACCGTGGTCATCGACCACGGCTGCGGCGTGCGCAGTTATCTGTACGGCCTGCAGGAGCTCTCCGTGACCCGCGGCCAGACCGTGGAGCGGGGGCAGGCTGTCGGCGTGCTGGGCGAGGAGCTGACCATGGACTTCAAGCTCGGCAGCAAGAGCGTGAACCCCTGGCCCCTGTTCCAGACCAGCGGTGGGTTATTCTGGCAGGAGAAGGGCTGATCCTGCAAAAAATTTGCAGAAACTTGTAACGCTTTCTCCTTTTCTGCGTTATTGGGGTGAAAGGCCATGAAAAAGGAGGGCAAAAGACGATGAAAACGAATTGTGATATCATCCGTGACCTGCTGCCGCTGTATGCGGAGCACATCACCAGTAAGGCCACCAACGCACTGGTGGAAGAGCATCTGGCCGAATGTGAAGCCTGCCGCGCCGAGCTGGAACAGATGGAGCAGCCGGTGCCGGTGCGGCCGGAAGCGCAGCCGGATGCGCCCCTGCGCAGGATCAGGGCCGCCCTGCAAAGAAGGAGCTTCCGTGCAGCAATCGGCTCTGTGCTGGCTGCCTGTGCGCTCTGGCAATGATATTCTGGATGGGCACTGCCCGCGTCCCGGCCACCACAGAGCAGGCTCATTTCTGGACATACAACCGCAAAGAGAATGGCGCTGACATCTGCATTCTGGAAGTGCAGGGCGAGGGTGTCTGGCTGGATATGGAGGGCACCTTCAGCTGGGGCAAGCCGCAGATCACTGTGCGGGCCATGCGCTACCGCTTTCCGGGCGTGCATCGGGTACTGACAGCCCTGGTGGATTCTGATCGATCCACTGTATGGGTCATGGTGTCTCGCACCCAGCTGCTGACCGTGGACTGCGCAGACCAGACCCTGTACTACCGCGATGGACAGCTGGTAGACCGCTACATCGTGCAGGAAAACCCGGACGTACCTTCGACTACGCCTACGGCACCGACCAGGAATACGGCATCGACTATAAGAAGGGCTGAGCCTATGGACATCGACAGCGTTTACCGGCTCTATTTCCGGGATGTGTTTCTGTTCCTGCAGGGCCTGACCCACAACGAAGCGCTGGCCGAGGAGCTGACGCAGGAAACTTTCTTCAAGGCACTGGACGGTCTGAAGGACTACGACGACCGGCAGGATGTACGGGCCTGGCTGTTCACGGTGGCCCGCAACGCCTATTATTCCCACTGCCGCCGGACAAAGCACACTGCCCCGCTGGAAGATGCCGAAACCGCCCCCGCCGACACTCCGGACATTGCCCAGCTGCTGGTCGATCAGGATGCGGCATTCACCGTGCATCAGTGTCTGCACACGCTGGACGAGCCTTACAAAGAGGTGTTCAGCCTCCGGGTATTCGGCGAGCTGCCCTTTGAGCGCATCGCTGATCTTCGGCCACAACGCCGCATGGGCCCGGGTGACCTACTACCGGGCCAAGACCCAGCTGCAAAAGATGCTTTCCTCTTCCACCTGACATTCCCTATCACAGCAGAACGCCCCCGGCCCAAAGGCGCGGGGGTGTTCTTTTTGTGCGCAGGACTCAGGCCGTTTTGCCTGCTCAAGCTGACCAAAATAAAAGGGGGTTAGGGCTTCGCTGATTGTTGCGTTGGCAGCTCCACCGCAATGGTAGTGCCCTTCTCCGAACTTTCCTCCACCCAAACGGAGCCGCCGTGGAGATCGGCGATCTCCCATACCAGTGAGAGCCCCAGTCCTGCGCCGCCGTATTCCCGGCTGCGAGACTTGTCCACCCGGAAGAAGGGCTGGAAGATACTGCGCTGATACTCCTCCGGGATGCCGCAGCCGGTGTCGGAGACGCGGAGCAGGAGCTTTTCCAACTCCTGAGTGACAGAAACCCGTACCGAGCCGCCCGGCCGGTTGTACTTGACAGCATTCTCCGTCAGGTTGAAGATCAGCCGGTAGATCAGTGCATCGCTGCCGGTCATAATGCCGTCGCCCTCCGCCGTCAGCGTGACACCGAGCTTATCTGAGAGCGGCGCAAGATCTGTGAAGATCTCCTCGATCATGGGAGCGAGCTGGATCCGCTCGTTCCGCGCCACCTGCCGCAGATTGCTCATCTCCAGCAGCGTCCTGGTCATCTGTGCCAGCCGCTCCGTCTGCTCGCGCAAAAGCGTGAGGAACTCCGCCGTCTCCGGCCGCACATCAGGATGCTCCGCGGAAAACAGCTCCAACTGCGCCTGCATTAGCGCCAGTGGCGTGCGCAGCTCGTGGGCGGCGTTGCCGGTGAACTGCCGCTGGGCGGAAAAGGCGTTGTTCAGCCGCTCCAGCATCTGGTTGAACGAGCGGCTCAGCTGCCGGAACTCCGAAATAGTGTCTTCATCGATCCTCATATCGGCAAGATTGTTCAGCTGCACCTGCTCCACCTGCGAGGTAAAGCTGCGCAGGGGCTTGAGAGCGCGTCCGCTGACGAAATAGGCGAGGATGCCGCTGAGCAGCGTTACCGCCGCCGTGATGTACCAGTTGGTGGTGCGGAAGCGCCCCTGCACCCCATCGACGACGATGGTCAACTCCTCGTTGGGCGCTATGAGCTGCGGGTCAAAGCTCGCCGCTCCGCCATCATTCAGGATCACCGTGCCGCCGCCCTGTAAGCTGTCCGCAATGGTGTCCATATAGTACACACCGGAGGAGCACAGCAGCAAATTCATGGCCACGCAGGTGATGCCGATGAGCAGGACGGTCATCAGCGTAATGCGCCACTGCAGGGAAAGCCGCTTCATTCCTCCTCGCCTCCCATCAGATAGCCCTCGCCGATGCGGTTGCGGATGGGGTCATAGCCCAGCACGGCGCGGAGCTTTTTGCGCAGGGCGGAGATGTGGACGCGAATGGAATTGCTGAAGTTGTCCACGCTGTTGTCCCAAACGTGATCCATCAGCTCTTCCTGACTCACGGGCCGCCCCTGATGCACCATCAGGTATTCCAGGATTCCCGTTTCCTTCCGGGTGAGCGTCAGCGTCTGCCCGTTGACGGCGGCGGTACGGGAGCGGGTGTCAAAGGTCAGGCCTCCACAGCTCAGCAGCACATCCTGCTGGGTGAACTGCCGCAATGTCAGGCTGCGGATGCGTGCCTCCAGCTCCGCCAAGTGGAAAGCTTTGCCAGATAGTCGTTCGCCCCGGCATCCAGCCCCTGCACCTTGTCCTCCACTTCGCTGCGGGCGGAGAGAATCAGCACCCGCGTCTCCCGGTCGGTCTGCCGCAGGGTGCGCAGCACTGTCATGCCGTCCTTTTTCGGCAGATTCAGATCAAGAAGCACCAGATCGTATCGTTCCACGCCCAGAAGCGCCAGCGCCTTTTCCCCGTCATAACAGTAGTCCACGCTGTAGGCCAGCCGCCGCAGGCTGCGGACGATGGTCTCGCACAGGGCGCGTTCATCTTCAATTACTAAAAGGTGCATGAGAGCCCTCCTTTATATTTCTTCGTTTTTTGTGTTGCTTTCATTATAGCAAAAATAGATAAGGTTTGCGTTAAGTTTTCGTTCTTAACAGAGACTTTAACTCTCCCGCGCTATGATGGGGGCAGAAAATCGGAAAGGGTGATGAAAAATGAGCTGCGGGAAAAAGGCAGCGGCGCAGATCGTGCTGCTGATGGCCGGAACTGCCATGCTGTGCTTCGGTGTCTGGCGGGGCGAGGCGGCGACAGTGCTGAGCAAAGCAATCAAATTATGTCTGGAGTGTGTGGGCATTGGGTAAAAAGGTTTCAGGCGTTTCACAGACCATGTCCCGCTTCCGGGGCTGGATTCAGGCGGGTGCGGCGCTGCTGACCAACCTGCATCTGCCGAATTTCCTCAAGGGCGGACTGTATCAGGGGGCGGGGAAGACCGTCTGCGTGCCGGGGCTGAACTGCTATTCCTGCCCGGCAGCCTCCGGTGCCTGTCCCATCGGTGCGTTTCAGGCAGTGGTAGGCTCGTCAAAGTTCAGTTTCTCCTATTATATCACAGGCTTTCTCATTTTGCTGGGAGTCCTGCTGGGACGCTTTATCTGCGGCTTTCTATGTCCCTTCGGCTGGTTTCAGGAGCTGCTGCATAAGATCCCGACAAAGAAGTTCTCCACAAAGAGGCTGAAGCCGCTGACATACCTGAAATACGCTGTCCTGCTGGTGATGGTTTTCCTGCTGCCGGCGTTCCTTGTGAACGATGTGGGCATGGGCGACCCGTTCTTCTGCAAATACCTCTGCCCCCAAGGCGTGCTGGAGGGAGCCATCCCGCTGTCCCTTGCCAATTCCGGCATCCGGGCGGCGCTGGGCAAGCTGTTTACATGGAAATTCAGCATCCTGCTGTCGGTGATTGCGCTGAGCGTACTGTTCTACCGACCGTTCTGCAAGTGGCTCTGCCCGCTGGGCGCGTTCTACGCCCTGTTCAACCGGGTGTCTCTCTTCCAGATGAAGGTGGATAAGAATAAGTGCGTTTCCTGCGGGAAATGCGCCAGAGCCTGCAAGATGGACGTGGATGTGACGAAAACGCCCAACCATACCGAGTGCATCCGCTGCGGAATGTGCATCCGCGCCTGTCCGACGAACGCCGTGTGCTTCCGCTACGGCTTCGGCAACGGGAAAGAAACAACAAAGAAAACAACGATGGAGGAATCAAAATGAACAGGAAGAGAATTTTTGCACTGGCTTTTGCCGTGCTGATGGTGCTGGCCCTGGCGGCCTGCGGCATGAAGAACAATGACAAGATGAGCGGCAACGGCTCCGCCATGACCGGCGAGCCGAAAACCGCCGAGGAGGCGCTCGCTCTGCACAAGGAGCTGCTGGAGCGGGAAAACGCGCTCCTGTCGGAAAATGCCGAACTCTGGGAGAAGGTGTTCATGGCGGCCGATAAGGGCATGACCATGCAGGAGGACGGCAAAAACTACGGCGACTTCCTGCTGGATACCGTCGAGGCCGCTAAAGAGCAGTTCACCGACAAGGAGTATGCGTGGCTGAAGGAGTCCGCCACGGAGATCAGCAATATTGAAAACCGGCTGACCGAGTTGGAAGAGAAGTATCCCGAGATCATCCAGAAGTCCATGGATGGCGATATGAGCATGCCCGCGGGCAGCGACACGAGCACCCCTCCCGACGACGGCAGTATGCAGAAGTTCCCCGCCTTTGAAGGGAAAGATCTGGACGGCAACATGGTGAAGAGCGACGAGCTGTTCTCTGCCAACGCCGTCACCGTAGTGAATTTCTGGTTCACCACCTGCAATCCCTGCGTAGGCGAGCTTTCCGAGCTGGATGCGCTGAACAAAGAACTGGCGGAGAAGGGCGGCTCCCTCATCGCGTCAACACCTTCACGCTGGACGGCGACGAAACGGCAATTTCCGAGGCGAAGGATGTGCTTGCCAAGAAGGGTGCCACCTATCAGAACGTGTATTTTGACTCCGACGGTGAGGCGGGAAAGTTTACCACCAACATCTTTGCCTATCCCACCACCTATGTGGTCGACCGCAGCGGCAATATCGTGGGTGAACCCATCGTAGGCGCCATCACGGAAAAGAAGCAGGCGGAGACGCTGCAAAAGCTCATCGAGCAGGCGCTCGCCGCCGATGTGGGCTGACCCGAGATTTAAAAAAGCGCCTGCTGTGCGCCGCTGCATTGCCCATGGCGCTCGAAGGGTCAGAGTGAGCCCTGATTCCCCTGAAAGGAGGAAACGCGATGTATCGAAGTGTATTGGCCCTGCTTTTCGCCTCGGTGCTGCTGCTGGGCGCTGCGCCGCCGGGAAGCAGACTGTGCCGAAGGAAAAGAGCGGACAGGAAACAAACATGGACGGAGCGGCTTTTGACCGGTCCGACGAGGAGATCACCTATATGGATACTACAGACAATGTCATCTATCTGGCGGGCGGCTGCTTCTGGGGCATGGAACAGCTGATGCAGTCCATCCCCGGCGTTATCGATGCCGAGAGCGGCTACGCCAACGGCACCTGCGAGGCGGATGCCGATTACAAGACCGTCTGCAAGGGAGAGACCGGCTTCCGGGAGACCGTGCGGGTGGAATACGACCCCGAGCAGGTGAGCCTCGACGCGCTGCTGATGGCGTACTTCTATGTCATCGACCCCACGGTACAAAACCGGCAGGGCAACGACCGAGGCAGCCAGTACCAGACCGGCGTTTACTTCACCAATGAAAGCGCGAGAGAAACGGTGAAGCGCATCGCGGAGATCGAGCGCGGCCGCAGCGAGAACTTCTTCGTGGAGATCGGCCCGCTCAAGAACTACTATCCCGCCGAGGAATACCATCAGAACTACCTCGAAAAGAATCCGGGCGGCTACTGCCACATCCCGCGCGCGGAGATGGAGCTTTTTTTCCCGGCTGCGCATCGACCCGGGCGACTATCAGAAGCCCGCGGCGGAATCCATCCGGGACAAGCTGACGGCGGAGCAGTACCGTGTTACGCAGGAGAGCGGTACAGAGCGCCCTTTCACAGGCGAGTTCTGGGATAAGTTTGAAAAGGGCATCTATGTGGATGTCGTCACCGGCGAGCCGCTCTTTTCCTCCACGGATAAGTACGAGAGCGGCTGCGGCTGGCCGGCTTTCACAAAGCCCATCGAGGAGCCTGCGTGGTGGAACTGGAGGACCTGAGCCACGGCATGCGCCGTACAGAGGTCAGAAGCCGTGCCGGAGATTCTCACCTTGGTCATGTGTTCACCGGCGATCCGGAGTCCCCCAATGGCGTGCGCTACTGCATCAACAGTGCGGCCCTGCGCTTTGTGCCTTATGCAAAGATGAAAGCAGAGGGTTACGGATATCTTCTGTATCTGTTCGAGGAATGAGTTCGCATAATACAATGTTCCATCATCTAGTCCAAACAGAATTTCAGCATAGAAAAAGCCCGGGAAATGGCGTATTCCCGGGCTTTTTTAGCATTATTAAGCTGTAGATTAGCGCTTGGAGAACTGAGGTGCACGACGTGCAGCCTTCAGACCGTACTCACCTGACCTTGATCCGAAAAGTCCAGTATTCATGCGTGTTTTCGTGCTTCCCTCTCTCAGTAAACCCACGAAATCGAGAAATTTTTGGTGCAATTTAACGCAGCCCGAATGCTGCGTTCACAATGCTGCTCAATTCCTCAGGTTTATTATGTGTTCTCCTCCTATCTATCTTCATACACAAAATCCAAGAACAGCGTGTCATGCAAAATAGCCGCAGTCAGCACAAATAATTTTTGTGTAGCAAGCAATGACGGAGAGGGTGAGGATGCTAACAATCAAGCCATTCTCTAATTATATCCCAAAACCGGAAATGCCGCTCTGGCTGAAAAGCTCGGAGCGGCATTTCGGTTTCCGGCTTGCATTTCGGGCAGTGTTTTACTACAATAAAGGCAGGAATGATTGGGAAAAGGAGCGGTTTTATGTCCAGCAGAGCCTTGCAGATCGTGACCCAGTTGAGCAATGCCCCCGAACAGACGATGACTTCGCAGGAACTGGCGGAGCGGATCGGTGTCAGTGCGCACACCATCAAGAATGAGATGCCGCAGGTGGCGCAGATCCTGAATGAGAATGGTGCCCGGCTGGTTTCCCGGCGGCATAAGGGCTACTATGTGGAAGTTCTGGACCCGGAAGCATACGATACCTTTTCGGCTGTGACCAGCATCCGCCAGATGCCGGGCAGTATGCTGAACGCCGACCGGGAAAGCCGGGTGCGGTATCTGTCCCGGCGCATCATCTCCACGGAAACCGGCATTAAGAAAGAACAGCTGGCCGATCAACTTTTTCTCTCGGCTTCGGCATTGCGGGAGCCACTGAGCATGGCGACCCGCCTGTGCGAGAGCTTTGGCCTGCGGATCGTCTCACGCCCCGGCACCGGAATGCGGGTGGAAGGAGAAGAGTACAAGCGCAGGCTGGCACTGACCGAGGTCTCCGGTGTGCATTTCCACAAGGAAACGCTGGATTGCAGTGACCCGGACAGTGCATCCTGGCTCAGCTGCGGATACGAAGAGCGGCAGGATATCCGGCATACATTTCTGAAGATCCTGCGGGAAAGCCCGATCTCCCTGCGGGACAGTGCGACCCAGCGTGTGGCGGTCTACCTGATCATTGCACGGAACCGGGTGCAGAACGGCCATGAGATCCGGCTGCCGGACCCATGGCTGGAAAGCATCTCCGGAACGATGTTCTATCCGCTGGCACAGTCCATTTACCACACACTGGAGGAACAATACGGGGCTATGCCATGCCCCGGGATGAGGTGGCGTTTCTGGGCATTCTGCTGTTCAGTATGCTGGATGTGAACCTGAAGCGGGACCGTTCAGCCTGCATCCCGGCTTTGCAGGGCAGGCGGGACACTTGCGGGATCGGGTGCTGGTCTACCTGAAGCAGGAGACGGGACTGGATTTTGCGCTCTTGCCAATGGCAAGGGATCTGCTGCAGCAGATCCTATTCAATCTGATCGCACAACATTTCTATGGAATGGATGGTGCAATGCAGTATGACTATGTTTATGAACTGCAATTTCTGGATTGCCCGCTCTGTGCGGAACTGAGCCGCCGGGTGATCGAATTTATCCAGACGATTTATCCGTTCCGGGCAAATCGGTTCCTGCTGGCAATGCTGAGCTGCTATTTCTTCAGCCTGCTGCACGAAATCCGGTATCCCATCCGGCCGCTCCGTCTGTGCTCCACCCATTTTCTGGGAACCGAGTATGCCCGGATCCAGACAGAGGGCCTGAAAGAGCGTTACCCCGAACTGATCGAAGAGATCACGCCGATGAACCTGTACGAGCTGCGCCGCATCGACCCGGCAGAATGCGACGGAGTGCTGCTGGGAAATGGCGCAGAACAGGAAGAGGGAATAAAGCCCGGCTACCGGTATGATTACCCGGTGGAACTGTTGCTGCTGATCCGGAACGAACGGGACTTTGACCGTGTTTACAACACCCTGCTGGTGGAAGCATACCAGTACCGGCAGCAGCTTCCGCCGCCGGAGAATTATCGTGTAATCCGAAACTTCCAGTATTACACGCCGGAGCAGTTCTTCCAGTATCTGGCGGGGGTACATGGCAGGGACGAAGCTGAACGGCAGGCGCTTCTGAATCGGTGGATCTCCCGGGAAAAATGCTGGACGTACCAGTGCGGCGAGGTCGTGGTGGTCTTTCAGGAGGAACAGGCGCAGAAGGGGAAGAGATCCGACTGGAATTCTACCCGCTGGAAAAACGGGCGCTCTGGGAGAACAGAAGATCCGGGCGCTGCTGTATGTCGGCGGCGGACTTCACGACTGGCAGAAGATGAAAGCGCTGAATACACTGCTGTACTCTTTTGTGCGGTATCCGGAAGAACTGGAAGCCTTTGCGGAAGACCCGCCCCGGATGGCGGCGGAATGGCTTCGGCGCTCGTTGCAGACTATGTAAAATCACCAAATCATGCGCACAGTTTTGAACAGGGTGTTCAACTGTGCGCCATTTTGAACTTATAAAATGAAATCGAAACAGCTTGAACTTATTCTATAAATCAAAAAGCGTTGAACTCTGTGCAAAATAGAGATAAAATGTGAACATCGAAGAAAAACAATTAGCTTGTAGTCGAAAAGAGGATGCCTGTTATGCTGAAAATCTTTCTCTCGTCCCATGGCTCAATGGCCAGCGGAATGCAAAGCTCGCTGAAGATCCTGATGGGAGAGTGCGAGAATCTGACCGTATTTGATGCCTATCTGGATGAGAGCTGCGTGCAGGATCATCTGGATGCATTCTATGAGACTGTCGGTCCGGAGGACGAAGTGCTGCTGTGCAGCGACCTTTACGGCGGCAGCGTGAATCAGGCTATGTTCACCTACTTGAACCGTCCCAACACCCGACTGGTGAGTGGTGTGAACATGAGCTTCATGATGAATATTCTGAGCGAGGATACCCTCAGCGACGAACGGCTGGATGAGATCATTGAAGAAAGCCGCGAGTATCTGCGCCGTGTGGAACCGGAAGTTCCTGCGGACACGGCACCGGCAGGCAGCGACGACTTCTTCTGATAAAAAGAAAGGATGGAAACTTATGATCAAATGGGTACGTTTGGATGAGCGCATGATCCATGGCCAGGTTGCCACCAAGTGGAGCCGCACGCTGGGCGTTGACCGCATCGTGGTGGCAGATGATACGGCAGCTACCAGCGATATCATGCAGAAATCCCTGATGATGGCTGCACCGGCCACCTGCAAGACGGCGATCGTGACGGTGGATAAGGCAGTCTCGCTCTGCAACGATCCCCGTGCAGCCGGTCTGAAGATCCTGCTGATCGTCAGCACGCCGGAAAATCTGCTGCGTGTGGCCAAGGAAGTCAAGGACATCCCGCAGATCAATGTGGGCAATTATGGCCGCATTGCTCCCAAGCACGGAACGGAAGCCCGCAAGACCTATACCAAGAATCTGTATGCCTACGAGGACGAAGTCGAGATTCTGCGGCAGGTCATGGCAACCGGGATCCCCTGCAATGTGCAGACCATCCCCGATGATGTTCCGCAGGAACTTCCAAGGTACTGGCTGAGCATGGTGCTCTGCCTGAAAATAGAAAAAAGTACAAGGAGGAAAAATCGCTATGTCAATTACCGCTGCAATCAT
>ENA-OQJH01000638-OQJH01000638.1-human-gut-metagenome-genome-assembly--contig:-NODE-638-length-17966-cov-1.492685_pt1 | contig 17966 bp, 14 predicted proteins | sample MGYA00242597_ERZ504763 | MGnify/ENA primary metagenome ERZ504763 (study PRJEB26092, sample SAMD00036359) | human gut metagenome | host: Homo sapiens | study: EMG produced TPA metagenomics assembly of... | reverse complement strand
GTATCTGAAACCAGAGTCCCACTACTATAAAAATATAACCTCATTCAACATTGCACGTGGTATGCAAAACTCTAACGACCCCTTACTAAATTACTGGGATGGAGGTCAGGGAGGCTACAACATATTCAGAGGAATCCATGAATGCAATATTTTTATAGACAACATCGATCGCGTACCTGACATGCGTATGGAAGAGAAAAATAAATGGAAAGCCGAAGTGATGACTCTGAAAGCATATTATATTTATTATCTCATGTTGCACTATGGGCCCATTCCTTTACTTAAAGAGAACATCAGCGTAGAAGCAGACTTAGATATGATGCAACTGGAGAGAGAAACGATAAATGATATCGTCACTTATACAACTGATTTATTGGATGAAGCCATGAACATCCCTTCCGGATTAACATTCAATGTGACTTCTCCACGCACGGAATTAGGGCGTATCACATTACCTATTGCGAAAGCATCAAGGCTAAATTACTAATACTGGCTGCCAGTCCTTTATTCAACGGCAATACAATGTATGCTGAATTTGTCAATTCAGAAGGGATACCTTTCTTCGACCAAGAGTATAAAAGGAAAAATGGGAGGCGGCAGCCGCAGCGTGCCTGGATGCCATCAACACTGCCCACGAAGCCGGAGCTTCTTTATACAAATTTGATGAGAAGCTAAATTATACTCCTTCATCAACTTTACAACAAGAGTTGACACTACGCAACACAATTACCGGTCGTTTTAATTCTGAAATAATATGGGCATTAGGTTCCAATGCAACAGATGGAATACAGAATCTATGCCAAGCGCATTTAACCAGCTATTCATTGGGGAACAGAATGATTCGTAGTTGCTCACAACTTGTGCCGTCATTAGAAATTGTAGAACAATTCTATACAGCGAACGGAGTCCCGATGGATGAGGATAAAGATTATGAATATGAAAACAGATATAAACTGACAACAACTCCGGAAGATGATCCTATTCATTTTACACCAAACTACACAACTATCAAGATGCATTTAAACAGAGAGCCTCGTTTTTATGCCTATATTGGTTTTGATGGTGGAAAATGGTTCTCCATCGAATGCTGTAACGACAATGAAACGAGCTCCTATCCTATCAAATCAAAGAAAGGAGATATTGCCGGCGTTTCAGACGAACTATATTCACCGACAGGTTATTTCACAAAGAAATTGGTTAGTTATCAAAACGTAAACACCAGTGCGACCAATATCAATTACGTATATTCTTTCCCGATTATTCGCCTGTCCGATCTATACCTGTTATATGCAGAAGCTCTCAACGAGCTTAATGAAACTCCGACTACAGATGTATACTACTATGTACAACAGGTCAGGAATAAAGCCGGTCTGGATGAAGGAGGTTCTTTGGTAAATACATGGCGTAATCATTCCAACCGCCCGGATAAGCCAACCACCCAAAGAGGAATGCGTGAAATTATACAGAAAGAGCGAATGATAGAGCTTGCATTCGAAGGCCATCGTTACCATGATGTACGCAGATGGAAGTTAGGCTCTACATATCTGAATACTCAGATAAAAGGCTGGTCGGTGTTAGAGCAGGACCCGGAGTACTTTTATAATGTACGAGTTCTCTTCACGAGAAAATTCATGCCAAGAGATTATTTATGGCCTATTAAGACCAATTCTATCAACAGAAATCCGAAACTTGTTCAGAATCCTCAATGGTAACTTTTAACATAAAAATGACAAAGATGAAAAATATAGCTTTTATACTTTTAATACTTGCAGCAGTTTGTTTTGCAAACTGCGCCGGTGATTACGAGGCCGAACCACGCGGTACGAATGATGGAAAGCTCCGGCACCGATTACTAATATATCGGTGAAGAATGTAAACGGAGGAGCTATTATTAAAATATACTCCTTCCGATGATGTCGATTTATTATACGTCAAAGCTATCTTACTAATACCCGCGGAGAACAGCAGGAAGTAAAATCTTCCATGTATGTAGATTCTTTGGTAATAGAAGGGCTGGGGGATACACAAAAGAGAGAGGTCAAACTTTACTCTGTAGACCGCCACGAAAACTATTCCACACCGGCTATCGTGACTATTGAGCCTCTGACTCCTGCAGTCGTTCAGACACAAGAATCATTAAAAGTGACTGAAAGTTTTGGAGGTTTCTTCCTCGATTTCAATAATGCAGCAAGAAGTGCATTATCTTTCTACATTTACAAATGGGTAGATGAACACAATGAATACGAGATTCATGACGTATACTCCTCACAACAGGAAGAAGGTCGCCTGACTATAAAAGGCTTAGAACATAAATTATTGAAATTAGCCATCTTCGTTAGGGATAAATGGGAAAACACTTCCGACACATTGTATGCCGAAATTACTCCTTGGAAAGAAAGCTTATTAGATAAAACAAAATTCCAACTTGTTAAAGTTATGGATGATGTCAGCTGGGATTACCACGAAGGCTATCATTCCCTCTATGGGACGGACAAATAGGTGGATGGAACTGGGGACATACCGAATACCCGATACCTTTCCCGCATGCCTTCAGTATTGATTTGAATGTCAATGTACGTCTCAGCCAATTCCAATTCTGGCAACGTCTGGACAGCCAAGACTTATTATATGCCCATGGAGCTCCCAAGTACTTCAAATTATATGGCTGCGAAGAGGGTAAAGATTTGCAGAATCCGGATAACTGGGTGGTATTATTTGATGGAGAAATGAAGAAACCATCCGGCGGGGCATTTGGTGATGCGCTTACTCAGGAAGATATTGAGGAAGCCCAAAGAGGCCATGTATTTACCCTTAACCAGGATGTACCATTCATTCGCTACTTCCGGTTCCAGAGTTTGATGTCATGGTCGGGAATGGAAACGTCAGTTATGTCAGAAATCACTCTTTGGGGAGATATCCAAGGCGAAGAATAACCTTATAAAATAGACAGAAATGAAAAAAGTAATATATATAATAACTACTATTCTCCTGTGTATGACCTCCTGCACAGATATTCATGATACCTATTCTGAATATATCAAAGACGGAGAAACAAATTTATGTAGGAAAGCTGGCGGATGTAAATATACAGCCGGGATTTCAGCGCATGATGATAAAGGGGTCTATGAAATATCTGGCCACAGCAAAGACTTGCATAATAGAACTTGTAGGTTACGACAAGGTTTTCACAACAGACATTGACAGAACGCAACCTGAATTCAGTTATGAAATCAAAGATGTGGAAGAAGGCAACTATTACGTTAAAATAACCACAAAGGATAAAGAAGGTAATACCTCACTATCCGAAACCTACAATGTAGATGTATACGGAACGGAGCACATAGCGACTTATTATCCCAAGCGAATTACCGATATACAATTCGTCATTGCCGACAAACTTCGCTCAACTTAATTTGGAATCAGGCAGACAATGTGTGGAAGCAATAGTTAAGTACTATGATTCAAATGAGCAACTACTAACTTTAACAGTGAAAGGAGATGCTGCTTCAACCAATTTACCTAATTGGAAAGCTACTTCTATATTAACAGTAGAAACACGAATCCTACCCAGCGAAACTGCATTGGATATCGTATCCCTGCCCATTTCAGAATACACTTTGCCCGACGATCCGATTGTAGAAATCCCCAGAACTAACTTTGCCAACGCAAATATGCCTTCAGATGTTGTAAACGGTTATGGCGGTTCAGTAGAAAAGTTATGGAACAATGATACATGGAATTATGACAGCGGTTATCATGCCGGCGATAATCAAGGAGTTCCTCATCATCTGACCATTGACATGGGACTTACAGCAACGATTACCGAATGCGAACTGTTCTTTACCGGATATGAAAGAACAGACTGGATGCCTCGATTATTCCAAATATGGGGAATTGAAGATGTAGAAGACCTGGAAAGCCATGAACCGGATGTTCCATCTATAAACCCGGCTTGGGAAGAAGTGCGAAAGCAAAAGGATGGAAACAGCTGACTACAAAAAACATTTCTGTTTCCGGTTGGCAACCCAGTATTAAGTTCGCCTGCGATAAAGAACACGAAAATATAAGATACATCAGATACCGTATTGTAGAATCACTCTCAGCTCCACACGTAGGAATGGGGGCCTATGGTTCCGCCAGCGAAATCAAGTTCTGGGGTAAAAAGGTTAGTTTGTTACAGTGATAACAGTTGAATTTGTTTTTTGCATAGGAGTGTATACAAAAAAGAATGATACATTCCTATGTAAAAAACAAATTTGTATCTTGAATCCAAAAGACCGAAAGTTAATATGAAAAGAATACCATTGAGTTTATTCACGTTTTTATTCCTCCTATCCGGATTATGTGCAGCACCTACCAAGACTGTCTGGCAAATCGGGAGAAAAATCATAGTGCCAGTGAGTTGGCATTGTCCCCTGACAAATACAAAGAGTTTCTGGCAAATGATTTTGGTTGGGAGGACAGGTTTTATATCATTGGATTGTCTTCCCCTCAAAAAGATTTTCCTTATGTTCTGCCGGGACCTGCCGATCATTGGGGAGGAACAAGTTATACTGCCGGTATACGGACTCATGTTTTAAACATACTCTTTGGTATGAAGGAAGTCCCCGAAACGGACTCATGGAAATTAATCATAGACCTATTAGATACTCACCACGAACTTCCGGCACTATTTAAAATAACGATCAACGGAAAATCATGGAAATATGCCCTTCCCAAAGGAAGTGGAAAATCAATAGACGGTGACTATTCACAAATCAAACCGCATACGATCGAAATTCCTCTGAACTCCGGAGTGATCAGAAAAGGAAGCAACTCCATCGCGCTTACAAGTCTCGAGGTTCATGGATTCTCTTCGATGATATCAGACTTATGGGGCCGGATAATGCCGAACTAAATGAAGTCAACAAATCCGTTTATCTTCGGGATGTTAAAGCTGCGGACTTTCAAACCACCAGTCCTGTAGCCCAACCACTATTAGTAGACATAGAACATCTTTCCGGGCATCCTCTCCTTGAAGTGAAAGTAGATGGAAAAAAGATACTGGAACAACGTTTGGAAAAGGAAGATACATACTAGAAGCTCCGATGCCAGTTGTCAAGTCTCCCAAGACAAGCCATTACATCATATCCGCCGATGGTGCAATCTTAGATAAAGGAATGATCAGGCGCGCACCTCACAATACAATCACACTGGCCGATTACATCGATACACGAATGGGAACTGCGCACTCCCGTTGGATGATAGCACCAGTCCGTGGATGCCATTCAGCATGGTCAAATTAAGTCCGGACAATCAGGATAGCGGTTGGCAATCGGGATATGATCCTTCATTCGAGAGCATAGGTACGTTTAGCCACATACACGAATGGACCATGGCGGGTCTGGGCATCATGCCTGCCAACGGTCCTTTAAAAACGGAGATAGGCAGCCAGTCTTCCTTAGTCAAAGATGCCAATTCGTATCGTTCAGCCATCGACAAAACAAGTGAAGAAACGAAGTCGGATATTATAAGTAGACTTGACCGATTATCAAATCAAGGCGGAACTGACTGCCACCTCCCGGTGTGGTTTTCAGCGTTATACATATCCGCAAGATAAGGATGCCCGTGTCATGATCGACCTGAAAATCCCTAGTGAATACGATTACCAGATTGTTGAAGGAAGTGTAAAGCAAACAGGAGCACGACGGATCGAAGGATTCAGTAAGCAGCTATCCAAAAACGTATGGTCGGCGGATGCGGATCAGAACTATACAATCTATTTCGTGATTGAGTTCAATAAAGATATCAAGAAATTTGGAGGATGGCACGATCATACTTTATGGGAAACAGACACTATGACAGCCCACTACCCTCAACGTTCGGCTGTTATGCCGAATTGATACTACCGATCATCCGGAAGTTATGGTACGTTCCGGAATATCTTATGTAGATATGGCAGGGGCTTCCAACAATCTTTCCAATGAGATAACGGAACCATTCGGGTGGAATTTTGAAGCTGTACACAAACATCAGTCGGATAGTTGGAATAATATTTTAAACAGGGTTCGGATATACAGCAACGATTATCGGGAAAAAGTAAGATTCTACACCAATTTATACCGTGCGTTCTGCCGGAATACTTTCAGTGATGCAGACCGCAGATGGGTGGATGCAGCAGGCAACATTCAAAAGCTGGACGACCCGGATGCTGTCGCTTTGGGATGCGATGCCTTCTGGAATACTTTTTGGAATCTGAATCAGGTATGGAATCTGATTGCTCCCGAGTGGTCATCCAGATGGGTAAAATCGCAGTTGGCTATGTATGACGCCAACGGATGGCTGGCAAAAGGTCCCAGCGGAATGAAATACATACCTGTCATGGTGGGCGAACATGAGATTCCCCTTTTAGTAAGTACTTACCAAATGGGAATACGGAATTACGATGCGGAAAAAATGTTCCGGGCAATCGTAAAGATGCAAACTACCCCAGCCCAACGTGTAGCCAATGGTTTTGCCGGCAACAGAGATCTGGAAACTTATCTGCAACATCAATATGTACCTGCCGACAAAGGACGTTTTTCTAACACATTAGAATACTCTTATGACGACTGGACAGTCTCTCAACTAGCAAAAGCACTGGGAAAAGAGGAATATTACCGAACATTCTCCAACAGAGGCAACTGGTGGAAAAACGCAATCAACCCGGCGAACGGTTATGCCCAAATGCGCTACAGCAATGGAGAATGGGAAAAGAACTTTGATCCGTTCAAATCAGGAGCTAACCATCATTATGTAGAGGGAAACGCCTGGCAACTTACTTTTTTTTGTACCTCAGAACGTTCCCGCACTCACCGAAATTATCGGTAAAGAGCTCTTCATCGACCGGCTGTCATGGGGATTCAAAGCCAGTGAGCCATGGAGGTATAATGCCCCGGGAGACCAGTATTGGGACTTTCCAGTAGTACAAGGTAACCAGCAATCCATGCACTTCGCCTTTCTATTCAACTGGGCAGGCCAACCGTGGCAAACGCAACGGTGGAGCCGTTCCATTATCGACCGCTATTATGGCTTTGACACATCAAATGCTATTTGGGAGACGAAGACCAAGGACAAATGAGCGCTTGGTTTGTCATGGCTGCATTGGGATTATTCCAGACGGACGGAGGTTGTAACGCAGAACCTGTTTATGAACTGGGGAGTCCTCTGTTTGAAAAAATAAAAATAGATTTGGGAAAACATTTCGGTAGAGGAAAGCAATTTATCATCAAAGCTAGCAATACTTCGCGGGAAAATAAGTACATCCAGTCCGCCAAACTAAACGGCAAGAAGTTGAACTCTTTCAAGTTTCCGGCAAAAGAACTGCTCAAAGGCGGCACATTGGAACTTGAAATGGGAGATCGTCCGAATAAAAATTGGGGAATCAAATAACATCATAAAAAAATAGTAACAAATGAAAAAGAATCTTACTCAGTCTTATCACAGCAGCCGTTTTATTATCATGTCAGTCATCACGTGACACATCACACAAGTATACAGCCATCACTCCGGGAGTAGAATGGCTCGACACCAACAACGAGAAAATAAATGCTCACGGAGGCGGTATATTATATCACGAGGGAATTTACTACTGGTATGGCGAATGTAAAAGTGATTCCACTTACTGGAATCCCAATGTTCCCGGTTGGGAATGTTATCGTACGGAAGCCGGTGGAGTAAATTGTTACTCTTCCAAGGACCTTCTCAACTGGAAATATGAAGGACTCGTTCTCCAACCGGAAATATCTGACACACAATCCGATCTCCATCCTCCAAAGTGCTGGAGAGACCTAAAGTTATATACAATGACAAAACCAAGAAATTTGTAATGTGGCTGCACGTGGACAGTGACGACTACAATAAAGCTGCTGCCGGAGTCGCTGTTTCCGATTCACCGACTGGTGTTTTCACCTATCTGGGTTCGATGCACCCGAACGGGCAAATCAGCCGGGACATGACCCTATTCAAAGATGACGACGGCAAAGCTTATCATATCTACTCTTCCGAACAGAATTCTACATTATATATCAGTTTGCTGTCCGACGATTACCTGAAACCTTCCGGCACTTTCACACGCAATTTCGCAGGTAAATTCCGGGAAGCCCCTGCTGTGTTCAAACACAACGGACTATACTACGTCATCAGTTCGGGATGTACCGGCTGGAGTCCCAATGAAGCGGAATATGCAGTGGCTACCCAAATTTAGGACCATGGACGTAAAAGGAAATCCTTGTGTAGGAAAAGATGCCGACAAAACCTTCTATGACAAAGTACCCATGTACTGCCGATTCAAGGAAAGAAAGACGCATACATAGCCATGTTTGACAAATGGAATAAAACAGACCTAATTCACTCAACCTATATCTGGTTGCCTATACAGTTCCGTGAAGACGGAAGCATGGCTATTCAATGGCTGGATAGCTGGTCACCTGATACATACGAATTCTAATTAAGATATAGCAACGGCATATCATTTTCTAAAAGGAACTCACATGAGAAAGATAAAAATTAAAGAAATCGTTTGTATCATCGGATTGTTGGGAACTCTCACAGCTCATTCTCAAAATACAGTCTGGCAAATAGGAAACAAAGATAAATCCGCCAAAGAGTTCAAGTTCTATAAAAACGATTATCGGAACTACATCAATGATGTTTATCTATACGAAGTAGGGAGAAATCATTCTGCTGATTTTCCTTACTTTCTGCCGGGGCCTAGTGATGCCTGGGCAGGTGGCATATCAGGGCAGGCTGTTATTGGCTTTTCATTGGCCGAAGCTCCTTCTCCGACAACCCAAATACAACTACGACTTCTATTTGCAGAAACTCATCCTTCCTCACCTCCCCGACTGGAGGTGAGGCTCAACAGCTTCGAGAAATCCATCCAAACACCCAAAGGCACAAACCCTGAATATCTGGACACAAAAGAAACAACTTCAAAAGAGTTATCCGTCACGCTTGACATTCCGGCTGATGAGTTCAGAGCAGGAAACAACACACTCACGATCCGAAATATATCAGGCAGTTGGGTAGCATTCGACCAGATAAAGCTGACATCTGACTCTCCTCTGCAAACAAACAATCTTACGACCAAAGCCAGTCTCGTATCTTCCGCCTTCTCTCCTGTATGGTGGTCGGAAAGAAAAAAGAAACTGAGACAGCCGGTCAAAATAAAAGCAGTCAACTGGCATCATAAAAAGAGACCGGTGGAACTGCAAGTCGGTAATTTCCCACCGGAAAGATACGTATTGTCCCCCGGAATAAATAACATTGAGACATCCATTCCGGAAGTCACCGCTCCATGTGAGTTACCGATCATACTGAAAGAACAAGGAAAAACCGTCAGCAAAATCAATGAAAAGGCAACTCCTGTCAAGAAATGGACGGTATATCTCGTTCAGCATACTCACACAGATATAGGCTACACCAAACCTCAAACCGAAATCCTGTCGGAACATCTCCGGTATATAGATTATGCCATTGAATACTGCGAACAAACAAAAGACTACACAAATGATGCGAAGTTCAGATGGACCTGCGAATCGGCATGGGCTGTAGACGAGTATTTGAAAAACAGACCGGAAGAACAAGTGAACAAACTAAAAAAATACATTGCCGAAGGACAAATAGAAGTTGCTTCCATGTATTTCAATATGTCGGAGATTGTAGACGAAAACTCTTTCAAGACTTTCCTTCAGCCTGTCAAAGAATTCAGAAAACATGGAATTCCCTCTGCGCTGGCCATGCAGAATGACGTCAACGGAATTGCATGGTGTCTGGCAGATTATCTGCCGGACCTCGGGATAAAATACCTGTGGATGGGAGAACACCATTACAAATCGCAGGTTCCGTTTAATATGCCGACTGTCTTCCAATGGGAATCTCCGTCAGGTAAACCGATCCTGACTTACCGTGCGACCATTATAATACTGGCAATTTCTGGGGAATAGAGCAGGGAGACATTCAAAAGACAGAACCGAAGTTACTACATTATTTATCAGAACTGGAGCGTAAGCATTATCCGTTTGATGCAGTAGCGTACAATACTCCGGTTATTTCACGGATAATTCACCGCCCTCCATCATTGAATGCAAACTCATCAGAGAATGGAATGAAAAGTACGCATATCCTAAGCTACGAAGTGCCACTGCATCCGAATTTATGGATTATGTAACGGAGCGATACGGGGATAAATTCCCGCATACAGAGCCGCATATCCAGACTGGTGGACAGACGGTTTCGGTTCTGCCGCAAGAGAAACAGCAGCTTCACGCAAAACTCATTCGGATATGACAGCGGTAGAAGGGCTACTGTCTATGGCTGTATTAAAAGACAAATGCCTGCCACAGGCCACTCATCAACAAATAGAGCACATACATGAAAGCCTGCTATTCTATGATGAACACACGTTCGGAGCATCCGAAAGCGTCAGTGATCCGTTGTGCGAAAACAGTCAGGTGCAATGGGGAGAAAAGTCAGCCTATGCATGGGAAGCAGTCAAAAGAACACAAATGCTGTATGAAACCTCCGTCGGTTTACTTCAAGGAGACCTCCGCAGAGGCAAGAACCCGACCCTTACGATTTTCAATACGTTGAACTGGAAACGTTCGGAGATGCTGACTGTATATATTGATTTTGAAGTGATCCCCCGAAACCAATTCTTCGAAATAACAGACTTTCAAGGACATTCGTTGAAAGTTCAACCGATCCGTTATCGCAGAGAAGGGTGCTACTATGCAATTTTCGCAGAGGATATTCCGCCTATGGGATACAAGACGTTTGAAATTGTCTTCAAACAACCGTCTACTGATACAGGAACTATTACAATAAACAATGCCAGTATCGAAAATCATTTCTACAAACTACAACTCAACCCGGACAAAGGAACGATCCAAAGTTTGTATGATAAAGAATTGAATTGTGAACTGGTCGATAGTTCGTCTCCATGGGAACTGGGTGCTTTTATCTATGAGAAATTAGGTAATCGTGACCAATTGGCCCAATATCGCCTGGATGATTACAACAGAACAGGATTGAGTGAGTGCCGGATCATCGACAGTTCGAATGGACCTATTTATCAACGTATCCTGTTGCAGGGAAAATCTCCGGGAACAGACGAAGCATTCGGGGTCAATCTGGAAATTAAATTATATCATGATACCAAACGAATAGAACTGGAGTACGCAATCAAGCGTCTGCCGGAAACGGATCCCTCAGGGATATACGTTGCTTTTCCCTTCCAACTGCCCGAAGGAAAACTGGCATTCGACGTTCAGGGCGGAACAGTTATATCTGGCAAGAATCAACTGGAAGGGACATCTACAGACTGGAATACTGTTCAAAACTTTGTATCGGTACAAAATAATCAGGCGCAAATTATTATAGGAAGCAGCCTCATCCCCCTCTATCAACTAGGAGACATAAATCTCGGTAAATTTCAATATCAGAAACAATACGAAAGGCCTCATGTCTACTCGTGGGTGATGAATAATTACTGGAATACCAACTTCAAAGCTTCCCAAGAAGGAGAGTTCCGTTGGAGTTACCATCTGACCTCTTCCGTTGACCCATCTAACAACCTTGCTACCAAGTTTGGCTGGAGCTCACGTATTCCTCTATATGCCCGGGTAATGCCGACAGGAACAGAGAATCATAAACCCACAGAGTACTCAGCCTTCCATTTTGAGAAAGACAATTTCCTGATGACTTCATGTACCCCCTCTAAAGAAGAAGGTTATATACTACTGAACATTAGAGAGATAGATGGAAAGAGAACCAACCTCAGGATTTTAAATGAAGACGGGCAAACCATCCCCTTCACAATAGTAAACGCTATTGAAGAGAAATTGGAAAATGAAACGTCAGAGCATATATTTGAGGGTACCAGAATAAATTTATAAAGATAAAACGTTTTTAATCAAAAGAATCAAATGCGTAGTCTACCCTAAAAAACGGAAGAATCATCACCACAAAGAGACGAGGAGATGTCAAAAGTCAGTAGCAACTCTCCTAATACTATTGACTTTTGCCCCTCATCATCTGTCAGAACGACCGGAAAGTATCTGCTCCAAACTTTCATCGACCACTCCCGCCAACTGAAGATTGGACAGCAAGCGGTCATAAGAAATCCTCCCTACTCCTTCCATTTTCAGCAGCCATCTCCATCCCTTTCCCGATACTAATTCCAGCAGTTGCCCTACCGTCCGGATTTCTTCTTTATACAAGACATTAGTCAGCCTCGTATCGGCCACTTTGCGACAGACAATTGGAGTACCCTTTCTTCCTGATTCAAATTTATATTCTTGCTTTTATCCGCCAAAGACTGAAAACGGGCATCTATGATATGTTTCCGATAAGTAGCCAACACATTCTTTCTCACTTTCAGTCCTCTGAGATGAGAATTATAAATCTGTAACGCCCTGTCATAAGTAATTCGATGCCGACCGGCAACTTTCTCTATTGACTCCCCCATAGAGATGGAGTAGAAAATATCACGGCTCCGGATGAACAATCAATTGGGAAAGTTCACGAATAATAATTTCATATAGAGGTTTACACGTTTTCTGTGTTCGCAATACATATAGCAGATCATCATATCTGGAAATAATAAAGTCGCGTTCCAGCTTTTTCTCTTCCACAATCTTTGCCAGATAATCCGCTTGCAATCCAAGCCTTTTGTGAGCTTCGAGATAGGCAGTCAGACTTCGTCATCCAAGAACAGTTGGTTGCCCATCCGGCAACTGGTAATGTAACCGAGATTCGCCCAGTTTCGCAGAGTTGCTTCCTGAACGCCATGTCTTTCAGACATTTGTTTTGTTGTGAGCCAATAGGACATAAAAAAACGGAACTAAGTTAATACTCTTACCTAGTTCCGTACCTTTTATATTATAAAAGAGTACGGAGCTGTCACATCCCGCTAATAGGAGGTAGTAACGGCTACCTGATGTATACGGGCAGACAGCCCGTACCCTATGAGAAGTCATAGAAGTACAGGCGTCTTCCCGGCATACATCAAAAAATCCGTTACAATTTCCTATTAGCCGAGGAAACGCGCAATCGCACACCTTTAAACGGTATGCTACGTTCCGATGACAAAGTTACAAATAGTTTTCGGAAAATAACAAAAGAGGCTAATAAATGTTTGGGGAAAATTAGAAACAAAGCAATCGTCACTATTATATAAATTCAAAAGACTATGTTGTAACAATTAACATTACCAATCCATCATTTTATATTATATAAAAGTAGAACAGAATCTGAATTATTTCACAATATCATTCAGATCAAAGTAGAGCAAACGTGTAGCAGAATCCACATCTTCATCATTCAATGGGACAAAACCGTTTTTCATATAAAAAGGCACAGCAGCCGCATACGCATCAACAGTTAAAAAACGGCAACCTGTTTTATTCTCAATAATAAAATAACTTTTAATAAAATTCAATAGGAATGAGCCTATTGATTGACCTTTTACAGACAAGTCAACACCCAAACGACAAATCTTTGCAGCAGGATAGCTTTTTAAACGCTTCTCATTCACAAACCGATGTTTGCGGAAACGATTGAATTCAGTTTTATTTTCAAAATCAGACAAAGAGATCCTGTCATTGGCAAGACTGAAATAAGCAACCGATCGCTGATTAACTTTATTCTCAAGTACATAACTGACAGCCAGCAAAGCTCCCGATACAGGAAGATTCATTCAAAATAAAATCGTTCAGTCGGTATCTCCGCAATCGAACGATTCTATTTTTCTGAGGTATCTAGTTTACGCATCTCATACGTTGTCTCTATTAACTGACGATCCATATCTATTTTTTAAATATTTTCATTGCCAGTTCGTAGTCTTTCAATCTTTTTGCCCGCTGCTCGGAGGTCTCCCTGCGTTTTTCTTTCATCCGCTCTTCAAACCGCCGTGCATCTTCTCCGAAAAGTATCGGAGTTTCTTTAATCGGTCTTGCCATACTCACCTATCTCCTTTCTTCATTTAATACGCTACAAAAGTAACCTAATAAATCGGGAAGTGCAAGTAACCAGGAATTTATCTTCGAGACATATATGTCTCAAATACACTCACTATATCTTCTCTATATTTCTTTATATCAAAAAGAGATTGCCGCTATCTTCATAAAACACGGAATAAAATACGAACCGACCTTCGATATATACATCGAGAAATACGATTGGTAGAAGCAGAATTATTCTCACCCCTTTGAGAAAATATTCTCATAGGCATGAGTATTTTTCTCACTGTGGTGAGAATTTTTTCTCAAGGCGATGAGAATAGTTTGAGAACTTTATTGCAGTTGCCCCGCCGCTTTCAAGTAAGCCACATAGTTTACATACAACTGAAAATGGGCATCCACTTTCGTCTGATACGCCTGTTGCCACATAACTTGCGCTTCCAGATAATCCGAAAGAGTTTCCAATCCCACCTCATACTGTTTGCCGCTGACTTTCATATTCTCTTCCGCCTGTTCCAGCGAACGTTCTGAAAGCTCGCATTCCAGTCGGGCCTCATCCAAATTATTAGTGGCCTGCGTCAATTCAAGCAACATCTTTTCATTGGCATTTTCCTGTTCAAGACGAGTCTGTTCCAGTTTTACCTTGGCAGAGCGCACCTTATTCATACGTTCGCCAAAATGAAACAGAGGTACTGAAACATTCAGAAAGACGGAGAATGATCCTTTTTCATCAAAGTTTCGTCATTGATTTCCAATCCATGGAAATAGTCATAACTTCCCTTCACTCCCACACGTGGCAGCAGTTCACTCCGATTCAGCTTTACCTGCTGCTCGGCCATGGCGATCTGTTTATTCAAAATACCATATTCGGGACGAGCACTGATATCGGCAACCTGTGTCTTCCACTCTTGCTCCACTTCCGGAAATTCATCCGAGATATCAATCCCCGCTGTCAGAGGCCGACCGATATAATGGCAAAGATTCATGCCGGCAAGACGGAGCGCATTATCCGCCTTGCGCAATGCCAGCTCACTCTCATTAAGTTTCACTTGTACCTTCAACACATCATTCTGAGGTTTCATGCCATGCTGGTGGGCACTCTTCACATTCCGAAACAGCTCATTGAGCAACACATGATATTTCTCCGCTACTTTCTTCATTTCTTTGGCTTTCACTAGTTGCACATAAGCCTTGTCTGTATTCAGAATCACTCCGGATGCAGTCAGTTCCTCATTCAGATGTGCCATTTCCTTGCCGAGCAATGACATTTTATAGGCGGCGCGAATCTTTCCGCCATATAAAGCGGTTGTTCCACTTGTACTCCGCCTGTATAGACGGTCCGACTTTATAGTCAGATTCAATCCGGGGAAATAAGCGTAACCGCTTGTTGCCAACTCTCCAGTAACGGGATCGGGCAGGAATACCGGCAGATTTCCTCCCCGAATGCCCAAGCTGCCGTCTGCCGTACTATACAGTCCGGTTCCGCTTGCTGTAAAATTGGGGAAGAAGTTAGCTTTATAGCTGAGAGACAGCAGCCGGGCTGCCTCCGTCTGTTTATCGGCAGCAGCCATTTCCTTGTTATATTTTAGAGCCATTTCACGGCATTGTTTCAGGCTGAGCTTCTCTTGTGCCGAAACAGAAAGAGAAGCCGCCATTCCAAACAAAACACTAACAGCTACGAGAAATTCTTTTTTCATTTGTCTGTCTTTTTGATATGAAAGAATAATGCATACAGAATCGGGATAAAGAGCAACGTGATGAGCGTGCCAAACAGCAATCCTCCATGATAGAAGCTGCCAACGAACCGAACATAGCATCGGGCAACAGCGGAATCATTCCAAGAATAGTGGTCAGCGAAGCCATCATCACCGGACGGAGACGACTCTGGAGCTATCGATCAACGCAGTGACCGGTTCTACTCCCTGGCTGATCTGCAACGTAATTTCATCCATCAGCACAATTCCGTTCTTTATAATCATACCGATCAATCCCAATGTGCCGACAATCGCCACAAAATTGAATGTCTTCCCGGTCAGCAACATCACGGCGACTACACCGACAAAAACCAACGGTATGCAGCAGAAAATGATAATCGGCTTACGATAGTCTTTAAACAGCATAATCAGTATCGAGATCATCAGAATAATGGCAAACGGGAAGTTCTTGAACAAATACTGCATAGATTTCGTACTGGCATTCCTTTCACCCTGCCATTGCAGTTTATAACCGTCGGGCAATGGGATCTGCTCTATCTGTGCGGCAATGGACTGGCGTGCCTTCTCTGTTTCTATTCCCGGAACAGGCGAACACTGTACACGCTGGCTACGCTGCCCGTTATAGCGGGGGACGACGGGATCTTCCCACTGTACATCGATCCGCTTGCTGATCTGTTTCAACGGAGTAGTTCCCATCAAGGTTTCTACCAGTTCGTCTTTCGAAAGCGTTCCCGTTTTCAGTTTCATCATCATCTCCTGCGTCAACAAGCCATTCAAAGAAGGAAGAGAAGAAAATATTTGTGTGTTATCCAAATCCTCAATCGGTCTTCCCTGTTCGTCAAGGCAGCGCAGATAGATATTGTCCCGATGGATTCCTTCGTGGAAAGAACCGATGGGAATGCCACTGGTGGCCGAAAGCAACGAGAGGCTTACATCATTACGGCTCAGTCCGATAGCGCGGGCAGTCGGCTGGTCATATTCAATGGTCAGCACGGGAATCTGCGGCTCCCAGTCCGTAGTTATCAGATATACATCCGGACAGCTTTCCATAATGCTGCGGGCACTGTCTGCCAATTGATGCAAAACAACCGGGTCCGGCCCCGTAAACTGTGCCTCGATCGGATATTTCTTGAACATCAGGTTATAGCGGTTCAGTTTCACGTAGGCATCGGGGTAACGAGACGAAAGATATTGCTGAATCTCGGGCATATTATCCACCAATGCATCGGGAGAAGTAAAGTCTATAATCAATTCACCGTATGCCAAAGAAGGATTGGCTATGTTACGCACCAAATTATAACGACCGGGGGTACCACCGACGGAAGCTGTGACATGGGTCACTTCCGGACGAGTTTTCAGATAGGCTTCAATCTCTTCCAAGTCACGTGTGACACGGGTATAATTTGTTCCTTCCGGCAATTTATATTCCATATAAAGCTGATCGTACACCATATCCGGAAAGAAACCCTGTTTCATGAACCGATAGCTGAAAGCTGAAAGAGCAACCAACGCTACCATGCAAAGACAAAACTCCAGCGATGAGCCAGACTAAACCGCAGCAAGGAACGTAGGACGGCATAAATCTTTCCTTCATACACCCGTTTTCCGGTAGTTGACGCTTCTTTCGAAACTTCGGGATGCAAAATTCGGTTGGCCATCAACGGTACGTGCACCAGAGCCAGTACCCAGCTAAGCAGTAACGAAACCGCCAGCACGATAAATAAGTCGCGCGTATACACCCCTGCAGTATCGGGAGATGAAGATAGGCAGGAAAGCAATGATAGCAATCAAAGTGGCTCCGAGCAAAGGCATCGCAGTCTGCCGCCCGATAGCGGTCATTGCCTCCATACGGCTCTTGCCGGCTTTCAGATCGACCAGTATACCGTCAATAATAACAATCGCATTATCAACCAGCATCCCCATAGCAAGCACAAATGACGCCAGCGAAACCCGTTGCATCGTGCCATCCACAAATACAGGAACAGAAAGGAGCCGAACACCGTTACCACCAGACTGATTCCGATAATAACTCCACTCTTGAATCCCATCGTTATCATCAGAATGACAACTACGATAATGACCGATTCGATCAGATTAAGAATGAATGTTCCCAACGAACCGGATACACGTTCCGCTGGTAGAATACTTTATGACACTCCACTCCTGTCGGAAGCCGCTCCGCTTTCAATTCGTCCAGTTTCTGTTCTACCCGTTTGCCAATCTTGATGATATCCGAACCGGAAGAAGCCGCAATCCAGTATTCCCATGGCAC
>ENA-OQJH01000637-OQJH01000637.1-human-gut-metagenome-genome-assembly--contig:-NODE-637-length-17969-cov-2.657662_pt1 | contig 17969 bp, 28 predicted proteins | sample MGYA00242597_ERZ504763 | MGnify/ENA primary metagenome ERZ504763 (study PRJEB26092, sample SAMD00036359) | human gut metagenome | host: Homo sapiens | study: EMG produced TPA metagenomics assembly of... | reverse complement strand
CTTAAGCGACTCAGCTTTGATTCCTTGCAGACAATTTCCACCTTCGTGAATTTCGGCGTTCCTTCTTCAAATGCAGGAACCGTCTTCACCGGTACAGCTTCAGCTTCCGGCACATCTCCCATGGCAAAGACCGTATTGGTGTCCACATCCTCGCAATGGTGTCCGGCAGCATAGAAAATCCGGCATATGCGGTAAACAGTCCATGTTCCGAAACATCCAATCCGGCAAGCTCTTCTTCCGGTTTTACACGCAGCCCGATGGTATGTTTAATTGCTAAAAATACAATGGTGATAACCACCGCAACATACGCTGCTACAGCAAGCACGCCTAATACCTGGATTCCCAGAAAGTGCGCGCCGCCTCCATAGAAAAGTCCTGCCTCTGTAGTCTCCCCTGTGGCAAACAGACCGGTCAGAACCGTTCCTGCAGCGCCGCAGACACAGTGTACGGAAACAGCGCCTACAGGGTCGTCTATTTTTGCAATTTTATCAAAAAATTCTATCGCCAGTACAATCAGGATTCCACAGACAACTCCAATGACCGCCGCGCCGACCGCATCTACCGCATCGCAGCCCGCTGTAATGCCTACCAGACCTGCCAATGCTGCATTGTAAGTCATAGAGACATCCGGTTTCTTGTAACGTATCCAGGTGAAAATCAAAGCCGCGCAGCAGGCGACAGCAGCTGCCAGGTTAGTATTAAAGAATACCCTTCCCGCTGTTTCTATCAGGCATCACTGTCCATACCTACCGTAGAAGCTCCGTTAAATCCAAACCAGCAGAACCAGAGGATAAAGACGCCAAGCGCTGCAAATGTAAGGTTATGCCCTAAAATCGCCTGCGGTTTTCCGTTTTTATCGTATTTTCCAATACGCGGACCTAAGATTTTCGCACCGATCATAGCGCAGATGCCTCCTACCATATGTACGGCTGTAGATCCTGCAAAATCATGGAATCCCATCTGGGAAAGCCATCCTCCTCCCCAGATCCAGTGGCCAGAAACCGGATAGATCAGAAGTGAGATCGCTGCAGAATAAATACAGTAAGCGCTGAATTTTGTTCTCTCTGCCATTGCTCCTGACACAATCGTGGCGGATGTCGCACAAAAGACAGTCTGGAAGATCGCAAACGCCCACAGAGGAACGCCTGAAGGAAGCGCCTGGCTGTACTCGCCCCGGATCAGCGGGTCAAAGCTGCCAATGATTCCGGAACCTTTTCCAAACATCAGTCCGAATCCTACCAGCCAGAATGCCGGTGTTCCAATGCAGAAATCCATCAGGTTTTTCATCAGAATATTTCCGGTGTTTTTCGCTCTTGTAAATCCCGCTTCACACAAGGAAAAACCTGCCTGCATAAAGAAGACCAGAGCTGTGCCAAATAATACCCAGATTGTATTTACAGAACTGTACATGATAACCCCTCCCTTTTTGTTATCTTTGCTATTTTACGCTGAAAAGCAGATCCCCGTAGGTTGGGAACGGCCAGTATTTTTTTGCTGTAACGGTTTCCGCTTCATCACAGGCAATTCGTAACTCCTGCATTCTGGTCAATACTGTATCCCGGATCTGATAAGACTGCGCCACAATATCCTTCACGTCCTGAAGTTCTATCAGAGCTGTTTCCAATGCATCCGTCCTGACTGCCATCTGGTCTGTAAGTGTAGAGAGTTTTTTTTCAGGCCGCTTTCATAACGGCATGCCAATGTCTCATCGACACGTTTCTTCGCAGAAGCTGTCCTTGCCAGTTCCATTGCGTAGGCTTCCACAGCCGGAATGATCTCTCTTTTAACCATATCCACCATAGTATTTGCTTCTATTACGATCGTCTTACAGTAGTTTTCCAGCATAATCTCGCATCTTGATTCCAGTTCCGCCTTGGAGAATACTTTATGTGAAGTAAGCATCCTGACATTTTTTTCATCCAGCAGATGCGGCATACAGTCCGGCGTTGACGGATAGTTCATCAGTCCGCGCTTTTCCGTTGCTTCTTTTATCCATGCATCGTCATAACCGTTTCCATTGAAATAATCCTCTTGTGATCTTTGATCGTCTTGCGGATCATGGCATGAAGGGTTTCTTCAAAATTCTCTGCTTTTTCCAGTCTGTCCGCATAGATCTTCAGGCTTTCCGCCACTGCGCTGTTAAGCATCATGTTGGCGCATGCGATACTGTTGGAAGATCCCAACATACGGAATTCAAACTTATTTCCTGTGAAAGCAAAAGGTGAAGTACGGTTTCTGTCCGTAGTATCCCGATTGAATTTCGGAAGGACATCCACACCCAGCTTCATCTGTGTTTTTTCCGCTCCTTCATAAGGAATATCTTTTTCAATCGCCTCTAAGACTCCGTTCAGCTCATCGCCCAGAAACATGGACACAACAGCCGGCGGCGCTTCATTTGCTCCCAGACGATGATCGTTTCCTGCGGTTGCAACAGACAGCCTCAGCAGATCCTGATAATCATCCACCGCTTTGATCACTGCGCACAGAAACAGTAAAAACTGCGCATTCTCATAAGGTGTTTCTCCCGGCGACAGCAGGTTTACGCCTGTATCAGTGGAGATGGACCAGTTATTATGTTTTCCGCTTCCATTCACTCCTGCAAACGGTTTCTCATGAAGAAGACAAACCAATCCATGCCGTGCGGCTACTTTTTGCATGATTTCCATCGTCAGCTGGTTGTGATCCGTAGCAATGTTGGTCGTTGTGTAGATCGGCGCCAGCTCATGCTGTGCCGGAGCCACTTCATTGTGCTGTGTCTTTGCAAGGATTCCAAGCTTCCAGAGTTCCTCATTTAAGTCCGCCATGTAAGCCTCTACTCTTGGCTTGATCACACCGAAATAATGGTCATCCATCTCCTGTCCTTTCGGAGGTCTTGCTCCAAATAAAGTGCGTCCTGTAAATTGAAGATCTTTTCTTTGATCATACATTTCTTTTGTAATCAGGAAGTATTCTTGTTCCGGTCCTACAGAAGTAATAACGTATGATACCTTTTCATTGCCGAACAGACGGAGAATCCGAAGCGCCTGCTTATTCAATGCCTTCATGGAACGAAGCAGCGGCGTTTTCTTGTCCAACGCTTCTCCTCCATAAGAACAAAAAGCTGTGGGAATACATAAGGTTTTTCCTTTAATAAACGCATAGGAAGTCGGATCCCATGTGGTATATCCTCTTGCCTCAAAGGTAGCTCTTAAACCTCCGGAAGGGAAGGAAGAGGCATCCGGCTCTCCTTTGATCAGTTCCTTACCCGAAAATTCCATGATAACGCCTCCGTTGGAGAAGGAGAAATAAAGCTGTCATGTTTTTCTGCTGTGATTCCGGTCAGCGGCTGAAACCAGTGTGTGTAATGTGTTGCGCCTTTCGATACAGCCCATTCTTTCATAGCTTCTGCCACAACGTCTGCTACGCTGCTGTCTAATTGTTCACCTTCATCAATGGTTTTTCTCAATGACTGATATACTTTTGAAGATAAACTTGCCTTCATAACCCTGTCATCAAACACCATACAGCCAAAATATTTGGAAACATTTTTCTTCTTCATAACGACACTCCTTTCGCACGAAAAAAGACAAGGATGCCTTTCCTGCTATCCACATGAAAGACGCCCTTGCCTTTTTCTATCTGTTTCTTTGCAACAACGGAAAAAGCGTCTCTGAGATTGTGTTCTCAAAGACGCCCTTGCCTTTACGTGTTGCATGATAACACCGGACAAACCTCTTTGTCAATTCCTTTTTTTGTATTTTACAAGTACAATTATAACCGTTCAGCCTGCGAAAACCACTTACGGAAACACATATGAATAAGAAAGATAAAGGAATCCGCGCATCGTTCTGCAAAACTCAATCAAATTATGATTGACAAACATTCCTAATCGTTGTATAAGTATGCATATGAGCAAAGGCGTTCATTTAGGAATCAGAATTTTTCTGCTTTCAAAATGAGCGTCTTTGTTTTTATTGTATAAGATCAAAAAGAAAGGAATGAAATGGAAAATGAAAACAGAAGGTCAGGTAAGGATTCCTTCAGGATGTGCCATCGCAGCTATGATTTCCAGAGATGGGAATAAAATGTCCGGGGAAACGATCACAAATGCTATGAAACCCATGCATGACCGATCCAATGGTCTTGGCGGCGGATTTGCCGGTTATGGAATCTATCCGGAATATAAAGACTTTTATGCCTTTCATATGTTTTTTGACAGCAGAGCTGCCAGAAAAGGATGCGAGGCGTTTTTAAAAGAACGGTTTGAGATCGTACAGTCAGAAATTATCCCCACAAGAAAAACGCCTCTGATCACAGATGAGCCTATCATCTGGAGATACTTTGTAGCTCCTTTGAAGTCTCTTCTGACGTCTATGCAGCTGGATGAAAAGGAATATGTGTACGTACAGTCATGAAGATCAATACGGAGATGCCGGGAGCTTATGTCTTTTCCAGCGGCAAAAACATGGGAACTTTCAAAGCAGTGGGATACCCGGAAGACATCGGTATTTTCTATAAATTAGACGAATACGAGGGATATTCCTGGACTGCCCACGGCCGCTATCCTACCAATACTCCGGGCTGGTGGGGCGGAGCTCACCCCTTTGCTCTTCTGGATTCTTCCGTTGTACATAACGGTGAAATTTCTTCCTATGATGCCAACCGCCGTTTTATGGAAATGTTTGGATATAAGTGTACCCTTCAGACGGATACGGAAGTCATCACGTATATTTTAGACTATCTGCTCCGCAGGCAGAATCTGACTCTTGGAGAAGCTGCCAGCGTAATTGCCGCCCCCTTTTGGAGCACCATTGCAGCAAAAACAGATCTTGCAGATCAGAAAAAGCACACTTACTTACGAACTCTGTTCCCCAGCCTTCTGATCACCGGACCTTTCTCCATTGTTTTCGGTTTCAACGGAGGGCTTATGGCGCTCAATGACCGGCTGAAGCTCCGCTCCATGGTCGTAGGAGAAAAAAAAGATATGGTTTATATTGCCAGTGAAGAAACAGCCATCCGAGCCATGGAACCGGATGCCGAAAATATCTGGCTCCCGCCGGCGGAGAACCGGTTATCGTAACAGTAAAGGAAGGTGTTTTATTATGAGCATTGAATTTATCTACCTGAGTTTGAAGTGATCCGAAATGAAAACCGCTGCATTACCTGCCGTATCTGCCAGCAGCAATGCGCCAATGGCGTACATTCCTACAATAGTGAAACCAAACAGATGGTATGTGACGAAGCAACTGTGTAAACTGCCAAAGATGTGTTTCCTTTTGTCCCACCAGAGCTTTAAAAATCGTAAAGAGCGACTGTTCTCTACGCGAAAATGCCAACTGGCCGGAAAATATGATGAAAGAAATTTATAAACAGGCAAACAGCGGCGGAGTCCTGCTCTCTTCCATGGGAAACCCAAATCCTCTTCCCGTTTATTGGGATCGCATCTTAATCAATGCTTCGCAAGTAACCAACCCTCCCATCGACCCTCTAAGAGAGCCTATGGAAACCCGGATTTATCTTGGAAAGAAACCGGAACAAGTGCATCGGATGGCGGACGGTTCTTTAGACTGTGAGCTTCCCCCGCAGCTGGAACTCTCTATGCCGGTCATGTTCTCCGCCATGAGCTATGGCTCTATCAGTTATAATGCGCACAAATCACTGGCTCTCGCTGCAAAAGAGCTTGGGATTTATATAATACAGGAGAAGGTGGTCTCCATGAAGATTTTTATTGCTATGGAGAAAACACCATTGTACAGGTAGCGTCAGGACGCTTTGGCGTTCATGAAAAATATTTAAACGCCGGCGCGGCATTGAGATCAAAATGGGACAGGGCGCAAAACCGGGAATCGGAGGGCATCTTCCGGGAACTAAAATTGTAGGAGACGTGTCCCGCACCAGAATGATCCCTGAAGGCTCTGACGCCATCTCCCCCGCGCCTCATCATGATATCTATTCTATTGAAGATCTGCGGCAGCTGGTCTGTTCTCTGAAAGAGGCTACGGAATACAAAAAACCGATTATCGTAAAAGTGGCGGCTGTCCATAATATCGCAGCCATCGCCAGCGGAATTGCACGCAGCGGCGCGGACATTATCGCTATCGACGGCTTCCGCGGAGGCACCGGCGCCGCTCCTACCAGAATACGCGACAATGTGGGAATCCCTGTAGAGCTCGCTCTGGCGGCAGTGGATCAGAGGCTTCGTGATGAAGGAATCCGAAATCACGTTTCGCTCGTAGCAGGCGGCAGTATCCGCAGCGCTTCCGATGTGGTAAAAGCAGTAGCCTTGGAGCGGACGCCTGTTATGTTGCAACAGCCGCGCTTCTGGCTCTTGGGTGTCATCTCTGCCGCACGTGTCAAAGCGGCAAGTGTAACTGGGGGATCGCCACGCAGAATCCTGAACTTGTGGAAAGACTTGATCCGCAGACGGGAAGCCGTCGGCTTATCAATCTGATGACTGCCTGGAAACATGAAATCAAAGAACTTATGGGAGGTATGGGAATTAACTCCATCGAAGCTCTCCGGGGCAACCGTCTTATGCTCCGCGGAATCGGGCTAAACGAAAAAGAACTTGAAATACTTGGCATTTCCCATGCCGGAGAATAAAAACAATATCATTTTATCAAGGAGATGTGTTATACTATGAAAGTGATAGATGCTGCTGCACTAGATTATAAAACTTTAAACGAAGTCCTTCGGCAGCCGGAACACGATTATGTGATCGAAGGCTGCTGCGGACAGCGCTTTATCGGCGCCGGAATGTCTGACCGGAATATTACCGTCAATGGAATTTCCGGCAATGCTCTCGGCGCTACCTAAATAACGCCTCTATTACCGTAAACGCAAATGCGCAGGACGCCGTAGGCGATACGATGAACGCAGGAAAGATTTTGATTCATGCAGCGCCGGAGATGCGGCCGGATACGCTATGAGAGGCGGTAAAATTTATGTTCGCGACCATGCCGGCTACCGGGCGGGCATTCATATGAAAGAATATAAAAAGAAGTTCCGATAATGATTATCGAGGATGCGCCGGCAGTTTTCTGGGGGAATATCAGGCCGGAGGGATTCTGATTGTATTAGGATTACAGGAAGATCATCATCCGATCATCGGCAATTTCCCCTGTACCGGTATGCACGGCGGAAAGCTGTTTCTGCGGGGCGACTGCAGGAATCTGAAATTTCCTCCGCAGGTGACGGCAGATATTGCTTCTTTTGAAGACTTGCAGGGAATCATGGATGATCTGAAGGAATATTGCAGCGATTTTCACTATGACCTGAAAACCATTCTCTCCTCTCCTTTTACTCTTGTCACCCCGAACAGCAAGAATCCGTATAAACAGATGTATGTAGCAAATTAACGTGAAAGAGGTGGAAGACTATGAAATATTCCCAGCAAGAAATTATACAGTATGTTCAGGAAGAGGACGTTAAGTTTATCCGTCTGGCTTTCTGCGACGTTTTCGGAAAACAGAAAAACATATCCATCATGCCTGATGAGCTTCAAAGAGCCTTTTCTTACGGTATCGCCATTGACGCGTCCGCCATCGATGGATTTGGTGATGAGACTCATTCAGATCTATTTCTTCATCCAGAACCGGATACTTTGATGCCTCTTCCCTGGAGACCGGAAGAAGGCAGTGTAGTTCGGATGTTCTGTCATATCACGCATCAAGACGGCACGCCTTTTGAGTATGATTCCCGTGCGCTTCTGGAAAAAGCCATTAAAGCAGCCTCTGAAGAGGGATTGCAATTTTCTTTTGGTACGGAACAGGAATTCTATCTTTTCCGGTCAGACGACTTTGGCGAACCTACCATGATCCCATATGATCATGCCGGATATATGGATATCGCTCCGGAAGACAAAGGTGAAATATCAGACGAGAGATCTGTCTGACTCTTGAACAAATGGGCATTCATCCCGAAGTTCCCACCACGAACAAGGACCGGGGCAAAATGAGATCGATTTTCGCTACTCCGACCCTATGACGGCGGCCGATAACGCCTTGACTTTTCAGACTGTAGTTAAAGCTGTTGCGTTAAGAAACGGTCTCTGTGCCGATTTTTCCCCAAAACCCTTCGTGATCAGCCCGGCAATGGTTTTCATATTAACATTTCCGTCAAATCCGATCGCGAATTTAATTATATGGACGCTGTAATTGCCGGTATTCTGGATAAAATCTCGGAGATGACTCTTTTTTGAATCCGCTTGAAAATTCCTATGAACGTTTTGGACAAAATAAAGCGCCGCTCTACATCTCTTGGTCAAAAGAGAACCGTTCCCAGCTCGTCCGTGTTCCCGCGGCGCTGGGCGAATATCAGCGCGTAGAGCTTCGTTCTCCTGATCCGTCCACCAACACCTACCTGGCGTTTGCCTTGATCATTTACGCGGTCCTCGACGGAATCCGTAATAAAACAGAGCTCCCCGCTCCTGCCGATATCAATCTGTATCGGGCTGATAAAGATACGCTTGCGCGCTTTGGCCACTTCCGAAAGACTTTAAAACAGCCTGTTTTCTTGCCGCAAACAGTTCTTTTATCAAGAAATATATACCTGACGCGATCTTAAACATTTATTGCAAACAGTAATTTATACGAGTTCCAAAGAAAGGAGAGCATAAAATGAGTCTAAAAGAGCGTACATACAGTATTCTTGTTGTATCTTCGACAGACAGTTTTGCCTCTGCCTTTATCGGCTCTCTTCCTGAAATCCGGTATTATCCTGTTCTTACGGCTTCAAGTGTCAGCGCAGCGAAACGAATGTTAAAAGAAAAGTCTTTCGATTTTGTCATTATCAATTCTCCTCTGTCTGATGATATCGGCGTTCGTTTTGCGATCGACCTTTGTTCCTCCAGACAGATCGCCGTTCTGCTTTTAGTAAAACGGGATATTCACTCTGATATTCATGACAAGGTTGCCGAATATGGAGTGTTTACACTTCCAAAGCCAACTTCAAAACCGACCCTCCTTCAGGCGTTAAGCTGGATGGAAAGTTCCCGCGAGCGTTTAAGGCAGCTTGAAAAGAAATCTTTATCCATCGAGGAAAAAATGGCGGAAATCCGTCTGGTCAACAAAGCGAAATGGTTTTTGATCAGTGAACTTTCTATGAGTGAACCGGAAGCTCACCGCTACATAGAAAAACAGGCAATGGATCGCTGTATTCCAAAGCGATCCATTGCCGAAGAAATTATCAAGACTTATACTTGATCTTCTCCTCCTTCCACTTCCGACTTTATTATCAGAAGTGCAGGGAGGTAAAATTATGTTTTTATTCTGTCAGTCAGGCTTACCGCCTTTTCTTTCTGCCTAAGAATCTGCCTGCCGCCGCAAGCATTGCCGCAAATCCTAAGGTCGTCCATCCGACCGGCGTTTCCTTATCTCCTGTCGCAACAGCCTTTTCATCGCTTGCCGATGGTGTTCCATTCGTTGACGGTGTATCGTCCGGCGACAGTGAATTATCTGGATTCACAATATCTGTATTACCGGAATCCGGATCTGTCGGGAATTCCGGATCTGTCGGGAATTCCGGATCTGTCGGTGGATTCGGCTCCGATTTTTCCAGACCTTCTATCGCTTTTTGCAGTTTTTCCAATGCCTCATTCACATCTTCTTTTACTGCATTTTCTCCAAGCTTTAAGACTTTTCCGCCTCTTTTAAAGCTTCTTCCAGAACCGTTTTACTGTCTTGTGTATAAATACTCAAATCTTTGCCTGCATATAAGTCATATGCCGCCTGAAGTTCTGTAAGATCTCCTTTATACATAGTCAGCCTTTTCCCGACTTCTATCAGTGTCTTATACGCTGTCTCCACTTCTTCGCTTGTTGCATCCGGCTTCTCACCAATCGCTTTTGCATTTTTATTACGCTTCCTCATACTCTTCGCGCACAACCGGAATTACATCCTGATATTTTTCATCTTGCATCTGTTCTTCTGCATGCCGGATTGCCTCTTTAAGATGAGACTTATCGACTTCTTCTTTTTCCTGTTCAAATACAGCCGTAAAAGCGGCGCTTTCTTTTGCATCAAACGTATATTTTTCCTGTTCGCTTACCGGGTTTCCTTTTTCATCTTCCCAACGGACAAATTGATATCCTTCTTCCGGATATGCTTCGATTGTAATCTTGCTTCCCTTTTTCACAGTATTTCTTTGGGAAACAGTTCCCTTTCCTTCTGTCTGCGGTATGATTTCCACAACTTCTTTTCCCATTAATTCTGATAAGGACAGTTCTTCATATTTCATAATATCCTGTGAATGTAATTCTGCCGGATTGTAAGAATCATACTTTTCATACATCAGACCGATTTGGTGATTCGGAAGTTCGCTCAGGCAGGAATATGCAAACCCTGCATTCTTACTGTCTACCGAATAATCGTAAGTCCAATCAATTTTATATTTTTCACTTCCTTCTTTTCCGGTATCTGTGATCAAACCGATCTTGACTCTTCCGTCTCTTCGATAATTTCCCACACCGGCAGGAGTGGACATGATCAGCGCCGGCTTTCCTTCTATCAGACCGCCATAGCGGATCACGGATAACTGCGATCCCCATCCGGCTGGGTCATTCCCGGTACATACACCGCTTCTGTCCATGTTTTTCCTCCGTCCAGGCTCACTGCTTCCGCTATCTTAGAACCTGTTGATCTCGCATAAACACGAAGCGTTCCATCCGGCATTTCTACGATCTGTGATTCTGACATCGCCGCTTTCTTCGTAGACGGTCCTTTTGCATAATTCCATGTTGCTCCATGATCGTCGCTGTAAATAATTCCCGACTGTGCCGTATCATAAACCGGTACGATCAACCGCCCCTTATATTCTCCGTTTTTAATCTGCATGCCTCTTCCCGGACCTGTGACAAGCACTCTTGAATCTTCTGCTTTGACCATTCCGTTTAAAAGTATCGGATCAGACCATGTTTTTCCGTCATCATCACTGTACTTCATATACAGCCATGTCGTAGGCAATGCTTTGAATACTGCATCTGCATACATAATGTTCATCGGAACGTCTTTGTCTGTCTCATCTGTTACAAGCTGTCCCGAACCGTTCGTAGGATCGAATCTTGACGATTTTTGTTTGACTGTCTGCAATACATTATCCTTCAAAATTTCAAAATTACTGTTCAGAGAATACTCTGTCGGCTGATTCGTTGTATCATTATAGATAACACCATTCTCCCTCACTGTATAATTATAATCTGTTTCTCCTGCCTTTTGCAGTTTCAAGTATTTTTTCCCTTGAATTTCTTTATATCCGCTTCCTGTAACTGCCTGCGGAGAACCATATCCACCGCCATAGCGTCCGATATCAAAAATACACGTTCTGTCTCTTCGTCCTGCAAAAGAACCGGATCGATAAATGATGCGCTTTGATTCACTCTCGTCTGCGTTCCTACCGGAATTTCCAATGTATTATCTTCGTAATCCCCATAGTGGAACAAAAGTTCCGGCTCGCTCCAGTTCTTTCCTCCATCTTCACTTCTTGCCACTGCGATATCAATATTATTCGGTGAATCGTGCGTACCTCCAAACCTTGCGTCTGCCGCGCTGATCACTGTACCGCTTTTCAGTGTCAGAAGCGCCGGAATCCGATAATAATTTGAACCCGTTCCGTCATTTTTATGGAAAATCTGCTGTAATTCAGGATATGCGGTCTTCTTCGTTTCCTCGATCAGTTCTTCATCTGTTAAAGGAGTCTCATACACTTCGATCTTATGGATATTTCCTCCGAAGTATATTTATTAATTCCTCCCCTTTTTGTTGCCCCCAGAGAAACAGTATCTAATCCCGTAATTTCAGAAATAAAGCGGTATCCTCCCAATGCAGCGGCGTCTACCGTCAGCACTTTCTCTCCGTTTGCAAACACTGATACGTTCCTTTTTCTTTATCTGCCTGAAGCGCAATTATATTTTCTGCAGGTTTTCCTTTATAATCTGCCTTCACTGCATTTGCCGCTTTAAATCCATAATTCATCGCGCTCTCATTTCTGATTTCGCAGCCAAGTACTCCTTCAGGTCTGATATAAACATGAAAATGTCTGTTTTCATGTCCTGCTTTTGCATTGGAAACACTAAACAAAGACTGAATTGCCTGATCGCTTGTCGATGTATAGTGTACTAAATCGTACCTTCTTCCAGCTTCATCAATTTTTCTGCGTAATCTTTTGTACTTAATTCTACCGGTGATCCTACTGCGATCTTCTGATCCTCTTTTCTGAAAACCAATCCTCTGCCTACCGCGTATATTTTAAATATTTTTTCTTTTTCAGCCTCTGCATTTTTTGCTTTCAGCCGGATCGTATATGTCTTTCCTTCCTCCAGTTTCTTTGCTGTTTTCAACACTCCGTTTTCTATCGCAAATATGGATTATGAGTGTCGCCTTCTCCTGTGCAAAGAGAGAAAACATAGTTTCCTTCAGGAGCCATCTCATTAACTGTGAATGTTCCCACCGTTGTTCCTTCATTCAAGTTTTCTACTTTTTCATCACTCAAACAAATATCAAATGCTTCCTCAAGCGTATTATTTAATTCAATCTCCTGTTTTTGAAATACTGTTTTTTCCGCCCGGTCTTTCAGCCATGCAGACACTTCTACCTCGTATTTCTGATTCTCGGGAAGGTTTTTTAAAACAATCAACTTCTCTCCTGCTTCTGCATCTGTCTCATATGTCTGCCCTGATGCTTTGGAAACCGCTTTCAGATGCACCGCCCCTATCTGAGACTTGCTGTCTTCTTTCAGCTTTTCCAAAGACACGCCGATGCGGTTCGGCGTTTTTATAACTTCCGGAGTGATTTCAGATGTTTTCTCATTGATCGGCATCTCATAAAACAAATTGGCAATCGCGCTGTCCTCTTTCCACAATCCGCATCCTTTTAAAAAGTGTCTGGTCATAAGAAGGTGTCCGTTTGCGCCCGGATGCAGATTATTTCCGAATAAAACAGTATCTTTTTTCAGCCAGCCGTAATCGTTAAACGCTTTTTGAAGTTCCGTATACTGATCGATATAGATCAGGTTCTGCTCGTCTGCGACCTGCTTCATTTTTGCAATATACTGCGGTATATTCGCTTCTCTTGAACCGGTATTCCACATTGGCGTTGGCGTTCTTAAAATGATCACCGCGTCTTTATTTTTATTTCTGATCTTCTCTATGATCGTCTCAAGATTCTTTTTGTATATATCCGCCGTAAGTCCTCCTGTTGCCGCATCATTCGTTCCAAGCATGATCGAGACTACGTCAGGAGTATATTTTTCCAATCTCTGTTCAATATTATTCAGCGTACTTGTTGTCGTCGCTCCTGAAACAGCCGTATTGATCACAGTATCTGAAGCTCTTCCCATCTCATCTTTCAAATATTTTTCAAAAGTCTGAGCGATCCCGTCATAACCTTTTGTCCACAAAGCCGCATGTGTAATAGAATCTCCCATGAACAGCCATGTCATCTTATCTTTTTCTTTCAGCTTTTCCGAAAGCGCTTTTTGCTTTTCATCCAGCGTCTGCCCATACGCGATTCCGACATTGCCTGCTTCCGTTTTTCCTGTCACAGTTTGAAGCTGTGTCGTTCCGTCTGATGAAATACATTTGAAAAGGTACTCTTTTCCCGATTCTGCTCCTGTAATCGTAAATGTATTCCCATCCGCACTTCCCGTTATTTTTTTATCTCCAATACTCAACTCGTATCTCCACGACGTTTCATTTGTTTCCGGGATCTGTACATGCAGACCGGCATTCTCCGCCGTCACAACCGGAAGAACGTTCAAATATACGTCCGGCTGCTCTTCTTCTTTCAGATTCAGAGTCACTCCGTTTCCCGGATAACTGTCCGTCGTCTTGATCGTAGCTGCGGAAAACTGTTTTCCGATCTCAAAATGTCCCGCTGCGTTCAGCGTTTGACCGTCTTTTAATTTATTATTTTTAAAATCATCCTGATTTGTCTGTGCAAAATGATCGACTACAACGATCCGATCGAGCTTCTCCGACTCGTCTTCGTATTCTTTTACAACTTCGTCTACCGCTTTACAGTACAGCATGATTGTTGCATTTACCGCATCATCTTTAACTGCAAATGGCTTTTGGATCACAGCAAATCCTTTTCCGTTTTCTTTTAATCCTAATGACAGGTTGATAAATTGACGCAATGAATCTTGAAACGAAGCAATTCCTGCTTCTCCTGCCTGATAATCCTCTTTCCCGACGAGATAAGCCGCCGCTTTCGGGCTGTAATCCGCCACTAAAGTCTGATAATTGTCAACGACGTCTTTTAAAGTCTGACCGGCCTTTCCTGTGTTGATCGTATAACGCTGCCGCCCGTTTTCATTTCCTGCTTTCGTCCACCGCACATACTCTTCAAACTGTCCTACATAATTTCTTACCCCTCTTGTCTGGGCAAATCCTCCCTGTACGCTTCTCCTCCTGTAAATACCCATGAGTTATCGCCGTACTGACTTTGAAACATCTCGCCCACTGCCGAACCGCTTGCGATCTCACCGGAAGTTTCCGGTTTCGATATCGCGATCGCGTCCGCGTCCGTCAACGTTTCACTTGTAATGATAACGTGAGAAATCTCCCCCTGAAATCCTTTGTAAACCTGTCCGTCTTTTGTTTTCTGCGCTCCGATCGTCACCTGATCCAGAACCGACTGCTTTGAAAAAAGACCTCTGTTCCCTGCGTCTGTGTTACTCCACATTTCCTGTCCGTCGATCGTCAGACGCATCGACTTCTCATTCTGACTGCTGACAAGTGGTGAGTGCTAATATTTTTGTTATTTTTTTGCAAACCCTTTAAAATCAATGGTTTGCAGTATCTTATTTCTTTTGAAATTGTGATTTTTTCTGTTTTGACACCAATTTGACACCAATTTTTCTTTTTATGGTGTCAAGCATTTAACATCATACTATCTAGTCTTGCAATCTCATTTTCAATCCTTGTCAGCTCTCCAATATGATTGTACACTTCCATTGTTACATCTATATGAGCGTGTCCCATAATATATTGAAGAACTTTTACGTCCATACGGCACTCTGCCATTCTGGTACAAGCTGTATGACGCATTACATGAGCTGAAAACTTCGGTAACAGCTCTGCTTTCCTATGCTCTTTTTTGCTCTCTCTACTTCGGTTTTGTTATATGCGTCTACAATGTTATATAAAACACTATTTACGCCATTCGGCATAAGCGGTCTGCCCGATTTCGCTGTAAAGACAAACCCCGAATACCCGTCCACCTCAATGCTCTTATCCTTTGCAAGCATGAAATTGATTTTCCTTTGTTCCTCAAAGCTTTTGCAACTTCTTGTGTCATAGGTATAATACGAATACCCGACTCCGTTTTTGGTGTTGAGATATGGAACTTGCAACCGTCGCCTAAATTCTTATAAATGAGCTGGTGGTCTACATTAACCGTTTTTGCCTTGATGTTTATATCTTTCCATGTAAGACCAATAAGCTCCCCACACCTTAACCCCGTACCAATCATTATGGTAAACATGGGATAATATGTGTTATAGACATTGCTCTGTTTTACAAACTCCATAAACTTTTCTTGTTGAGAAACAGTTAAGGCTTCTTTTTCCTCTGCTGGTTTTCCATAATCGCTAATGGAACTCTTTGCAGGGTTCTTTCGGATAATATCATCATCAACAGCCATTTCTAATGCAGGATAAAGCAGGTTATGAATATACTTGATTGTGGAATAAGCATATCCAGCTTTGGAAAGTTTCGCATAATACGCTTTAATATGTGAGGGTAAAAGCTGAACAACTTTAATATTTCCAATCTCGTCTTTTACTCTGTTTTCCCAAGCACGAACATAACTAACTCTTGTAGTATCAGCCAGCTCACGAGTTGCCATATAACGCTCAAATAACGTGTTGAGCGTCATTTTTTTGATTGCTCCGTCTGTCAATATGTTATCTTCCATATCCTTTGCAATCTGTTTCTCTTTTTCTCGAAGCTCTGGTAAATCTTGTGCATAGACTGTCAATCTCTTGCCTGTTCTTACATCTGTATAACGATAACTGTATCTTCCATCATTACGCCAGTTTTCGCCCTCTCTTAATTTTCTTCCTTTTGGGTCTTTTCTACTAATTGCCATGAGAACCATTCCTTTCTGAAAAAGCCTCTTTTCTTGTTCTCACAGCGTGCTTTGTCCTTTCTTATTATACTACACACGCCAGAGAACATAAATAGAAAATCGTTCTATTCTTCCAAATATAGCAAGTATTTCTTGACTTTTTCTATGGAATAAAGAACCCTGCGACCTATCACAATTTTTGCTCCTGCCTGCTCTCCAATCTTTCTTGCAGTAGCACGACCACAAGATAACATAGCAGACAGTCCCTCTATATCAACAGCAATCGGTTGTTCCGTTGCTCTTATTTTCGTTTTATTCATATTCCAACACCTTACCTCGCTGGAACATCACATCATTTAACACATCAGTCTTTAACATAATGTAACACCCCCTTTATTGTGTGTCTATTTATAAGTTACAGAAGCAGGCAGACGGCTTTGGAAAGCTCCGTTAGTATCTCAACTATTCCCATTCTTGTGGCAGAACCGCACCATGCGGACGTATCATTATTCTGTGAGGATAGGTCGTGGCAAAACGACTTTTCCAACAGTCGCTCTCGGGTCACTGCGTGGGTCGCTCGCTTTCTTTTGAAAAGGTCGTGGCGTACAGTTCCCGTGGCTCGCTATCTCACAAACGTATCTGTCTGCTTTATTCAGTTGTCAAAGAGCTGTGGCGAAAGCGTATTGCTTTCATGTAAAAGCAGGGCAGAGCAGGAAAGAGGGGATTGAACCAATCATGCTCTGCGGTTACTGCTTGTTATTCTTCTTCGATTTCTAAGGCAATATCAAACCCTAAAATCATTTTAATAAGTGCTTCTCTGATAAGTCCCTTTAACTCCATATCCACAACAATATAGACATTGCCGTATTCATCATAGAGTGGACGCAGACAGCACTTTGATATGTATGGGTCATAAAATGTCAGTATTTTTTCAATCGCTTTTTCGTCCCCGTCCATTGCCTGCGAAAGCAAGTAGTAGGACGGCTTCTTCATTGTGTGTTTCATTTGCTATCATTTCTCCTTTAGTATTTTTTTCATAAGCTCTAGTGAATTGTGTCGGTTTTGAAAAACACCACTTCTTGAAATATTTTGTCTTTTTGCAATCTCGGTATCGCTCATTTCCAAGAAATAATACATCAGCAAATTTTCTCGATTACGCTCAGACAAATGTTTCAAGGCTTCTGCCAATTCATCATCACAAATACGAATATCATTACCGCATACATTGAAAATCGTATAGTCCGTATCATAGTCGTCCCAGACAGCCAGATTTTCTACAACGATTTCTGGAAGTTCACAAAAAAGTGTTTCTTCCTTTTGTCGTCGCTTTAATTTCTTCTGATAGTCCTTAACAACATGTCGGACAACTTTCTTCAAACAACTTTCAAAACGGCATTGAACTGTTTCTGGAAGTCAGACGGTTTCATCAATCTCACCCCCTTTCCGTTACGACGTGAAAAGTGGTTATCCCTCTTTCCACACCATATAGGGAACGGCAGGTGTGATTTGTTAAGTTGAGAACTCAAAAAAGCCAAAATTTTTCCAGAATGAAAAAAGCCCGCACAAAACAGACTGTTTGCACGAGCAAATGAATTTATATATCTAATTAACGATTTTATTGATTGCTTTTTCCATTTATAGCCGATAAATTTCTTTAAAACATTCCATGAAACATACTCCCTAATTTACACATCAAAATTATTTTCCAAAATCATAAAGTATATTTCTAAATAATTTCTAAATGTACCATAGACTTCTTTGTTTCATGTGGATAGCATAAAACCTTATGGTACAATATCTAATTAAAGGAGATGAAATCACATGAATAAAATTGCTATTATTGAAGATGATATAGACATTGCAATATGATTGCAAATTCTTAGAAAATAATAAATATATCGTTCAATTATGACCTTGAATGGTGCA
>ENA-OQJH01000636-OQJH01000636.1-human-gut-metagenome-genome-assembly--contig:-NODE-636-length-17973-cov-1.848089_pt1 | contig 17973 bp, 22 predicted proteins | sample MGYA00242597_ERZ504763 | MGnify/ENA primary metagenome ERZ504763 (study PRJEB26092, sample SAMD00036359) | human gut metagenome | host: Homo sapiens | study: EMG produced TPA metagenomics assembly of... | reverse complement strand
TTTCTAAGGAAGGGACATTGGCTCTCTTCTTTTGAGTCTTCTACAGTTTCAAGAGAAATCATGGAGATGCAGTGGCAATCTCCTCGTTCTTCTTGCCTTCCATATACATCAAAAAAACTTCCCTACATCGATCCGGCAGCGCATCAATTGTCTGAAGAAGCTGGCGATAGACTTCTTCACTAAAGAAGCCCTCTTCCTCCTCTTCCATCCTAAATGTAGTGGAATGACTATCAAGCATCTTCTGAAGATAATTGCCTTCCACATCCTTATGTTTCAAATAATCCAAGGAAGCATTTCTGACAGAGTTATACAGATAAACCCTGAATGAAGCCAGAGACCGGAAAAACATCTTTTTCTCCCAAATAGTGGAGAATAACTCCTGGACAATATCTTCTGCAGATTCTGAATCTCCGACAATTGTTATTGCATAGCAAACCAATGCTTTATAATAATTCTTATAAAGCAGTCGGAAAGCAGCCGCATCCAACTTATTAATTTGTTCTATGGAAATCTCATTGTTAGTCATTTCGGGAGTTTTGCGCCAAAAATACAAATTAAATAATAATGTTCTATACAGAAAGACTGATATTTTTCTCTCGGGCAATCTAGTTGTATGGTACTTTCCAAAAGATATCCGCCTATAAAAGATTCACCCGGATTTACATTCGACAATGTAAACCCGGGTGAAAAATGCTCAATATTGCATAGAAGAAATCTTTAAAAATATCTCTTACAATATTGTTTTCATAGAGACAAATTAATTAAGAGAGAGTTTATGTAATAGAGATTTATTCAATTTCCGTAGCTTTATTGATGCGGTAGATCAACAGGTCATAATGAGAACGATCTGCCTCAGGAGCCGTCGAAATTGCTTTCTTGAGCATGTCTTTCGTACGCATCAACAAGTCAAAATAGTAAGCAGCTATTTTTGTCTGGTTGGTATAGATCGGCGGAATTGAAGAAAAGCCTGCTACTTCTTCTGCATTTTGCAATGAATACATCTTCATATCCACCTTTCCGCCATTTCTCAAAGCAGCCAGATTGATCTCCGGTTTGCCGGTAGCCGCAAATCCTGTTTTTGAGGCTTTGAAACTACCAATAGGCGCAGTTGCTGTCGATGTTGAAATAATACTTTCCAGAAACGCTGTCTGTAGTGCTCTCTCGAAATTCTCCAACGGACGATGCTTACAAGACACCTTCCCAAACAATTCCATAGATATCATCCAGATATTCCGAAGCAGTATATGCTGCATCCGGGAAGCGTTCTGTACAAACCTCGACATAAGGCAGACGTCCGAAAATACCATTAAAGATATCCAAACGTAAACGGTCAGCCTTCTTATCTGAAATTTCAAATTCATTCAAATGAGCGGTATCGTCCACCCAATCCAGATTCTTTGCCAGTTCCAATGCTTTACTCAAAGCTGCTTTCTGTTTCTCACGATCTACCATTGAATAACTTGGTATCGCATCCTTCTCGCGAATATCATTCAAGTAAATACCGCCAATATAACTCAGTATTGCATAAATACGCCCGCTCAGTCTTTCACTAAGGGCAGAGTGTACACGTCTGCGCATTAAAAAATCACGGTCTTCCTTGGCAAACCAACTATAATAGTTCTCAAATCCTTTGCGAACATTAGGAAGCATATAGTCGAATGATTTCAAATGGTCATCTCCCAGACTTCCGCGACTATTACGAGGATCAGAATCAAAACGTGACTGATTACGTATATAAGCATAATATGGGTCTCCCGTATGTTCACGAATCCAGCTATCCAATGTCTTCTTTTTCTTCCTGCAATGAAGAAGCATAGATAGGTTGATATAAATATTTAATCACCAGTTCGTCATATGGACCAGGCTTTGCATTAACCAGACACACTCCATTACGAACATCCTCCTCCGTAGCTACGTCATTAATGATTACGCCTCCCATAACAGAAGAAGCGAGACCATACTTTTGAGTAAAGCTTGCCGAACGCAACGAATCCACCGGATAAGCACAGGAAGCTCCCCAGTTCATTGTAAGTCCCAATCCGGTTCCTACAGCCTGAGCAATAGCAGCCTGAATCAACTCACCCTGTATCTCCTGCGGGAAAACAGTAGTACGCACACGAGGATCAATAGCAACAGTGGCCCCTATACGGTCAGCATACTGAACACTGATCATATTTGCATTAATCAGAATAGACGCGTTCAATATTTCACCGGTACGTGTATCTGAGTGTATCGTTGTCTGTGCCGAATTCAGCCAAGAAGCCGAATAACGTATTGTCATACAGTCAAAGCTGTTTGCATTGAACAATGTGTCATTCTTCGGGAATTCTTTCACACAAATAACATCTTTAAAGCCGATCTTCTCAAATGCCTTATTCCACGATTCCGCACCAGCCTTGATATACGGATTCCATTTGACAGGCATCAGACTGTCGATATAGAACACCAGTTGTTTGACTGGCCGAACCAGCTCGCCACGGCGATAGGCAGCAGAGTCGGAAGCTCGATACGCCAACGTTTTGCATAGCGTATACTCTTCACTTCCTGAGTTGCCCCTGAATAATCACTTTTCAATTGTGTAGTCAATCCCAAACGTGAGTCAGCCAGGCGAGGAGTCATCGGCTCCTCGGGCAGAATACAAAGCATTTTAGTGACGACCGCTGTCAAAGGTACGTCTTTGTACATATTGTATGCTCCCATCAGCGTATGGTCGACAGTATATGACAACTCTTCACGTACACTTATATGATTTTCTGAAGCCGATACACCCAAAATAGCAGATTTATCCGATTGCAGAGAATGATCGCGCGACACGAATCCATAGTATCCGTTAGCCGATGTCGAAGGGAAAGGTTTGGTAAAAGCAGATCCCTCCAAAAATAATCCCTTCATATCTACCACAAGTGCAGAACTATCCGGAGTGCAAGCCAATACCTTAAAGCTTTTGAAAATACCCGGATTATGCGCATTGTCCAACGCACGTGCGATATAAGCATCACCACTGGTATTTACCGGCTTACTCAATAAAGCATACGTGCCACAAGAGTAGAATCGATCATCTCAAAACGGAAACGTACGTCGGTACCCCCTAACTGTCCGGGAGCTCCTTCACCACCGTCACTCGTATTTTCAATAGAAGAAGCAAACAGCATCTCACGGCCTAACATGGCAACCGGGAACTCCACATACACTTTCCCTTCCACCTTATGAATAGTCATCAGCCCGTGTGCTGTCTGAACTTTCTTATTCTTGAACAGCTTCTGATATGGTGTCAGATTTTCCTTCTTATCTTCTTTTTTCTTCTTTTTAAAAGGCCAGAAAGCATTTCCTTCCTGTGGCAGGCAACATGCAAAAAGAAGCAATAAACAAAGTATCTTACTATATCTATTTCTCATACTTCCTATCATTTTAATGCCTGGTCAATTTTGTACAACAATAAGCGGTAGTGGCGTTGTGTATCAGCCGAACCGGTAGAAGCACTTGCTGCAACCAGACTACGAACCTTCTTCAACTCACCTAGTATATATGTTCCATCGGTTCGATCGGTGCTTTCAGATCTACATCATCATCAAATCCACTGATTTCCTCCAAACGGGCAGCCTGCATCTCACGAGGCTTGTTATTAAAACATCCCATAAATTCCTCCGAGATGATTCCGAAACGTTCGCGCGAAGCAGCTTTCAGCCATTCGGGCACTTCAATGTGAGCATACATATCTGCGATACCTTTACGGGTAGCATTCTTTGCAACCCCTGCAACCGAACCTTCAATCAGCTTCGTCAGATAATTCATCTGCAAACGCATTTCTGTTTCTGTCAAGGTTCTTCCGGCGCGGGTAGGAGCCATACAAAACGTTCTATATCGGCAAGATATTCTTTCTGAGTATAAGGAGCTGATGTCGCCTTACCCGAACAGATAGCCACCGCACCACAACGAGACAAGATACCATCAATAATTGCATCTTCCATCTGCATGGCCACAGAAGTACGGATAGGGAATTCTTTCAGTGTTTCGCGTGCATCCAGCCACGAAAGGTCCTTCAGTTCATTCAATAAGAAATTCAGAGCCTTTTTTTGTTGTTGCTTCGATACAGTTTTAAAACTTGGGCGCTGATCACCGTCATAGCGTTCGTTCAGATAAATACCACCGATATCTCCCAAACGAAAGTCAAATAACGTACGTAAGCATATACAATTTCATCATAAACAGCCGTGCGGAACTCAAAATCCTTATCCTTATCCGCTACCCAATCATTGATATGCTTTAGCAGATATTGCAAGTTGCGACGTCCATATTCAGAAGCTTTCACCGGGTCGTCTCCCAAATCTTCCTCTACTGAACTTGGGTCAAAACGACGTCTGAACTGTTGTTTACCATAGCGATATTTAACATCTCCAGACTTCTCACTGATCCATTTATCCAAGATAGGAATTTCTTCCTCTGCCGTTTTAGCCTCAAAGATCGGTGAATACAACCAGGCGATAGCGTAATAATCATACGCTCCCAGTTCCGGAGGAGTCAAACGCACGCCTCTCTCTTTATCACCCGGTTGAGCAATATAATTGTTACGGGCATAGTCCATAATAGAGTAAGTCGTACCAAACTCCTGAGTAAACTTCGGATCACGCAAAGATTCCACAGGGATAGAAGAAGAACCTGCCATATTGTGCATCAATGACAATGTGTGTCCTACCTCATGCGAGAGCACATAAGCGATACAATCTCCCAGCAAGTCTTCACGCAAAACAACATCACGTACTTCCTCATCAGCAGGGGCAGTCTGCAAGAAGCGCCAGTACTGAACCAACTGCACAATATTGTGGAATACCGTAACAGATGCATTAATGATTTCTCCGGAACGCGGATCTATCCAAGAAGGTCCCATCGCATTGGCCACCGTAGACGGAGCATAACGTATACAGGAATATTTGATATTCTCCGGGTCGAAGTTCGGATCATCTTTCGGGAAATCTTTTGCAATGATGGCATTCTTAAAACCGATCTTCTCAAATGCTTTCTGCCATACTTCAACTCCTTTATGGATATATTTATTCCAACTCAACGGAAAAGTATCATCAATGTAGAAAACAATAGGTTTCTTCGGCTCTACCAGTTCGCCACGGAGATAGGCTGCTGAATCCGATGGCTCCAGATTCCATCTGTGAGCAATGTGACGAGTACGCAACCCACGACCTTCGGAAGCAAATTCTACTACAGAGTGTTCAAAAATACCAATACGTGGATCAGCATAACGGGGACGCATCGGTTGTTCAGGCAACAGAATGAAGCTACGATTCATAACCGCAGTAAACGGCATTTTCTTCACTGCATAATTTCCCTTCATACCCACGCTGATTTTGTAGGTCAGTAAAGAACGTATACTCACATTATCCTCAAAGCCTTTGACTCCCTGAATAAATGAGCTTTCCTTCTCAAAATCCTTACTAATATCGGCTCCCATCATCTCCATCATTGAATATGGTGAGAACGGAGAAAGGTTCTTTTTATCGCTCAGCAGATAGTCTGTCATATCGAATACCACTGCCGTGCTATCGTTATTATATGCTTTGATCTCGAATGTTTCAGCGATTGCCGGCATGGTACTGCTTACCAAGCGCTTCTTGATTTCACGATCTTCAGAGAACTGACCTGCCTGTACACGACGCAATGTAATAGTTGAGTCGCGTTGCACAAAACGAATCAGAAAAGGATCACCTGACTTCTCTCCTACACAGCCGAACTGGTTATCGGTCGTTTCCACGATGGTAGAACCAAGTAGAATATCCCGATTCATCACCTTAATCGGCAATTCAAAGTAAATTTTATTGTCCAACTTGTGAAGAGTAATGAAACCTTTAGCCGTGGTGACTTTCTTGTCTTTAAACAGTTTGTCGTACTTGGTTTCCTTCTTCTCTTTCTTTGTAGTCGCTTCGGTGGAAGCTTTCTTCTTGTTTTTCTTCTTAGCCACAGCGGGGCTGATCATCGCCCCACATAGTGCAACCAGAAGAAGTAAATACAGTTTTTTCAAGGTTTTATCGTTTTAAAGTTTTAACTAAATGATTCATTCCAAGATTCTTTCCATTTATAACGAACTTGAATTATTCGTCCAAAATCTTTTTCATGGAATAACACAAATTTATTTTCGGCATCATTCACCTGAATTATTTATTCTGTTGGATCACATATTTTTTTAGAGTATAATCCGAATTATCATCATCTCCTTTCAAAATATAAACATCTCCATTTTCCAAACCCACTATAATATATTTGTTATTAAAGCATTCAGCATCAATTGAAGTAATTGGAGAATCAAACTGGGCACATGTATATATCTTATTTCCATCCGTATAATAAAAATAAAGAGTCTCTCCTTTACTTATAAAAAGATAAGGAGCTTTATCTTGATTGCGGCAAAGATAAAAGCAATTTTTGGACGTTCCGTCAATTACTGAACTTAGCCCCTCAATCTCACTTTGAGATGTAAGCTAGCGCCAACTTTAGTGACAGAACTACCTCCTCCATAAGCTTCTACCGTAAATTTCTGTATATAGAACCTGCCAGCTTTATCTTTAATAATAGACATATAAGAGACATCTCCCCAATCAACTAAACTAGCGCCTACAAAGTATACAGAATAATCCTTCATGTTATCTAACCTAGCATCAGAAGGACCATACTCATACTCCTCCACCTTCAAAGGTAGTACCTTTCCAGAATAGTTATAACCTTGCCAACTCTTATAATCAGCAATATGCAAATATTGCGAAGAATTTTTATCATAAAGAACCATACCTCCATGTTCATCAAAAGGAGCATAAGCAATCATGCTACCATCCACTTTTACCTTGCCTTCTTCATCAGATGTTAATGGTCGGTCAAGGAAATTACTAGAGTTAAACAATAAATTGCTATCTTTAACGCGGGTATAAATAGTTCCATCCTCACCAATTGCCATTGTGAGAAACTGCATATCAATAACACCTACCGGAACAAATCCTTCTGGATATGATTTACTAAGGAACATTTGAGACAATATCCCTTCTTGCTTATAACTGCTACCTGATATATCAACAGCTCCTTGACCACCCTTCTGTGCTACCCATAGCCAACTGGTTTTATCTTCTCCATCCCAGCGCTCTGTCCAGTGAGGTACATAGAAACAGGCTGTGTTCCCATCGGTACACCATTAATCATTTGATAAATATCACGTGTAACAACAGGCTTTAATATTCCCTCTTCAGTCTGTTCTCTCAAAAAAGCTAAAGTACTGATACCTTCTTTCTCAGAAAGTACTACCCAACCATTAGAGGCATAAGCAGAAGAAACAGAAATGTACGTGGAACCAAAATAGGTAACTCCTGTGTTATTATCCATTACAGCCAACCTCAGTTCTTTAGTACTAGCAATTGTATCAGCTACCCACTCTAGATCTCTAGTATCAGCTATGACATGTCCATCAAACGTCCATTCATATGATAAATCAGAGGATTCTTTTCCTAAAGTGAAAACCAATTTTGGTTTTGATGTCACTTTATCTCCTAACGCATACGAAGAACTTCAGTCTCTACAGAAATCTCGATATCGTTCATTTCTCTATAATCATAATTTCCCTTATCCTCATAACAAGACGTGATGATCAAAAGGAACATTACAACAAATAATATCTTTATTTCATATTTCAATTGCTATTCTAATTAGTTAATAGGTACAGCCATCGGAAACTCCTCACCAGTTGTATCATTTTATCCATTACATTGTTTACTGCAATGTAGTACTTGAATGTCAATGCATATTGCCGTTTTTCGGCAGTACTTAGTTTTCCAAAATCTGAGATATTGGTGCATTTTACAAACTCTTCATATTTCTTTCTAGAATATGTACCTAAATACAACTTCGTGACATCATTGGTCCACCATAAAGGTTTACTAATAATATTATTGAATATAATTTTTAATTTGTTCGTATTCCGGTATTGATCCTTCGAAATACTCATTTGGGAGAAGTTTCAAACACAACTTCACGTTCTTCTTTCAAATCTTCCGTTTTTAACAGCATAACCTCCAATGTATCATTAGATAGTCCAGCTTTAAACATTGGATTATCAGGCAAACGATAATTTTTCTGATCGGCATTTTTTATCTTATCTTCACTCTCATCTTCCGCAACCACACTTACTTTGTAAGGTGTATCTATTGAAAACGGTTTTCCGATTAGCCCCAGACCAATCTTCACAATAATAGCATTACTAGTAGGATAGTTATTGAAAGATACTTCGAAATCCTCATCACCAAATTCCTTCAGTTGGCTAAAATAAAGATATTGTCCACCATGATAAGGTTTTATCTCATCTTCCGAACATCCCCAAAAACAAAGAGATATTAAAAGCAAATAGAATATATTTTTTCATCTTTCTTTTTCGTTGATTATCATACATTAAACATCTTCATTATCCGGTTTATCAAATACAAAGATTGCATTATCTACCGGTTTCTTATCCATACGTTTGTATTGAAAAAACATTTGCCCTTCTCCTACAAACTCCTTACGCATATCCTTCAATAACTCTGTATGAAATCCTTCCAATGACCCAATACTGTTCTCCATATTAGTAGTCAGAATTCCTCTCGCATAACGTACTTCATCCAGCATTTTGCCAGCTTGAGAATATTCACCCTTACGAGCAAAGTATTCCCCCATAATATAATACATCTCACTCAAACGTATGCCTGGAACCATATCTGAACCATCCTGTCCCAACTTAATATCATATTTTAAAGAATATGCATTAGAATTATAAGAACCTGTCTGTAGAAGGAAACGACGATCCTGTTCTTTATTATCAGCAAAGATATTATCACTGTCAAGGATAAACAGTGTCTGATTTCCTCTTGTAATATAAGGTATATAGTCTTCTTGTAATGTTTTATTAAAAAAACACATAATAATACTATTATAGTCTTTAAGATTCGTACCTAAGCTTGAGTATTCCACAAAATTAAAACAGGATTCAGGCTTGCTTCCATATGGATAAGTCGCTTCTACGACCTCTTTTGCTTCTTTATAAGCCAGTTCATATTCTCCTTCCCAATAATATACACGTGCCAATGCCGCTACTATAGCATAATAATTCATACGATATCCTCTATAAGCGAAGAATACATCACTAGAAGCAATATCGCTAGAAGTATGCTTGATGCCAACATACGATAACCTGTACTCATCCAAATTTTATGTTCATCAGTTATATCACACTTAGCTAACATCTCTTTTGCAGCTTTTAAATCTCTAATTATCTTAGAAAGAATCTCTTTACTACTTCATATGGAGGAACAATGGTAGGATATACCTCTACATAGGGAATATAAGACTTTCCATCATCTTTCGATATGGCAGGAGCAAATAAACGAAGTAAATCAAAGTGTATAAAAGCTCGTAGTGCCAATGCTTCTCCCCAAATCATATTTTTCTCAAATTCTCCCTCTTTGAAAATAGAAGAACTAGCTTCGCTAACATTGAGAATCAAATTATTACAATTAGCTATATTATTATAACCAATAGACCATATATTGGAAATGAAAGTTTTCACATCCGAATCATCAAATTGGAACTTAGCCGATTTATAATAAGCTGAATTTTTAGGTATAAAATTATTATCTGTTTGATAATATTGAGCAATAGCATCCATAAATCCCCATGACATTGTTCGTCCATACATAGAAGAAGTGCCCAAATTCAAATATATTCCATTCAAAGCATTTCGATATCCATCTCCTACCTCAAAAAGCTTATCCCCATTCACCTGATTACTCGGTGCTACATCCAGCCAATCACTACAACTTGTAGTAAACAGACTTGTAGCCAACAGTAATATTGTATATAATTTCTTCATATTATTCATCTACTTTAAACTATTAAAAACTCATCTTCACCGAAGCTGCAAAAGACCGTGAATATGGATAATCCAAACCACGTTCAGCACGTACAGTAGCAACACGGAATAAATCATTTCCTGAAAGTTCTACACGTAACAGACCGATACGCGCTTTCTTCAACCATTCAGCATTAAAATCATATCCTAAAGTAAGAGAGTTAAATGTCAGCACATTATAATCTTGGATGAAACGGCTAGTAGGACGAGTCACTGCAACTACACCATCAGTCTGTAAACGTCCATAAGGAGTACAATCTCCAGGCTTTTGCCAACGTCCTGTCAATACACGACGGTCTACATTACTACTTTGAATATGTGCATTCTCAACCTTACTTACCAATGTAGAATTATAACGCTGTCCACCAAATTCATACATAAAGGTAGAATAGAGAGAAAATTGCTTCCAACGAAGGTTAAATCCAAAAGTACCCTGGAAGTTTGGCTCTTCGTTTCCAATCACAACTTGGTCAGCCGCATTCCAGTCATATGTTATTGTACCGTCAGGACGAAGATAAATTTCCTTACCATCTGCTGGATTGATACCTAATGATCTCACACCAAAAATAGATGTCAGAGAACCACCTTCTACATACTGCAAGTAAGTCTCACTATATTTTGAATCTCCTTTTCCAGAATCATATTTCGCATATTTTTCTTGTACGCGCTTATTGTACTCTTTCAGACTATCTGAGATTTTTAGTTATTTTATTTTCATTATGAGCCATATTTGCAAAAACTGCAACAAACCAATCCTTTGCATTCAAAATATTACTTCTCAACTGGATTTCAACACCCTTATTCATCACCTCACCAATATTATCTTTGTAAGAAGTAAAACCTGTAGAACTAGGTAATGTAACACTATTAACCAAGTCCACCGTTTTCTTACGATAATATGAAAAGTTCATCTGGAGTAATCCCTTAAACATATCAACATCTAGACCTAAATCCATGTTATGAGTCTTTTCCCAACCCAATCCATTATTTCCCAATGCCATCAATGATGCTCCTAGACCTGTTTTAAACCAGTTGTCTGTAACTACTTTATAAATAGTCTGCGCTTCATAGGGAGAGAAGTCAACTTTACCAGTAATACCATAAGTTCCACGAATCTTTAGACGGTCCATCCATTCAAACTGTTTCATGAACTTATAATTATGCAAGTTCAAACCAAGACCACCGGAAAAGAAAGGTGCAAAACGTTGATCAGCACCAAACTCTGAGTTTCCATCGAAGCGTACAGAAACGTCCGCCAAATAAATATTATCAAATGAATAGTTGAATGTCCCTAATGCACCGAAAAGACGGCTTTTACTATCCGAGTTAGAAGGTAATCCAGAGACTTTATTACCATAGCCTGGAGAAGACAATTCGCCAGACGGAAATCCTTTGTAAGTAATACCAAAACTATCACCAGTACTTGAAGTAGCATTAATACCTACCAAAAAATTCAGATTGTGCTTCTTTATATTTCTGTTATAAGATAAAGTAGCAGTAGCATCCCAACTTAAACTATTGGAAGTAGCGATATCCAACTGTCCTGAAACCACATTATTTAAGCCTAACAAATCATCATTCTTCTTTGAACGCGGATCAAGAAAGGTACGTGCATCCGAATTTGACTTCGTAACACTAAATTGTCCTTTTAACAACCAGTAACTGTCGATATTCCACAACAATTCTGTATTATTAATCAATTCCCAAGACTTACTTCGATCATAATTCTTCAATGTAGCTTCATACAAAGGGTTTACTTCTCCTGATCCTCCGGTCCAAGGATAAGTTGTCTCCAAATATCTTCCATTCTCATCAATATATTCATCATATGGCAATTTTGAAGTATAGTCGGAGAAGCTTCCATAAGGAGACTCCTGAGATTTAGTATAAGTATATGAAAAATAGTTTCTTACCTGAAAAGCTCCAAGTCGATAAGATAAAGACAACCCACCAGCCATACGGTCGCGATAAGAACCTTTCATAACGCCTTCTCCACTATTATAAGAAAAGTCAGCTCCCCAACGCAAATCCTCCGTACCACCATCCAAATACAAACTATGTTTGTGATTGAATACAGTACGAAGGGGTTAGATAACCAATAAGTATCAACTCCACGAACTACATTGTTCAGTTTTTGGTTGTAAAGTGCATCTAACCGACTTTGTTCACTAAAACCTTGTTCTGGATTTGCCTTAAATAAACCTGCAGCAACCTCTGTTTCAAGTTTCTCTCGTGCATTCATCATATTATAATCAGTTAGGTCAGGATATTCCAATGTTCCGGTAAGTTATAATCGATATTGACTTTACCAGCTTTCGGTGTTACTGTTGTAATAATAACCACACCATTCGCTGCACGCGAACCGTACATAGCCGTAGCGGCAGCATCTTTCAAGATCGTAATGCTTGCAATACGGCTAGGGTCCATATCATACAATTTCTGCACGCTGATTTCAAAGCCATCCATGATAAAAGTCGGAAGGTTAGGATTGTTCTTCAATGATGTTTTAGAAAGGCTTTGCGCATCCAATTGTGTTGTTCCAATACCCGAACGTCCACGAATATACAATTCCGGAACATTATTCGGGTTCGAACCTGCTAAATTATTTTCAGCAATACGAAAAGAGGGATCGAACGTTTGCAAGGCCCCTAATACATTTGTTTTGGAAACCGACATCAACTGATCTGCCGTAACCGTCACAGAAGTACCCGTAAAGCTATTTTTACTGATCTTTGCATAACCGGTTACCACCACCTCTTCCAATTGCTTTGAATCGGGTTTCAACTTAAAGGTATGCACTTTATCAAGATTGAGCTTGCCAGTATGTATTTCCAAAGTTTGCATGCCTACAAAGGAAAGACGAATTGTTACATCTCCTTCAGGAAGTCCTAAAGAAAAAGCACCGTCTGCATCAGTCATTGTTCCGATATTTCTTTCTTTTCCCAGTATCAAAACCGTAACTCCCGGTAGTTCGCCACCCTGTTCATCCACCACTTTACCTTCCAACGTACGTGTCTTCTGATCTTTCTTCTTGATGACCACAATACCATCTTTGGTAGCATAAGTGAAACCTTTAGGTGAAAGAACGCGGTCCAGCAATTCCTTCCAAGGCTCGTTGGTAGCTTTTACAGTCACCGGTTCAACTCCTTTAAACATCTGAGAGTTATAAAGCATGTTGATTCCAGCTTTCTGTTTTACCGTGTTTAAAAATGTTTCCATCGGCACATCCTTCAAATCAAGCGTCACTTTCTTCTCATCAGGTGGAAGTGCCCATGCACTGAGTACCATACTCAATGCAAAAAGACATAGCATAAAGACTCTTCTTTTTTTTCATAATTTTTAAATCAAAACTCAATATTACTCATTCTCATATATCAATATATTTCTTCCGTTTATTCTATAGTAGATATCGCCGGTTAGTTCTAATGCATTCAGGAAAGTATTGATCGTGCCATATCGCTGCAAGTCACCACTATAAGTCAGGTCGCGCAGAGACTCCTTCTCATAATAGACATGAACATCATACCAGCGCTCGAAGGTTTCATGATATCGCCCAGCCGTTTGTTATTGAAAACATATACACCTTGTGCCCAGCCGATATATTCATTGACATCCACCACCCGCTTTTCAATGCCACGGGAAGAGGCGACTGCCTGTTCACCCGGCGCCAGCGTAATTGTATTCTGATCGGGTGTCGAGAAATTTACTTTCCCATATACAAGGGTGGTATAGCACGCATCCGCATCATTATAAGCATTGATATTAAATGCCGTACCAAGTACTGTTACTTCTCCGAAACGAGTCCGGACCACAAACGGATGTTCCTCATCCTTTCTCACATCAAATAGGCTTCACCTTCCAGTGTCACAATTCGGCGCTTTCCGACAAAACGGACCGGATAAAGCAATTTAGAACCGGCATTCAAATGAACAGTGTTCCATCAGCAAGAAGGACAGTATTCTCTCCTCCCCGTGGTATAACCAGTTCATTTGACTTCACCGGACTTTCATCGACATTTTCTTCTTCGTGTTGTTGTGTTGTGACGGTCGGTCGATATGACAGCACCCCTTTATTGTATTTCACCTGGACGCCGTCTACTATTACATTTATATCTTTCTTTTGTACATCAATAGTGCTTCCATCGGGCAAAGTCAACACTGCCTGTTTGCTACCCGGCTTGATTTGCGCGATACGTGTCTGGGACTCCTCCACTGCCTGATAATGATTTATGGCATAAAAAGAAATTCCTACTGCCAGTACTACCACCGCTGCGGCAGCATACCACCATGACCGGATACGGTGGATCTTTCCAGCGGACGAATTCTCTTTTTGTTGAATTTGTTGAAGGAAATGCTCGTAAGCCTTTTCCGATGAATATTTTTTATACTTATTAAAAGCATCTTTCAATTCCTCACTATCCTGCAATTTCTCATACACGGCTTTCAGTTCCGGATGCATAGATAAACGTTGTTCCAACACCTGCTGCTCTTTGTCGCTTGCATCTCCCAAAAGAGCCTTTTTATCAAAGAGGCATCTTGATATGTGTTTTCTAACTTTTTCATAATTTTATCTATTTCTAATGAGGATTTTATCTTTGCTTTACTATAATTATACATAACGTCCATAAATGGGTGACAAAAAGATGATTATTTTTTATGAGATACTCTCCGTACGAAAACGGAAAAGAATGAAAAACTATCATTATGACATTATTCAGCAACAAAAATGACATATTTAACAAATCATTCCCTTTTCAGAATCAAAATTCAGCCATCAATAAATGACAATTAGGCATCTTAAAAAATATTTGTTTTTTTTCGTTGCCGCTATTAAAATGATGTATTTTTTAGCTTTTACTAAGGAGTTTGAAACTCATATTTTATCATCATCCGTCACTTTCGGACTTAGCTAATTGATATACAATGCAATAAGACACAGACATGGAACGAACACATATAGCTTACTAAAAATGCTAACCAAGCTTTGTTTACCTGTTAAACATAACGGCTCATCCACTTAAATAAGCCACATCACAGTCACTTCACCCCCACAAAAGCAAGGATGCATAGCCCGGTTTCTAATAAAATATAAGAGCAAGAAGTACAGAATAACTGGAATTTGCCAGCTTCTCGCGTAAGAATTTATAGCTACGGCTTTTCTGAGTTTTAACCGTATTGATGCTGACTCCCAGCCGGGATGCGATTTCATCCCACGAATGTCCCTCTATTCTTAGCAGGATGATACGGCGTTGTTCGGCGGGAAGCTCCTCGATATAGAAATAAAGTTGTCGGATAGCTTCTTCTTTCACAGTCAAAGCATACAACATTTCCTCGTCTTCAAAATCTTCTTCCTGAGGCAAGCCATTCAATATAGAATCATGAATCTGATGGTTGCGGATATACAACAGTGCATTATTATAGCAGGCACGATAAAGATAATTAGTCAGCTCACGGGAGTCGGAAAAAGTACGTTTACCTTCCCACACGGATATAAACACCTCCTGAACCAGATCTTCTACGGCATCGGTGAGGAACAGGATTTTCTCGACATATGAGCACAAGGCCGCATAATAGCGATCATAAAAGTCCCTCCAGATTCCCTTATCTTTCTGGTTGACACCTGCTACTATCAAATCATCTTTATCGCTCATACGGCAACAAGATTAATCAAACAATAAAAGACTCTCTTCAAATTACTGCAAAAACTGGTTATAATAGATATGACTTACAAATATATCTGTTTTTTCAGTATGTAAGTTCACCCCTCATATAAAAAAATAGAATAAAGGGGCATAAAATAAAAAAAAGAGCGAATAACTCCGCCCCACCTAAAGAATCCCCCATAAATGGGATTCTTTTTTCTGCATCTCAATTTACCTGTTACCTGAAAACTACTTTTTTCCTAATACCTAATCAAAACAATCTTTTTCCTAAAAACTAATCTTAAAATCTAATACCTTAATTTTATAAACTAATACTACTCTTTTGTTATTACCTTATTTTCTAATACCTAAAAATCTTAGTAGTTTCACAACTACACTGCAAAGGTAGAGGTGTTTTGGAAAACAACAAGAATTCTTATGCTAAAAAACATGTTTTACCTTATTTTTTTGATTTATGTCAAGAGAAAGAGTTGAGGTTGGGTATAAAACATACATCCGAAGGCTGATTTGACACAAATTCTGTCCAAACGCTCCGTTTGTCTTCTATTTCATCACATGGCCCCACACTTTTCCAAGTGACAAAAGTAGCTAGAATGTCGAAAAAGAGCATTTACATCTCTTTTTGAAAGGAATTGAAGCCTTGACATAAAAGAAAAGAAGCCAGAAACGTTACATCTTGCATATTTCCAATCCAAAATTACGGCGATTTTTTGCGCCCGCCCTGCCTCCTCCCCGAAATTTCGGAAGCAAAAACCGGCAGAAGATACAACTCTCGCAACTTTTCCGTAACTTTGCAGCGTTTGATAATAAATAAGGTAGAATGGATTTTAAGTACGATGTAATTGTAATTGGTGCCGGACATGCAGGTTGTGAAGCGGCAGCCGCCGCTGCGAATTTAGGTTCCAAAACTTGTCTGATCACAATGGACATGAACAAGATCGGACAGATGAGTTGCAATCCGGCAGTAGGAGGAATCGCCAAAGGACAAATAGTACGCGAAATAGACGCACTGGGCGGACAGATGGGATTGGTGACGGATGAAACTGCTATCCAGTTCCGAATCCTGAACCGCTCGAAAGGTCCCGCCATGTGGAGTCCCCGCGCTCAATGCGACCGTGCCAAGTTTATCTGGTCATGGCGTGAGAAACTGGAAAATACTCCCAACCTTCATATCTGGCAGGATACCGTCTGTGAATTGCTCGTTGAAAACGGTGAAGTAGTCGGACTCGTCACTCTTTGGGGTGTCACATTCAAAGCGAAATGTATCGTACTGACCGCAGGAACATTCTTGAACGGACTCATGCACGTAGGCCGCCACCAATTGCCCGGCGGAAGAATGGCAGAACCCGCATCTTACCAGCTGACAGAATCCATCGCCCGACATGGCATTGCCTACGGAAGGATGAAGACCGGCACACCGGTACGAATCGACGCACGCAGCATCCACTTCGATCTGATGGATACACAAGACGGAGAATGCGACTTCCACAAGTTCTCATTCATGAATACCAGTACGCGCCATTTGAAGCAACTGCAATGCTGGACCTGCTATACCAACGAAGAAGTGCACCGAATTCTGCGCGAAGGGCTGCCGGATTCTCCCCTGTTCAACGGACAGATTCAAAGTATCGGTCCGCGCTATTGCCCCAGCATCGAAACCAAGATTGTCACCTTCCCCGACAAAGAACAGCACCAACTGTTCCTCGAACCCGAAGGTGAAACAACACAGGAATTATACCTGAACGGATTCTCTTCTTCTCTTCCGATGGATATTCAGATAGCCGCGCTGAAAAAAAAGTACCGGCATTCAAGGATATCGTCATCTATCGTCCCGGATACGCGATTGAGTACGATTACTTCGACCCCACCCAATTAAAACATTCGCTGGAATCGAAGATTATCAAAAACCTGTTCTTTGCCGGGCAAGTGAACGGAACAACCGGTTACGAAGAAGCGGGAGGACAAGGACTGATCGCCGGAATCAACGCACACATCAACTGTCACGGTGGTGAAGCCTTCACACTGGCTCGCGACGAAGCATATATCGGTGTATTGATAGACGACCTGGTGACCAAAGGAGTAGACGAACCATACCGTATGTTCACTTCACGTGCCGAATACCGTATTCTTCTCCGCATGGACGACGCCGACATGAGACTGACCGAAAGAGCATATCACCTCGGACTGGCAAGAGAGGATCGCTACCAATTAATGAAGACCAAGAAGGAGGCATTAGAGCAGATAGTAAATTTCGCAAAGAACTATTCGATGAAACCGGCATTAATTAATGATGCCCCTCGAAAAGTTGGGAACAACTCCCCTTCGTCAAGGCTGATAAGCTGATCGAAATTCTCAATCGTCCGCAAATCACGATTGAGAATAT